>ERZ827469.2544-NODE-2544-length-13477-cov-2.928327_pt1 | contig 13477 bp, 11 predicted proteins | sample MGYA00519917_ERZ827469 | MGnify/ENA primary metagenome ERZ827469 (study PRJEB31778, sample SAMEA3449314) | human gut metagenome | biome: human gut; feature: human-associated habitat; material: faeces | place: United Kingdom | collected 2010/2012 ... | reverse complement strand
CACCCCGATCATTCCCTGGGTCTGGGCTAAGATTTTCATGGCGTCGGTCAGCTGGTATTCGCCGCCCGCTCCGGTGGGCAAAGTTTCTAAGAGTCCAAATATCTCCGGCGGCAGGACACAGCGGCCTAAAATAGAGAAATTGGAAAAAGCCTGTTTAGGGGTTGCCGGTTTTTCCACCATGTCAGTGACTTTATACACGTTGTCGAAAAGGTTCTCTACCTTCAGCGAAGAATATCTTGTAACCTGCTCAAAAGGCACCTCTTTCATCGCCACACAGCCGACGCCGTATTTTTCATACTGGTCGGTGAGCTGCTTGCAGGTAGGATACTCGCCCATGATCACATCGTCTCCGTAAAGCACCGCAAAAGGCTCATCCCCCACAAAGGGCTTGGCGCAGAGAACGGCATGACCTAGCCCTTTGGGCTCCTGCTGCCGCACATAGGTAATGTTTGCCAAATTGGCAATTTTTAGTACCTCTTCGTAAATCTCCTGCTTCCCGGTGCTCAAAAGCTTCTGCTCCAGTTCCGGCGTCCGGTCGAAGTGATCCTCCACCACGTGCTTACCTCGGCTCAGGATGATACAAATATCCTCGATGCCGCTCTGGACCGCCTCTTCGACGATGTACTGAATCGCCGGCTTGTCCACAATAGTGAGCATTTCTTTCGGCATGGCTTTGGTGGCAGGAAGAACCCGGGTACCAAGCCCAGCAGCCGGAATTACCGCCTTTTTGATCTTCATTTTTACCTCTCCTTTTATATCCCGAATTATCTTACAACGTAACTCATGCGAAAATTGTCGAATCGCCACGGACAGGCTCTGCAAGTCCTGTCCATTTTTCAAATTAGCTGCCTATATCTTTCCTAAATTCTAGCACACTTTTAAGACAATTTCACTATTTTTTGTGAAAAACTTGTTAGAATAAACCATATTCCACGGCGTAATCACCTGTTATCTTATTGGATACGCAAGCACGACCTTATTGCCTTTGGCGTATCTGTCTATTCCTCCATATCAGCCATACGGCAAAAACCACTCCTAATCCAACGCACACCCCTGCAAAGTCCAGCCATACATCCTGAACCTGTGAACCCCGCGCGGATACGATTTGGATGGTCTCGTCTGTCAAAGCAGCGATTAGGCCACAAAAAAGTGGTAAAGTAACGGAAAAATATAGAGATCGCCGAGGTGAATGATGCAGAAAAGAAAGCGCCGACATTTCAATACCTAAAACAGAAAACTCGAAAAAATGAGCTAGCTTCCGCACAAGATGATCGGTCACATTTCCCTTACCCACTACCCGTTCCAGAAGAAAGCAAACTTTCTCCATCACGGCGGTGCTTTTCTCCTCTGACTGGGCGACGCTCTCCATGGAATTTTGAAAGATAAAGGTAAGAGTCAAAATAATAAGAATTGTTAGAAAAATGGTAAGTCTTTTTTTCAATTTGTCACCTCGTTTGCACCTATCTTTTTCACCTGATCACATAGGCAATTAGCCAATTACAACAATTTATCATTTTTAACAGTGTCATGAAAAATTTCTCCGCCAACTGCTTAAGCCGCATATGTCCGATATCATCTTCTATTCCCTGCGGCGGATTCAGATACACATCCGTCACCGCTTCCATAAGCTGCTTTGCCATCTGCTCAAAATCATACGTTATTTTTTCGGTCTTGCCATATTCTCCCTTCTGATATAGTTTTCATTTCAATCTAATTTAATGTGCCTATAACATGGCAGAGAGACTATCTCTCCGCCACTTTTTTAATCAATCCCGTTGGAACAGATCACGAGTATATACTTTTTCTTTCACATCATCCAGGCAGCTATCATAGCGATTGGCAATAATCGCATGTGCCTGCTCTTTGAATGCGCTCAGATTGTTTACTACCCTGCTGCTAAAAAAAGTCGTTCCATCTTCCAAAGTCGGCTCGTAGATGATAACCGTTGCTCCCTTGGCTTTAATCCGCTTCATTACGCCTTGGATGGAGGACTGACGGAAGTTATCCGAGTTAGATTTCATGGTCAGCCGGTAAACGCCCACAACCACCGTTTTTTCCTGAGAAGCGTCATAAGAAACCGAATCACTATATGCGTAGTATCCAGCTTTTTTCAAAACCTGATCTGCAATAAAGTCTTTCCGGGTTCTATTGCTTTCTACAATGGCAGACATCATGTTCTGCGGCACGTCCTCATAATTGGCAAGAAGCTGCTTTGTGTCTTTCGGCAAACAATAGCCACCATAACCGAAGCTCGGATTATTGTAATGGGAACCAATACGAGGGTCAAGACACACACCATTGATGATGTCCTGCGTATTCAGTCCCTTCATCTCTGCATAAGTATCCAGTTCATTGAAATAGCTGACACGGAGCGCAAGGTATGTATTGGCAAACAGTTTGACCGCTTCTGCTTCGGTGAAGCCCATATACAGGGTGTCAATATTTTCCTTGATTGCCCCTTCCTGCAAAAGCACCGCAAAGGTCTTCGCCGCTGCATTTAATCTCTCGCTTCCATCGGTGGAAACGATGATACGGGACGGATACAAGTTATCATAGAGCGCCTTGGATTCCCGCAAGAACTCCGGGCTGAAGATAATATTCTCACTGCCCATTTTCTCACGGATGCTTGCGGTATAACCAACCGGAATCGTGGACTTGATGACCATTATGGCGTTCGGATTCACCTGCATAACCAGCTTGATAACCGCTTCTACCGCAGAGGTATCAAAGTAGTTTTTCTTGCTGTCATAGTTAGTAGGGGCTGCAATCACGACAAACTCAGCGTCCTTATATGCCGCTTCGCCATCCAGCGTTGCGGTTAAATCCAACTCTTTTTCAGCCAGATACTTTTCAATGTATTCATCCTGAATGGGCGATTTTCGATTGTTGATCATCTCTATCTTTTCAGGAACAATGTCAACTGCCACAACATTATTATGTTGGGCTAAAAGTGTTGCGATAGACAAACCGACATAGCCAGTTCCTGCTACTGCGATGTTCATATTCTTGTCCTCCTTACTTGCAGTTAGATACCAAAGGTATCCCAGTGTTTTGAATACGATGTTTTGCCCCAGTATTGCAATTCCTTTGAATCCAACATCAAAGCTGCTGTACCAATTCCACAATGTCATCGGAATGGCAATAACCAACCAAAATCCAAGTATCCAACAATGCCGTAGCGTATCCTTGACGCTCAAAGAACGTAAGGCGTTTTTAGTCCGCGTTCAAAAAAGAACCCTGTGCAGCAGAAGAAAAACGGTACTCCAACTCTCGCAATAACCCGTTCAATCACATTCCACACTACACCTCCGTCATAATCGCTCTCGTAAGTTGATGGGATCACATTATCCATTGTTTGTGTTTTCAATCCCCGCAGCTTTCAAGAACTCAGCAAAGTCATTCCATTTCTGCATATTCGTTCCTTTACCAGAATTCTTTGTAAACAGGCTTTTGAAATATCGCATTTCATATGCTGTCGGAGCAACACCTTTTGCGAAATAATAACGCTGCGCGCATTTTATCGCCTCGGTGCTTGTCCGTTGTTTACGCTTTTCATAATGTTCTTCTATCGTACAGATCACTCGAGCGGGATTACCAGCAATAACGACATTATCTGGAATCGTGCCATGAACAACACTTCCCGCACCAACAATAACATTATTTCCGATATGAGTTCCCATAAGAACAATGCTGTTCATACCGATAAAGCAGTTATTGCCAATGACGGTTTCAGCCCCTTCGCCAATATCGTCACCATACAAATTTTTCAAAACCGCCTTGCTATAGTCGTGGGTCAAAATGATAACGCCTTTTGTTAGCATTACATTATCGCCGATGGTCAACAGCCAAGGGCGAGTCATATCTATGGTAATATTCGACCTGCTATAAAGACGAATATTCTTACCTACTGTCCCCCCCCCCCGCGAAATTTCACGTAGAAGATAGTTTGTTCCTCCTGGAAGGGAAAGTCTTATTTTACGGTAAATTGTTTTTAGTTCCTTACTCATGTGATACCTCATTATCGGATATTGGTAGATTGCTTCCCTTAATCACTGTTCGTTTAGTGACCAGCACAGATACACCGCACTACATACAGCACACGGTATACCTTATGCGACACTTCTATACGAATTTATTGTTCCAATATATCCGCAATTCTCTTACAGGCAAGACCATCACCGTAAGGATTGCTTGCATTAGCCATTGCATCGTACGCTTCTTGATCTTCCAGCAACAACTTGAAATTATCATAGATAACCTGCTCGTCCGTACCAACCAGTTTCAGCGTACCGGCCTTGATGCCCTCCGGCCTTTCGGTGGTATCACGCATAACAAGCACAGGCTTGCCGAGAGACGGGGCTTCTTCCTGGATTCCACCACTGTCGGTCAGAATCAGATAGCTTCTCGCAAGCAAGTTATGAAAGTCAAGCACTTCAAGCGGCTCGATAATATGAATATGATCACAGCCACCAAGCTCCTGTGCTGCTGCTTCACGTACTACGGGATTCATGTGGATGGGATAGATAGCCTTAACATCGGGATGCTCATCCATGATGCGACGAATCGCGCGGAACATATTGTGCATCGGTTCACCGAGGTTTTCACGGCGATGTGCAGTAATCACAATAAGGCGGCTGCCATTTGCCCATTCCAGTTCAGGGTGGTTATAATCATCACGAACTGTAGTCTTCAGGGCATCAATAGCAGTGTTGCCTGTCACATAGATGCTCTCGGAATTCTTTCCTTCTCTCAGCAGATTCTCCTTGGAAAGCTCTGTAGGAGAGAAATGGTACTTTGCCACAATACCCACAGCCTGACGATTGAACTCTTCCGGGTATGGACTATAGATATCGTAAGTGCGCAAGCCGGCTTCCACATGACCGACAGCGATCTGCTTGTAGAAACAAGCAAGGGCAGTTACGAAAGTGGTGCTAGTATCACCATGAACGAGAACCACATCCGGCTTCACTTCATCTAGCACCGCACCGATGCTGTTCAGGATGTTTGTGGTGATATCAAACAGTGTCTGCTTGTCCTTCATAATGGACAGGTCATAGTCCGGCACGACATAAAATGCCTCCAGAACCTGATCCAGCATCTGACGGTGCTGACCAGTCACACAGACCACTGTGTTTATGTTTTTGCGCGTCTTAAGTTCATTGACGAGTGGACACATCTTTATTGCTTCGGGTCTTGTCCCGAAGACAAGCATAACTGTTTTCATAGTCATATCTCTCTTTTAGATTACAGGCAGTATGTGCCGTCGATATTGCAGATGTGGCGGGTATCAAGAATCACCTTGCCAGCGAGTTTGTCCATATTCTGCTTGATTTCATCATGTCCGACGAGCAGAACAACCAGGTCAACAGCATCGAGGAATTCATCGAGATCATGCATCTGATTCGGCACTTCATCCTTCTCAATGAAAGGATCGTACACCTTCACAAGGTTACCGCAAAGATGACGCTCCATAGACTCCAGCATCTGAAGTGTAGGAGATTCGCGCATATCGTCAACATTCTCTTTATATGTAAGACCATACAGTCCAACACGGCTGATGTCAGTCATGCCGTTTTCCTGCATGATTTCGTAGATACGGTTGAGTACGAAATCTGGCATTCCATCGTTGGTCTTCATAGATTCGTCGATAACCTTTGCAAGGCTCGGATAGTCGCCGACAAGGAACCAGGGGTCAACGGAGATGCAGTGACCGCCAACACCTGGACCGGGTTGAAGGATGTTTACACGGGGGTGCATATTACAGATCTTAATGATCTCGTATACATCCATATTGTCATGACGGCAGATCTTTGCAAGTTCGTTAGCAAAAGCAATATTGACCGCACGGAAGGTATTCTCGACAACCTTGGTCATCTCGGCGGTGCGAATATCGGTAACAACGATGTCGCCCTGGCAGAAAGAAGCATACAGTTCCTTAATCTTTTCGCCAATCGCCTTATCATCGGCGCCGATAGTACGGTTGTTGTGGAGCAGCTCATAAACCATGTTGCCAGGGATAATGCGCTCGGGAGCATGAACGAGGTTGATATCCTTGCCAATTACGAAGCCATTTTCTTCGATAACAGGACGGACATACTTGTCGATAGTACCGGGAGAGACTGTGGATTCCACAACCACAGTAGCACCCTTGGGACAAACATCCATGATGGTCTTTACTGCTGATACAACATAGCAAGCATCAACCTTCTTGGAGAACTTGTCATAGGGGGTAGGTACGGACACGATGTAGGTGTCAGTCACCTGGTATTCGGTGGTGAATTTAATGCCGGCTTTTACAGCATCCGCAAACAGTTCGTCGAGGCCATCTTCCTTGAAGGTGGTGCGACCTGCATTGAGTGTAGCTACGAGTTCCTTGTTATAGTCAGTGCCGACAACCTCAACACCGTGGGAGGCCATCATGAGGGCGGTAGGAAGTCCGATGTAACCGAGTCCAATTACATTAATCATTTTCTTTTTCTCCTCTATAATCAATAGTGTGATTTTTATTTCACTTTTGATGCTTTGAAACTCGATACAATCATATCAATCGTATCTCGCTGCCTTACTTCCATCGAGAAGTAATTGATGATTGCCGGATCAACAGTTTTATCTTCTGCCGATTTGATTGTCTCAAGTTTTTCTATCCAATCATCATTCTGATCGATTGCAATCATTCGTTTTGCACTGGAAACTGTATCGATATCTTTCAGAATACCAATATTTCCCGCATAAAGCATACTCACACCAGCAGTCAGATACTCCGCTATTTTCGTTGGTGCTGCAACCTGATTGACAATATTGTCATCACGAATGACAAGACCGAAATCCGACATTTTTAGGTAATACTTTACTTGGCTGTGCGGCACACCCTTTACTGTTAATCGGTCTCGGATATCAGGCGGCAGATTCTCAATCTCCGGAATTGTCCCCTTGGTAAGTATCATAAAACGAGAGTTCTTGTACTTGGTTGCAATTTTTGTAATAATATCAATTAACTGACTGGTAGATTGCCACGATGCCGTAGAACCAATATAACTGATTACCATTTGACTCGGTTCATACTTTTCAATCTGAACTACTTTGTCCCAACCAGCTGCATCCACCGATTCCGGGTGGTACAGGGTGGGGATGATTGTGAATGGCAACTGAGCATTGTACCTGTAGGTTTGTACAACATACTCCCTCATCGCATTTGTGACAAAATTATACATGTCACAGTGCGACTTAGCGTAGTTCAAGGCAATCCTTTTTTTCTTTCTGTTGATAACATGAATTTTCTTATCCTTATATCTCATCTCGGACTCTTCGAGAGGGAGTCCTCTGTTATCAAACAGGATTCTGCTGTTCGGATGATCTCTAAATGCTTTTGCTCCAATATAGGTGGCTAATTCACCTCTGCATATGACTGCAACTTGCTCACTAATACTGTATCGATTTTTGATGTACTTTTTCAATCGAGCAGCATTAACATCCAATTGTGCTTTTGACAATATCGGAAAAGAGATGAACGTCTTCGTGGAATTCACAAATTGCTTGATTTTAGACTCAACTTCATCTTTTTTGTTGATATTCTCTTCATGACGAAAAACAATTAACTCAATTTCATCAATCTCAGGATGTGCCTTCATTGCTTTTAAATACTGAAGAACCTGGGAGTCAAAAACCATGACGTTGTCTTCACGGTAAACTATGTAACATATTTTCATTTGAGGTCATTACCTCCCACAATTCTCTTAACTTCATCCAGATAGCGCAGTGACATATCCTTTTCGTTATAATATTTTGCCGTCTCAACAGCCTTTGCGGAGATATCAGCAACCTCCTGATCGTTTAGTTTTAGTATTTTTTCCAATACAGAAAGCACGCTTTCTTCACTTTGTGGTTTTACCAGAAATCCGTTTTTGCCATCTTCAATAATTCCATCTATACCTTCATTCTCAGTTCCCACGGTTAAGCAACCGTGCATCATAGCCTCCAGATAGACGAGACCGAGAGTTTCCTCGATACTCGGCATGATGAATATATCGGCCTTGCTCATATAGGAATAAACCTTATCTCTTGCTACAGAACCTGCAAAATGTATTCTGTCCGTAAGTCCATACTTTTCGGTCAATTGCTTTAGCGCAGCGTCTTCAGGCCCTACACCAACGATATTAAAGTTAAAATTCACTTTATCCTTTAACTGATTCAGGGCTTGTATTACATACTCCGCATGCTTTCTCTTAATGAGTTTTCCAACATACAGAAGCTCTATCTTGCGTCCCTGCAACGCAGTTATTTTCTTAGTTCTAACGGCATCTGCCTGTGGAACTCCCGAGGAAATTATAAACTCTGAAACATTCTTATACCCCAATTCGACACATTGACGCTGAATCGAACGAGATCTACAATAAACGCGACTGAAACCTTCCGATATCTTGTTGACCCAAAATTTCGGATTCTGTCTTGATATTCTTGTATCAGTAGTATGCGCAACTGCAATTTTCGGGCAGGAGCAGTTGATTTTATCCACCATCAATGCGTAACGAACAGGAAAATGTGCAATAACAACATCCGGCTGGAAATCATACTTCTCGATAACACAATTAACTGCGCGAACCATTTTTTGGTTTTGAAATTTCCAAAGATGTGATTGAAATGGTATCTGCTGAACCTCTGTCATATACACAGGCACACCATCAACTTCATACTCATAGTCGTTTTTATAGTTGGACAACTCTCCTTTTTTGAAAAGAAAAGCAATGTTACGTCCCGGATTTAAGTATGTGTTCACCACACGAACATGTACATTCGGCTGCTCATTCCAATACTTAATTAGATAGTGAATGGCCTTGGTGTTTCGTTCAAGTGTCTCCCGCCCTTTTATTTTGTAAAGACGAGTCAGTAGCAATATATTCATTTCGTTGTCCCTTTCCGTATATAGCATCTCTATTGAAAAAATGCTTACTGTCGCTTTTTTGCAACCAGTTCTTTGATCAAAACAAGACCCATTTTTACCTCTTTCATGTAAACCAGCAAAACGCAAGCTCCGATAAGTACAAACGCTGCATATTTAACCAAATACATTTCAGTTAGTTTCCAACTGACCAAAGTTGCTGCAATGAACAACGCAATGCCAATGATGGTTTTGCTTTTTGATGATACGGTCTTATAGTATCTTTCCCCTAATACTGTCTTAACAACAAACATAACAAACGAAGATACCATAACGGATAGTGCCGCTCCAGTACAACCCAAATACGGAATTAAGAAATAGCTGATGATGAGGTTCGATACAATTGTTGCTGCGCTGACGATAATATTGAGATAGCTTTTTTTCGCAATATTGATTCCAAAGCCAGTTGTTTCTCCAATGGTATACAACACCGGAGATACAAGCAACATACCGAAATAGCACTTGCTCTCACGGTAGCTTTCTCCAAGCACCATGTACAAAATGTCCTGCCCTAACAAAATACAGATTCCAAAGAGAATCATCAACAACGAAATGATACGGTGAACAAGCTGAATTCTATCCGAGTTCTGCTTATAATTCTCATACACATACGGGGTCCAGAAAAGATTAAAGCCAGCCTGTAACAAGGAGATTATTGAAACAATACTTACCGCCGATGAATAAATTCCTACCGAAGAATAATCTAGCATGGATTTTATCAGAAGCTTTGGTAGTGATGTATTCAGATAATTTACAAACAAAACCAATATCCAAGGCAACGAGTATAAAATTATCGTTCGAATGCTTTCTTTCTCTCGATACGGAACTTTTTCTCCAAATGTATCATTTTGCTTTAACAGAGAAACTATAGCCCAAGCAATAAAGCATACACTCATAACTACTATTGCAAGATCGTGCCTAGGTGAGACTATTGCGGCAAGCAAGTACGATATTTTCGTAGCAAAGGTAATGCCTATCTGTTGAATATTATATCCTCGGATATTCTGAGCCATTCTATACCGCGTACTGGTTAGCGTCATCACGACATAGGCTGCAGTACTGGCCGCCAGACAGATCGGAACAATAATGTTCTCAAACCCCGAAATATCTTTAGATATAGGTTTCCACAGCATGATCACAAAGATATCCATGATCAAAGTGAAGATTAGAGAAAGCGCCGTACAAAACTTATACAGGCTTTTATCTTGAAAACCCTTTGGGGGTTCTTTGCAAAATCGAATATAGCCCTGCTGCAAACCAAGTAATCCCACATACATCAACAGCGTTATGTAAGTCTGAAACAGATTTATTTTTCCCAACTCGGCTGTATCAAAAACGCGAGTTGCTATAGGCGTTACAATAAAGGACAGCAATGCACCAACCCAAGTTGCTACAGAGAATCCCACAAATTTTTTCAAAAAGCCAACTGCTTCATTCTTACCATTACTCACTTGTCCACCTCATATCTTCTATTTTGAGGACAGACTCCTTCGCAATGTGGTCGTAAGAAATCTTGGAAAAAACTTCCGCACATCTCCATGCTCACAATAGTCCTCAATATCCTCTGTTAAATCGTATCCATAGTTTTTCAAATCCCTAACAAGGGCACATATGTGTTCCTCATAGGTGTGCTCTTTGGTCGAATAGTGCAACGCAAATTGTGTGTGGTGCATATTCGCACAATCCGATACCAACCTCGGTAAAATCTGATCAAGTTTGTCTATGTCGGATTGTGTGAAAGTAGCTCCCAGTAAGTGTGGCAGCAAATGCCGATGAGCGTTACAATCCAAATAACTGCCAATATAGTACTGCGGAGCACCGGCAATAACCAAATTTGCATTCATTTTCAGACCAAACATGATTGCTGCAGTTGCTCCTTTGGATGAGCCAACCATAATCAATGAATCTGCACCCAATTTCTTCTGTTGATCGGAAATCAAGCGAATTACCGCATCAATTCCCCAAAAGTCTCCGTTTGTTCCGAGATAATAACTACCTGTATTCACGTCATCAATTAAATCATCAAGAATAAACAGCAGAGCTGCCTTTTTGATAGGCATCAAAGTTCTAATATAGTTATAGGATGGAGTACCCCCCTCCCCCCCCGCAAATGCAGAAAATACAACTACAAGAGGCGCATTCCTTTTTCTTCTTACGATGTATTTCAGTTGGTGTACTCCATCGCTAAATTTGCGTTCTTTACATTTAATGTAGAACTTCATCATCAACGACTTAATGTTCACTCTTCTATCCTCCAGATTTCTTAACTCAATAAGCCCCAAGACCATTTTTTCGCATAGAACTTCAGAAGATCATGGGGATGCATCAAGTCTATTATCTGTAACAATGCAACATGAAGTGGATCATATTTTCCTGCGACTTGGGGTTTGCGTGGTGCATTTGTAATGTGAGTCAAATCATAATATGACGTATTCTCGCTGTCGTACAACGGAAGTATTTTAATGAGAGTTCTGTATCCCTCATCGAACAGCCTAAGTGCCTTTTCCGATCCACACAATTCATAGAAGTCGTGCAACCCCACCAGACAGTACATAAAACCATTGATAGTCAGAGTCGGAATAGACGCAGGATACTCCTCATAAAATTTGTATCCATTCCACTCCCTTAAAACGCCTCCATCTTCAACCGGCATTTCCAACGGCTGCAGTGCTTTTTCTGCACACTCTCTATAAGTCTCGTTACCCGTCAACTTATACATTCTTGCGAGAAATCCCACACCCTCACCTTGCGCCATACCACATATCCAGGGGGCCTTAATCGTCACACCAACTCTGGGATGTGCAAAATCATATTCGTAACACCAACCGCCATTTTCCGCCTGGTGACGAACTAACCAATCTGCGGTCTGTATTGCTCTTTGTAAATGCTCATCCTTATGATTATGAATATAATACCCATACTCGCAAAGTCCATACTGAACAATCGGGACAGCAGATGCCTTGTTGCTGCCGTCCGGAGCGTGTAACGGCATTCCTTCATCATTATATTTTTGTGATGCTCTCCACTTTTCATAATAATCCGGCGGATTATCCCACATGGTCGCAAAAGTCCCGTCTGCATGGTATTCCTTTATTGGATAGATGTTCATATTATTTGTGATAAAATAACGACTCTTCAAAAACTTAAGATAAAACTTGGGAGACAGTTCATTTAAGATTAACTTGAAAGAATCTTTAAATTTTTCGCTCAGCATAACATTTTCGCCTCATCTTTCCGTAATCTCACAGTAGAACTCAGCATAATTCTTTGATGCAGAAAAGTTCTCTTCCCAGAACATCCGTGCCCGATGTCTTGCATCATCATACTCGTGTTCATTCATAGATATATACCGTCTTATCTGTTCTGCAAGTTCCTTCACATCAAAGTCCGCAGGAATCAAAACGCCCGTCTCCTCAGTTACCACTTCACTAGTTCCGCCAACATCTGTGGCGATAACGGGAATTCCAAAAGATATCGCTTCCATTATCGAAACCGGAAGTCCCTCGGTAGTACTGGTATTGACAAACAAATTCACCCTGTTCTCTTGATAGAAATTCATCACATCTGCGTGTTGGGTGTTGCCCATCAATGTTGCCGTAACATTTGCAGGAAGCTCCTCAACTGCCTTTTCGACATGATTTCTTTCAGGGCCATCGCCCATATGAATCCAGTGAATTTTCGCATCAGTGATCATAGCCAAAGCTTGTACAAGCAAATGAACACGCTTTAACTCTACAAGGCGCGCGCAACTGACTATCACAAAATATTCCCCGTTATTTCCATATTCCGAATATGAAAAGTCCTGTGTCCCCAAATATCCACATACCAATTTGTCTCTGAATTTAGCGTATTTTTCAGCAAGATAACTGCTTCCTTCTTTGCTGCAAACATACACCTTATCCAAATGTGCCAAGGCGTATTCGCGCCCAGGTACCGTACCGTATACGGATTCTCCGTCATAGACATCAACACGGTGTGCTCTGGAAACGGCGGTTATCGAATCACCATACTTCGCTTTCAATCGCCCAATAGCGTGTGCGCCCTCCAATAACCAGTATGAATAAAAAGTAATTGCCCCTGCTTCTATATCTTGTTTGTAGCAATATTCAAGATTATCGCTAATCTCTATTGCACGTCCAAGATAGCCAAGTGACATTTTTAATGCCGAGAGCGACTTTGGAAAGTGTTTTTTACATTCTACAAAGAAACTTTTAGAAAACAGAGCCTTCAGTGTATATTTGAGTCTAACCATACGATTAGATGATACAGCACAAGCGGTGTTTACTTTTACACCTTCAGGCAATGTTCTGCTTAAAACGCCATTGCCAGGTTGACTCGGAACAATAATCAAATCAATATCATTAGGAAGCGCTTCCAGTTCTGGTTCAATAAAATTCTCACCGGTTCCATATGGAAAAGCCGTCGTAACTAAAACCACCCTTTTTTTACTCATCGAAATCCACTCTCTTTCTTGCTCGCCTGAATCCGCCGGTTAAGCAACTTATATGCGCCCCACAAAATTAAGATTGCCATCAAATGTGT
>ERZ827469.2539-NODE-2539-length-13496-cov-6.493564_pt1 | contig 13496 bp, 16 predicted proteins | sample MGYA00519917_ERZ827469 | MGnify/ENA primary metagenome ERZ827469 (study PRJEB31778, sample SAMEA3449314) | human gut metagenome | biome: human gut; feature: human-associated habitat; material: faeces | place: United Kingdom | collected 2010/2012 ... | reverse complement strand
AGCACTTTAATTTTATCTTGCATATCTTCGTTTTTCCTTGTATATCCTTATTTTTCCTAGGTTTTATCACACTTTCACGACATCTAACCTAGTGTACCTATCCTAGCATAAAATCGCATATTTTACCATATCTCGGTAAGTAAAATGAGTACAAATCTAGGTATAAACCCGATTCGTACTCATTAGTACTTTTTCCCCATGTCCTTTATTTCCTTACTTGGCACACTTTTTCATTTCTTTTTCTATCCTTTCAAGCCTCTCCATTTCTCTCTGTGCATCTTCCAACTTAAGGTGTGTATACACATTTGAGGTAACACTTATATCTGTATGTCCCATTAAATATTTCAATGTTTCTACAGATATTCCTCTCTTTGCCGCATTCGTACAAAATGTATGGCGGCACACATGCGGTGTTATCTTTGGAAGTTGCACTCGATAAATTCTATTGTACTTCTCAACCACATGCTGAAAGCGTTTTTCCCATTGATAAGGCATCATTGGTTTCCCACGCTTATCCAAGAACAGAAAACCTGTATAACCATCTATCATTTCCTCGACTTTAGGTTTCTTTCTGTTCTGTACTACCCTCTTGAATGCTGCATAAACTTCATCCGACATTGGCAATACTCGTGTTCCAGCTTCAGTTTTTGTTTTTTCTATGTACTTTCCCTTATTCCCTACATACTGTAACTGATGATTCACGTTGATTGTTCTTTTCTCCAAGTCTATATCCTTTAACGTAAGTCCGCAAAACTCGCCTATTCTCAAGCCTGTTCTAAATAATATAAACATTCCATCGTAGCACTCACTGAAATGTTCATCCTGTTGAACAAACCTTAAAAACTCCTTTTCTTGTTTTGATGTTACTGCATCTCTTTTTACTGAATCATCAATTAGAAAATTATGCAGTTCAAAATCAAAAGGATTTTTTCTGATTAGGTCTGCCTCATAAGCCATCTGAAAAGCTGGTCTTACTACTCCACGTATTGTATGGATACTGCTATAGCTCTTTCCATCCTCCGACTGTAATTTTATTAACCAAGCCTTTGCATCTATCGTGTTGATATGATTAATCTTCTGACTTCCAAAGCTGTCTCTTTTTAATACATTAACCACTGTTTTATATCCAGCGGCTGTGGTAGGTCTGACATTGCGCTTTTGCTCCAAATATTTCTCTACCAGTTCTAATACTGTCATATCTCCACCGGATAACGAAATACCATTTGCCAAGTCACGCTCTAGCGATTTTTCCTTTTCTCTAAGCGATAAGTCTGGCTTTTTTCCCTCTGGCATTTTATCATGTCTTTCCAGTTTCCAGCTGTATACAAATATTCTTTTTTTTGAAATTGGATCTAACGTGCTGAATAAATATCTCCCATCTGCGCGTTGCTGTTCTCCTATACGTAATATGCGATTCTTATTGTCTCTTCTTTTTTCACTCATGGTTTATCCTCCAAACTCTAATACACTCCCCACCATTGGATGGGGATTGTATCGGAACTACATATATTTTGCAAGGTATTTTTTACTTTTATATAGAGCCTGTCTCATCAATAAACTGCTCGAATATCTTACGTTTAATAAGTATCTTATTTCCTACCATAAGTATGTAGTCTGCATTTGGATTGTCCGACACCAACCTTCGGAGATTTTTCTCACCTATGTTGAAGTACTTTACTGCTTCTTTAATGGTGAGATTATATTTTTCATTAATTGCTAAATTATCTTTTTCTATATCCATACGATACAAAAATCCTTTCTTTTGTATCGTTATCCTTTTCATTTATTTCACAGCTTAGCAATGCGCAAACATATGCTAAACCGTGAAATTTGTTGTTTTTCGCTTTTTTATTATGAAGAAAAGGTAAACACTTTCTTCTTTTCTGTCGTGTCTGTCAAGAACTCTTTCTTGAGTTCATCTAATGCAGACTGTATTGCACTCATCATCTCATTGACTTGTTCTGCTGAGTATGTATAATACTTCTTATTCGACAGCTTTTTCATACCCTCTATTGCTGATATAACTTTAGATGTCTGCGCCTCTGCCCTTTCTATGAAACGCAGTGCATTTTCATCTGTTGCTATATTGCCAAGCGCAGGTGTATGCTGTGCTGTTGCCATTGCAGGGGCTGTTGCTGTCTGCTGTGCTACTTGTGTCTGCGCACCAATTATAGGTGCTTGATTGCTTACAAAACTGTCCATTTTTTTCCTCCATAGATTTGTTTTATTTATACTGCTTTTCTCTTGTTGATGTAGGTACCTTACACTTGCAATATACCACCAAAATGGCAAAATATAAACAAAAGTGAGTGTAGAAAAAATCTGCTCTGTTTGCTTCATTCTACACACTTAAAATTCACAAAAAACAAATGTCATAAACCACTTAAGTATAAGTGTATGCACATTTTTCATGATGAGTCTATTGTGCAATTTGACGAACACCAAAAAAAATAGCTGCAATTTTCTTTGATATATCTGCTCTGAAATAGAAAATTGCATCAGAGTAAACTTCTAATGCAATCATCTGAATTTTTTACTATGCAATTTTGAATCGGTAACTATTTGGGTTATTTTTTGAATTATTTGCTGGTGGTGTTTATTTACTGTTTTAACAGGGCATTTATGCTATGGTAATTATAGGTACATTTTATCTCACTATCTATTTATTCTCCCAAACTGCTAATTTTTTATTGTTTTCAAGCCGATTTTTTCTAAAAAATAAAAACTTTGAAAAAATCTTGATATACTTTTCTCAAATTTTCAATATTTTTATTTCTATCATTTTTTCATATTTTCAATATTTTTTATTGTCACATCCATTGATATAAAAATTTCCAATGCATACACCCTGTCAACCAGTCTTAAAAATGCATACTTATTTTTTAAGGAAATTGATAATGCTGGACAAAAAGAAAAGACACCACATTTTCTGTGATGCCTTGCTGTTATCGGATATTGTTTAGCTGTGAAGTGCCTTGCGTAAACGTTTCCTATATGCCTGTTCTATTTCATCATAAAACTCTACATCCGCCCTCCAGTCTCCATCCATTGGCAGCTCTGCCATTAATACTGTTCTAGGATGTCCATCTGGATAAACCATATTTACACCCATTATATTACGCTCACGTATACTCTTAAATTTTATCTGCATAGCTCATGCCCTCCATTGTAATTGTTATCAGTGTAATGTCTTTTCCCAGCGTTCCTCATATGCCGCCAGTACCTTATCGTAACACTCCATGTCTGCTCTCCAATCGCCATTGTCTGGTAACAGCATTGTAATGACCTCTTTTTCCTTAGCTGTTGGAATCGACATTAAGATGACCACTTTGTTTTTTTCCTTATGTCCTCTTAGTCTTATCTGCATAACTCATGCCCTCCTGCACTTTAATTTCTTTTATTTTATTTTATTTCATATCTATGTATTGTGCGAGGTGTAGCACACTGTAAGGAGTTTTTACTTTGCAGGTAATATAAAATGCAGTCCCTCTGCTTGGACTGCATTTATTCTTACTACTTTGTTTTAACTTTTTCTGTTGCTGGCAGCAATGGTGCAAACCTGTCTGAAAAATCTGCCGATGATGTTAAGTGCGTATAAACTCCATCCCAGCTCTCATATCCAGCCTGTTCAAGTGCTGTTGTAAGTTCCCTGTCTGGTATGTGATACTCTGACACCTCGCCTGTCTGCTCGTTCACTGTCTGACCTTTTACTCCCAGATGATTTCTCGTTTCATACAGTATCTTTCTATCAGTACTTGCAACACGCTCAAAAGCCTCTGCAAATTCATCCTCTTGGTCAGCGTGCCATGAATCTATTACAATGTCACGCTCACAATTCTTTGAATATAAAAAACCTCTTTTACCCTTTAATTCACCCGATGCATCATTCATGTTATCTATTAAGTATTGTACAGCTGTCCTATAGCCATCCATTGACTTAATCTCAGTAACATAAGTAAACCCATTCTTCCAAAGATTCTGTATTATATTATTACTTATGTCGTTTTGGAAGTTGCACATTACATGGTAGTGCCAGTTTCCATTTGTCTGCCTGTTAAATGTCGCAAGATACCTAAAATTATCATAATGCGAACATACCCTCTGGATAAATTTCTTAAACTCATAATGCGACTGTACCAGATCACTGCATATGCTGCTGTCAAGTTTTGTACTGTCATAAGTCAGTGTAATCATTACGACATTTGGAATATCAAAACTGTTATAACATATCTCACGTATTGTGCTCCTTCGGTTCTTCATACGATTATGATAATTAAACCCTGCATAATCACTTGGTATTGTAGGTTTTATCTTTTTCTGCTTATCGCTCTTTATCGGCTTTGTTGTATGTAACCTCATATTCTCATATGTAGTTACTCTTGTACGCTTTCTGCTGATTTTTATTTTATATCCATTTTCTATGTATTCTGCTCCACTCATATTTACCTCCCATATATACCCAAAGTATAGCAGATAAACATAGTTGACGATATTGGTATTTTAAACATTTTTCATATTGAAATAAAGGATTTGATTGTGTCATATTTTTTTCTTGAAATGCATTTTTGAAATTTTCAATATTTTTGAAATGAGTGAGATATGACTTGATTCTTAAATAATACGTTTTAGAAGATTAAACCATGAGGACATAGAGATTGTCTTGGTCACCAATGGTTATGACTGATGATGATGTACCTTGCTGGGTGACACTGCCTATTGATTTAAAGTCTCTCTTGCTATTCAATGAATGCGATTTTGATGATGCCTTCCAGCCTTCGAGTACATAGCCTGATTCATTATCTACACTGATATAATTCGTGGTTTTTGAGCGACTAAACTTATGCTTATCTTTCTCTGCCTCCGCTATCGTGCCATCTGGATTTAATACCTCTGTATAATATAACTTCTTTATCGTACACTTTCCATCTTTTGGTGGGTCTGGGTTCTCTGTGTTGCCTGGGGTTGAACCACCATATGTATGAATGGGAGGGAGGGAAATACCTGTAATGTCGATGGATGCCATTGCTACGCCATCACTCACTATCTCAAATTGGCTGCTTATACGATGTACTTTACTACTTACTGCTGGATAAACCATCTTTGAACCACCCGTACTCGTACCATTAAATGTTGGTACCTCTAAGTCACGCTCTAGGCATAGACTATATGGTAACTGAGTGTTGTAGAACTTATAGGTGTATTCTCCTCCACCTCGTCCACCTACTCTATTTGATTCTCCTAATAATTGATATGCTGTTCCAAAATGTGCCCTTGGCTGCCAATAATTATTATTTGTTGCTCCATCTGGTATTGGGTCACCTGCACTCCATGCCATGCCTGTTGCATCCACTGTATCATTCTTAAATGTATCGTTTGAATACATATAATTGATTGATACTGGTTCTACTACTACATGCCATTTTGTATCGGGTTTGGCTAATACCTCAAGCGCTTTTGTTCCACCAGCATTGAATACATATACTGCCCAGTTAGGTAATGGCATTTCATATCCGTTTGAAAATACTAAATCTTGACCACTATCCTTCATTAAGTATGCCATGGACTGTGAACCTGTGGCTTGCCATCCACCAGTATATATTACTGGGGTGACTCCAGCTGCATAATCGTATGTACGATTATTTCCTAATGTTACTGATGTTTTAGGATTAAGATGTGGGCATCCTTTTATTCCTTTTTTTCCACCTAAACCAATTTTAATGTAATCATTATATTTAGCTTGACCTGCATCCTCCATGATGATTGCTTTACACTGTGTTTCGCCTTTTTCATCTACTACATATAACATGATTCCACTTCGCTCACCAGATGCGGCCCAATATAAGTAGCTGGCTTGTTCGTTTGATGACTCGTCGGTTTCATTACTACTGTATGAATTTAGGTTCATCACCTGACCTATGCTGACGTCATCATCCGCATATGCTTGGAGTGGTTTAAACATGAATATTGCTATGAAAAATACAAACACTACTATTGCTTTTATTATGTTTCGCTTGATTAAAATACGCTTTTCCATGTTGCTCCTACCTTTCTTAAAAATTGTAAATTTTTAATTTATATTTTTAGTAAGGTAGAAAAAAATGCACTCCATCTGAAAATGAAGTGCATTGATTGTTATTATTAATTGCCTAAAAGCTCTTTCTTTAAACTCTCAAACTCATCTCGCTGTATCAAGCCCTGCTGATACATTGTAGATAATTCTGTAAGTTTGCTTATAAGTAATTTATACTTAACTAATTGATATAAAATTTTGTATTGGTATTTGACAATCTTTTTGATGTATAAATCCAGTACCATACTGCTTATTACAAACCTTCATAATATTACAATAATATTTTCTATCTGACTTCTTATCATTATTCGGTTTTAAGTTATAAGCCATATCCTCAATTAAATGCCACAATATAACATCATAATCATGCATGCTCTGTATCTTATTAGTATTTGAACTTATCTCTAAAGCTCTGAATGATGTAAGCCATGAATAAACCAATTTAGTATAGTTATTTCTATCACCTAAAATGTCTCCATCTGCACTAATTGCTTGTATGTTGTTATATTCAAGCCTTGTAAATAATGATAATGCATGAGTTCTTGATAATACTGGTAACTTATCCAAATTTCCTTTGTGTTTAACTATATAATTTTTGTTACATATATAAATTAATAACTCTCTATCTGCATTACATAGTTGCTTTTCAAACATTTCTAATGCCTTATATGCATCCGTATTAAGTTCAACTTTTGCAAAGTCTAAACCTTTGTTTATAAGTGTATGTATTATTTTTAATCCTTGTATTTTCGCATCCGGCACAATAGCTCCGTATACTTCCACAACTGTTCCTAACCCATTTACTAAATCTCTTTGCTTACTATTCTCTGTACTATCTGTTTTGCCTGTATTACTCAATTTTTTATATAAGTCTTTTATACAAGAATAATGCTTCTCTAGAAATTTTTTATAATTTTCCTCTGAAAATGAAGTATCTTCATTATTGCTGGATATACCACCAAATGACTTCATTAAGTCAATCATGTCTGAACCACAGGTATTACATATTGAATTTAATTCATCCTTTTTATTTCTAATTGTATCTTGATATTCTGCATATGATTTTATAAAATATTTCATGCAATCTTTAAGTTTTGCCTGCCTATCTGCTTCACTCGACAGCTTTGGTATATTTAGATTATAGTTACCATCCGACTGTAAATATGCCTTGTATTGTTCTGCAAGGTCAATCATATATCTTGCATACATTGGCTCTCCAAATATCGTATAAACCATACTCTGCAATGAGTATAACAAATTGACTATTAACACTCTTATTTCTGATATGTAGTCATAATAATTCGTATTATTTGATATATTATTCATGCTTGCTAATACATCCACAATATACTTATAATTCTCTGGTGCTTTAGTATTTTTCATAAATTTATCAATTGCATCTGCATTGATATTTCTTATCTGATTTAATGTATTAACAAGTTCATGATTGCTTGTGTTTCCTATAAAATCTTTTCTGTATCTTATCAATTTGTTGCTTTTCAGACCCCATAATGCATATTTAGTTGGCTGCATGTATGAAAAATAACCATCCAAACTCTTAAGTAAATGATTAACAAATTTCTTAGTGTTATCTGTTCTTCTTATATCTGTCATCTTAATAAACAATGTGTTAGCATATTCAACGATAATGTTATAATTATAAGGGTTATATGCAATCTGCTGTGTTACTTCAAGTATGAATTTGTGTTCAGTTGACTTAAATCCTTTTATCGTAGCATCATGCTTTAACTTTATACGAGTTCCAGATAACTCTGCATTTTTTACCTTAATTTCATTATTTCTTATTAAAGCATATAGCTCTGTTTCTGTAAGCCAGTTTGCTCCATTTAGGTTTTCTATAAGAAAAACTCTCTTATTATTTTCTTTATATACGTCTGTTGCCATAAACACTCTGTTATGATTATCACTCTGCAAAATCATCTCTCATATCCTCACTTTAATTTTTTCTTTTAATTGCAATATATGATTTGAAAAAGGACACACCTCAAATTTAGGTGTGTCCTTTTTATTAGTATTACAAGCTATTTGTATCAATCATCTGGCATTACAATTTTTCCTCTTCCATCTTCACCTGTATATGTTTTGTATCCTTGCTCTTGAGCTTCTTTTATTATCTCATTTCCCATGTTGGCTGTGTACTCTTCCATTGTTCCATTGAATTTATTTCCGTCAGGCAATGTATCTCCTACGTGGAAGACCTTGCCGTAATCAGGGTCTCCCTCTTTCATATACACTGCGTAGGATGGCTGATCTCCTGCACCCTTTCCATTTATATAACACCAACTCCAACCGGATGAATGATCTGCACCCTGCGACTGTGCATATAAGTTATATTGATGAACTGCATCCCATTTTCCATTGATGTCTGCCCACTTTGAATTTTCTATCTCTTCCTCTTCTTTGTTTACATTGCTGTTTTCGCTGCTATCACTTGACTCACTACTGTCGGAACTTTCATCACTACTGTTGTTTGCTATTGTTGATGGGGCGATGTAATCACTGTAGAGTTGGTAGGTGTTGTAGGCATTGGTTGCCATTGTTGTAAACAACTCAAGCGCATCTGCTTTTGTAAGTGCTGAGTCCCAATCACTTAATGCATCCTCTGTTAAATATCCATTCGCTATTGCTACTTTAAAGGTGTTGTACAGGTCTGTTGGAACTCCTTTGTCTGCATCATTGATTGCTTTCTGATACTTGATGTCTCCTGCATCCTTTACTGTCGTAATTGATACACTCGATGTGTCTGAATAATTATCTACATATCCATTCGCCTCTATCTCTGCTAAATAATTAGCTCTAAGATAATTAGTTACTAAGGCTATGTATTCACCCTTTGTCATGGTGCTGCTGAATGACTTCTCATTTAAACCATTTGAAGTGTTGATGTAGCTGTATTCATCCATTGGTGCCGCGAAGTTTGTATATGTTGTTTTGCCTACCTTATCCGTGAAATCTTTATTCTCTTCTGGTGCCTGTGCTTCATTTACCTGTGTTGTTGCTCTCATTACAAGTGCCATTGCCTGTGCTCTGCTGATGGTTGAATCACCATCAAATTTTCCATCCTCTTGGTCTGGAAGTAACTCAAAGTATGAATTAATGACTGCGTAAGGTGCTTCTGGACTGTCTTTTTCTACATCTGTATAAGAATCTCCTACAAGCTCTCCTATTTCCCCCACGTATCCCTCTGATAAAAGATACTGCGATATTGCTGAGTTCTGTGTTGCCATAAGATATGTTACATTTTGCTCTGCTGTCTGCGTTGCTGGATTGTAGTACAATGTACCCTCTTTGTTTCCTGTCTTGCCAGTTATGTTGAAATACTTTTCAAATGCTGAACGCAGTTCTTTATGTGTCTCAAGTGATGATAATTGAAGCCATGGCAACAACTCCACTTTTGACTCCTCCCCACTATCATAGTTTGGTACTGCATACTCTATCTCAATCTCCGAGGCTTGCTGACTCATATTCTTTGCTTCCTTTTTAGAGCACGCTGACACTCCAAACAACATACTGCTTATCAGTATAAGTGTTAATGTTGGAATGACTATCTTTTTGACTTTCATGTATTTACCACTCATTTTGGTGTTCCTGCCTTTCTTTTTTTATGCTTTGATAATGCGTGAGGGCATCTTGCGATGCCCTCAAACTTAAAATTTTTTAAAAAATTATTTTTATTTCTTTTTATTGAAATGCTATTACTTATGTCTAGCCGATTTTATGCCTTGCACAATAGCACTCAATAGCTTTGACATACTTCCTACACCATCAAGAACACTGATTTTTGCAACGCTATCCAATAAACTCATATTGAGCTTTTCAATATTCAATAACGAAAATGAAACATGCTCAACTTTTACATCCTCTGCTTTTTGCTCTAAGTATTCTTCGAATAATTCAATGTATTGTTTACCATCAACTGTAAGTTCAAAATATTTATCTATATATCCATAATACTTAAGTACATTTGCAATTCTGACAAGCTCATCTTCATCCATAAGGTTACTGCTCCAAAGTACTTCCTTTATTCCACCTTGCGGTATATTTTCTGGATGTTTCTTACCATATTCCTCTATGTCATTAATTAAAATTAAAAGTTCTAACTGTTCTGTTGTTAATGTTTGTAATGTGCTCATCGACGTTTCTCCTTCGGTTTTGAAAATATTATATCGTCTTTAAGCAAACTTTGCAATGCTTTTAGCATATTTTTAATATCCTAGAGTCATTCTATACTTTGTAGAATAAGTACACATTAACATTGGAGGTATGCCAGCTATGATAAAAGGTCTTGGTGATAAACTACAACAACTTAGATTACAATTAAAACTGTCTCAAAAGGAAGTTGCTGTAGCTATCAATACTTCACCATCTATTATCTCAAATTATGAAAGTGGTGAACGTACACCTAGTGTTGAGAACCTTATGGCTCTTGCCAATCTGTACCACTGCTCTACTGATTATCTGCTTGGCTTTTCAATGACCGATAATGACAATACAATTGATGTTTCTATGCTTTCACAATCACAGAAAGCTCTGTTACAACAATTTCTTAGTAGCCTTAATTAGCTGGTGTTTCGCTTATTTCTTTGAGTGCAGATTTTAATTCATTATGAATTATTCGTAATACTCTAATATGTATTTCATCTGTATGCTGTTGCTCACAATCATTTTCTAATAAGATGACCAAACTTAATATTGTTTGTAAGTAATCCACTATTTGTAGCGATTGATTGTTTGAGGTGTTTGTAATAGTAACCATGGTAGCTGTCCTCCTTTCTATAAGTTGGATGAGATAATAACGCTTGAAATAGGGAAATTCAAGGTATTTTGATAGTGAAAAATCGGTAGTGCGATACTTCCGATTTTTACTAAAAAATTTTAAATCCTAATGCATCTATATATTTTTGACCCTATGCATTACTAGGAAATTCACCTATGCAGACGTCAATCGTTCTGGAGTCGGACTAAAAATTTTACCCCCGATGAAAAATCACTAATTGAAAATTATTATTTTCAATTAGTGCAGGAACCACTCTTGATGCATTTACAATGCTATTGAAAAATTCGTAATGCTAGGTGCGATCGGTAGATTAGTGGAATCTTTGATGCTATAGTGATTATTTTTTACTGGCTTCATACTCCTTAATTCTTCGGTAAAAAGTATTAGCTTTTATGTTGAGTTCCAACATGGCTTGTCTGGCTGTAATTTCTTTTGACTTCCAACGTGCATAAACTGAATTAAACTGCTCATTGTCAATTTTGATAGGCTTTCTGCCTGTGTAGACTCCTTTTGACTTTGCTACTGCTATTCCTTCTGCCTGTCGCTTTGCTCTTTTTTCAAGTTCTGCCTGCGCTATCGTTGTATAAACCTCTATCAATATATTTGCTACCATCTCCATTAATAAATGATTATTCTTATCAAGCTCAACGAGTGTTGTCGGTATTTCCAAGATACGAACTATGATATTATGCTCTTTAAACCACATAAGTTCTTTCTTGATTAAATCTGCGTTTCTGCCTAGTCTGTCAAGCTCCTCTATTATCAGCTCAATGTTGTCACTTTCTGATTTCACCTTTGAAATATGTTCCAGTATGACTTTCATTTCTTGATAATGTTCACGCTCAAAATTCTTACCTGTCTGCTTATCAATAAATAGGTTGTCATCTGGTATATCAGGTGCATATTTCTTTATCGCAATGATTTGCCTGTCAATATTCTGGTCTTTTGTAGATACTCTACAATATGCATATTTTAGTGACATGTCTTACTTTCCTCCTTATAAAATGAAAAGGAAAGGCTTGATGCCTCTCCATTTTCTTAACGTCTAGTAATTAAAACTTAAATAAAATAAAAATTATATCTTATCTAATTTCACTGCTGATGAGGATGCCTAAACCAAATTGCCATGCTTGCCCTGTTCTGTTTCAATAAGGTATCTGATTTCTTTGAAATATTTCAAAATTGCAATTTATAGCCTATTGAAATACTTTTCACTATATTACCAACTATTTCATATGGGTATACCCTATTGAAACACAAAGTCACCGACTACTTAAAAACTATAGTCGGTGGTTTTGCTTTGTATCAAGGCGATTTATAGTAGTCCAAAGTAGTTTAGCAATACTGCCTTGAATAATGCTTCTTCGGAGATTGGTTTTACTTTGGAATTTATGAGTTCTAAATCTTCATCCTTTATGCTCTTAAAATTCCCCTGCCTGTCGTGTCTGCAAATAAAGCAGTCACCTGCTATGATTGTTTCTAACTCGCGTATCATTACCCTAGGCTCTAAACCAATCAGCCAGCCTTCGTCATTACAGACTAAGTCTATTTCTTCTGTAAGGGCAGTGCACTCTATAAGTCCACCGACAAACTCCTGCTCTGCCTGTAGCGTATTTTCTATATCCATGAAACCTTGTTCATCTTTCTTAAATCCATATACTCTCATAATGTGCTCCTTATAATAAATGTGGCAGGTGCTTTGTTTGCACCTGCCGTTTACTGGGTTACTTTGTTTGTTTTTCTATTGCTGTTGTTTTCTCACTCTTTTTATCTGCTGCCTGCTCTGGTTTTGACTGTTTTGCTTTTTCCAGTGAAGCTACAATTATTTTATCGCCCTGTATTTTTGCTCCACCACTGACTATATGCATATCAAGTAATGTTTTCACCTTTTCCTCTGTGAAGCTTGTTCGCTCATATCGTGATGAAATCACATCATACATTGTAGTGCCTTTATCTTTATGGGTTCCTATCACAATATAAAACAGGTTCGCTAAACAATCATCCTCGACCATTGGAATTAATGTATTTGTATGAACCTTTTTCATCATGTTTGTTACAAAGAAATTCTCTGTATCAAGCTCTAACTCACCAGCCTCTGTTATTTTCATACCATAAACCTCATCCGATGTAATGCCCTTAAGCGCATCCTTTATCTGCTTTTCTGTCAACTCCACGACCTCTCCTTTTGGTAAGCTGTAAGCCTCAAAACATATTGGTCTGCTTCCTAAAAAGATCTCGTTTGTAATGATTAATTTTCTACACATATCATTTTCCTCCTGCATTTCGCATTTATTATTTTTCTGGACATTTCTTTTTATGTCCTCCTTACATTTAATACAATAACGCTGGGAAAACTGGATGTCAGTAGTGGGAATAGCCAGAGTTTTCATACTGAAATTAGAGATGTTGTAGAAAATGCAACAGGGCAGCGCCTATCGGCACTGCCCATACTAATTACTACTATATGCTCTTACATATTTATAAAAGTATTATAAGTAAACTCTAGGTAAAAACTTAATTACAAAATGTTCAAAAGCTCTATTTTACTACGTTTCAGCCATTTTATTATAGACTGCCGTGGCAGACCATGAGCACTTTAATTTTATCTTGCATATCTTCGTTTTTCCT
>ERZ827469.2536-NODE-2536-length-13507-cov-4.452200_pt1 | contig 13507 bp, 10 predicted proteins | sample MGYA00519917_ERZ827469 | MGnify/ENA primary metagenome ERZ827469 (study PRJEB31778, sample SAMEA3449314) | human gut metagenome | biome: human gut; feature: human-associated habitat; material: faeces | place: United Kingdom | collected 2010/2012 ... | reverse complement strand
TGATGTAACAATATCAGGTACAACGCCATATTTCTGATAAGCAAACATGCTGCCGCATCTTCCCATTCCACACTGAATTTCATCAGATATAAACAATATATCCCTGCTGTCACAAAGTGCTCTTACATTTTTTATAAATTCTTCATCTGCAGGGTATATTCCGCCCTCACCCTGTACAGTTTCCATAATAATTGCACATGTTTTATCTGTAACCTGGGCTTTTACACTCTCAAGATCATTGAAATCAGCAAATTTTACACCACCCATGAGCGGCTCAAAAGGCTCACGGTAATGTGCATTTCCAGTGACAGAAAGTGCTCCAATAGATCTGCCATGGAAAGAATGATTCATGGCAATGATCTCATGATCTGCATGTCCGTCACGTTCATAAGCATACTTTTTCGCAGCCTTTAATGCACCTTCAATAGCCTCTGTACCACTGTTTGTAAAGAAAGCCTTGTCCATGCGGCTTGCATTTACCAGCTTTGCGCCAGCTTCGATAATTGGCTCATTGTAATACAAATTAGAAATATGAGTCAGCTTGTCAATCTGATTTTTCAATGCTTCATCATATCCCGGATAGTGATATCCCAGAGAATTTACAGCAATACCTGCTGCAAAATCCAGATATTCCTTTCCCTCGGAATCATATAAATAACATCCCTGTCCCTTTTCAAAAACAACAGGAAAACGATTATAAGTGTGAAGGATACTCTCTTCGGATTCCTTCATCTGTTCATTCATGTTCATTGTAATATTTCTCCCCGTCTTCTCTCAGAATCGCAGTACCAATACCTTTGTTTGTAAAGATCTCCAGCAGTAAGCTGTGAGGAATTCTTCCGTCAAGGATATGGACTCTGTTAACGCCTTCTTCAATGGCATCAATACAGTTTTTCAGCTTCGGAATCATACCTCCGCCTACATAACCGTCATCGATCAGTTTCTGTGCTTCATCTACATGAAGTTCAGAGATCAGGCTGGACGGATCATCTTTGTCTTTATAAACGCCTTCAATATCAGAAAGGAATGCAAGCTTCTCAGCATGAACAGCCTCTGCAATGGCACATGCAGCATCATCCGCATTAATATTATAAGTAGCAAACTCATCGTCATAACCTACCGGGAAAATGATCGGCAGGAAATCTTTCTCCAGAAGATCCTCCAGAATCTTCGGCTCAACCTTTGTAACTTCACCAACAAATCCGATGTCTCCACCCTCTGTCTGTTTCTTGCGGCATTTCAGCAGACCACCGTCTTTACCACTGATACCAACAGCATTTACACCAAGAGATTCCACCATGGCAACCAGTTCCTTATTCACCTTCGCAAGAACCATCTCTGCAATCTCCATAGTATCTTTATCTGTAACACGAAGACCGTTAATAAATTTCGGCTCCATACCAACCTTGCCAACCCAGCGACTGATTTCCTTACCACCGCCATGAACGATGATCGGTTTGAAACCAACCAGTTTCAGAAGAACAACATCCTTGATCACGTTCTTCTTCAGTTCATCATCCAGCATGGCACTTCCGCCGTACTTTACAACTACGATTTTACGATTAAATCTCTGAATATAAGGAAGTGCCTCAATCAGCACCTCCGCCTTGTCCAAATATTTCTGATTAACCATTATTCTCTCCTTTTTCCAGTCAATGTCTGGTCTCCATCCCTGCTTATTGCTTTTCGCAATTAAAGCAGGAGACTTACCTGATTCGGTTAAAATCACCCTTATTCACAGAATTTTGTTATGAACGGTAATCTGCATTGATTTTTATATAATCATAAGTCAGGTCACAGCCCCATGCAGTTGCTGTGGCATCACCCATCTTCACATCAGCGATTGCTGTGACAGCTTCCTCAGAAAGAATCTTCGTTGCCTCTTCTTCACTGTAATCCACAGCCACACCATTCTCAATAATCTGGATCTTACCAGCCTTACTCTCAAAGAACAGATCCACCTTCTCAGGATCAAACTTCGCACCGGAATATCCCATAGCACACAGGATTCTTCCCCAGTTTGCATCATGTCCGTAGATAGCAGCCTTTGTCAGAGAAGAAGTAACAACAGACTTGCTCAATGTAACTGCCTGCTCCTTAGACTCTGCACCAATGATCTTCACCTCAAACAGTGCAGTCGCACCCTCTCCGTCACCTGCGATCTTCTTCGCCAGAGTAGTATTGATATAATTCAGCGCAGCCTTGAAGGTTTCGTAATCCTCACCCTTCTCTGTGATCTCCGGATTCTCAGCCAGACCATTGGCCAGAAGAAGAACTGTATCATTGGTAGAAGTATCTCCATCAACAGAAACCATATTGTAAGTATCCTTAACATCCTCACTTAACGCTTCCTGCAGCATTTTCTTGGAAATCTTCGCATCAGTAGTAACAAACCCAAGCATGGTACACATATTCGGATGGATCATACCGGAACCCTTACACATACCACCAACAGTAACCGTCTTACCGCCAATCTCAATCTGAACAGCAACCTCTTTCTTTTTGGTATCAGTAGTCATGATCGCCTTCGCCGCCTCAGTACCAGCCTCCAGAGAACCATCCAGCTTCGGCGCCATCATCTTCACACCATTCTTAATACGGTCAATGGGAACCTGCATACCAATCACACCTGTAGAAGCAACCAGCACACTATCAGCAGCCACCCCAAGAATCTCAGCAGCCGCATCTGCAGTCTCCTTACAATAACCATACCCTTCTGCACCAGTACATGCATTGGCAATACCACTGTTACAGATCACCACCTGTGCAGACGGATGATTATAAACAATATCCTGATCCCATTTAACAGGCGCAGCCTTCACCACATTGGTAGTAAAAGTCCCCGCAGCCACACATGGCACCTCACTGTAAACCATAGCCATATCCGTTCTGCCCTTATACTTAATCTCAGCCGCTGCAGCCGCTGCCTTAAATCCCTTAGCTGCCGTAACGCCGCCATCTATAATCTTCATAAAACCTCAATCCTTTCTATATAATAAGACAAACTATCTTGTTTCCCGTCCACATCCTCCACGCTCAGCGACTGCCGCAACTCCCCTGCGCAGTCACGTCCGTCAGACATCCACATCTCTTCCGTCCTGAAAAGTCAGCTCCGGAAATTATTTGGTTTTGAACGCATTTGCAGGGGCTGTAGTAACTCTTAGTGCTCGGGAATTTGCGTTATGAGGCGGCTGCATCACTGTCTGAGCGAAGTTTGCAACGGAGCGAGTTTGACAAGCCGCCTCATGCCTTTAGCAAATTCACGAACACTTAGAGTTAGTAAGCCCCGAAACCGCGTTCAAAACCAAATAATTTCCGGAGCGTCCCCTTTTCTCTAACTTACGGACACATCGGCACCTGCAGCAGTCCCTCAGCCTCCTTAAATCCAAACATCAGATTCATATTCTGCACAGCCTGTCCCGCAGCACCTTTCACCAGATTATCCATAGCCCCCATCATAATAACTCTGTGAGTTCTGGGATCAATCTTAAAGTTCACATCCACATAATTACTTCCTTCCACACACTTAGTCTGCGGACAAACATCCTTATCCAGCACACGAACGAAAGTCTCATTCTCATAATACTTATCATAAACTGCCTTCACCTCTTCATAAGAAACATCCTTAGTCAGAGAAGCATAAGCAGTCACCAGAATACCACGATTCATAGGAATCAGATGAGGTGTAAAATTAATCAGCACCTCTTTGCCACACGCATAACCAAGCTGATCCTCAATCTCCGGTGTATGTCTGTGACTTGCAACACCATAAGCCTTAATATTCTCATTCACTTCACAGAACAGATTGGCAACCTTCGCTCCACGTCCTGCTCCTGAAGTACCGGACTTCGCATCAATAATAATGGTAGACGGATCGATCAGCCCTTCTTTGATCAGCGGATAAATAGAAAGGGTGGAACATGTGGGATAACATCCCGGATTCGCAATCAGTCTTGCCTTCTTAATCTCCTCACGATTAATCTCACATAAACCATAAACCGCCTCATCAATAAACTGCGGAGCCTTATGCTCAATTCCGTACCATTTCTCATATTTCTTCACATCTTTAATACGGAAATCCGCACTCAGGTCAATAACTTTCGCCTTAGAAAGAATTCCTTCATTAATTAAAGAAGCACAGAGTCCCTGAGGAGTAGCTGTAAAGATCACATCCACTTCATCAGCTAATGCTTCCATATTATCATCCATACATTTCGCATCTACCAGCTTAAAAAAGTTCTGATAAACATCTGCATATTTCTGGTCAATATAACTTCTTGAACCATACCACGCAACTTCCACATCTTTATGTCCCAGAAGCAGTCTCACGATCTCGTTACCTGCATATCCTGTGGCACCGATAATTCCTGCTTTAATCATAATAATTTCCTCCATCTTCGCCTCATCCGGCGGTCTTCATTTCATAGTAAAACTTTACTCTATCAGAGTGCTGGACTAATTATACATCTTACCTGCATAATATGCAATAGTCATTTTTCAATGTTTTTACATGGATTTTATTTCAGTTCACGGATTTCCCCCTGTCTTTTCCTATATTATGTTGCATATTTATGCAAAAACAGATAAAACTTTTTTGCATTTTTCTATTGCATATTTATAAAAAAAGGTGTATATTATCACTTGTTAAGCGGAATCACACGAAATCATCTTGTTCCGCATTGAATATTTATTCAAAAATTTCAATCAGAAATTACCGCATTTATTCAAAAATAATGCGCTGAATTCCCGACCTATTCATTTACTTTCGGCAAACGGATATCTCAGGAAATTTTTACAAATCAGGAAAATAATAAAATCCAATTTCAGGAGGAATACAATCATGAAAGAAAAAGTCGTTTTAGCATACTCAGGCGGTCTTGATACCACAGCCTTAATCCCATGGTTAAAAGAAACATTTGATTACGATGTTGTCTGCTGCTGCGTAAACTGCGGTCAGGGAAACGAACTGGACGGACTGGATGAAAGAGCAAAGCTTTCCGGTGCTTCCAAATTATATATCGAAGATATCGTAGATGAATTCTGTGATGACTTCATCGTTCCATGTGTACAGGCAGGTGCTGTATACGAACACAAATATCTCCTCGGTACATCCATGGCCCGTCCGGCAATCGCTAAGAAATTAGTTGAGATCGCACGTAAAGAAGGCGCAGTTGCCATCTGCCACGGTGCTACAGGTAAAGGTAATGACCAGATCCGTTTCGAACTCGGCATCAAGGCTCTTGCTCCTGACATCAAGATCATCGCTCCATGGCGTATGACAGACAAATGGACCATGCAGTCACGTGAAGATGAGATCGCATTCTGTAAAGCTCATGGAATCGACCTTCCATTCGATGCAAGCCACAGCTACAGCCGTGACAGAAACTTATGGCATATCAGCCATGAAGGTCTGGAACTGGAAGATCCTTCCCAGGCTCCAAATTATGACAATATGCTTGTTTTAGGTGTTACACCTGAGAAAGCCCCTGATAAAGAAACAGAAGTTACCATGACATTCGAGCAGGGTGTTCCGAAAACATTAAACGGCAAAGAAATGAAAGTTTCCGAGATTATCACTGAGCTTAACAAATTAGGCGGCGAGAACGGTATCGGTATCGTTGATATCGTTGAGAACCGTGTTGTTGGTATGAAATCACGTGGCGTATATGAGACTCCTGGTGGAACTATCCTGATGGCAGCTCATGAACAGCTCGAAGAACTTACACTTGACCGCGAGACAATGGAAACCAAGAAGAAACTTGGCAGCCAGTTCGCTCAGGTTGTTTACGAAGGAAAATGGTATACACCACTTCGAGAGGCAATCCAGGCATTCGTTGAATCCACACAGAAATATGTAACAGGTGAAGTGAAATTCAAACTGTACAAAGGCAACATCATCAAAGCCGGTACAACTTCTCCATACAGCCTGTACAATGAATCTCTTGCATCTTTCACAACAGGTGACCTCTATGACCACCACGATGCAGATGGATTCATCACACTGTTCGGACTTCCACTGAAAGTTCGCGCTATGATGTTAAAAGAAGTTGAGCAGAACAAGAAATAATTAATTGATAACAGATTCAGCCAGATGGACACTTTATTCATCTGGCTGTTTTTATTACCTGATACAGTATTGCAATTCTGTAAAAAATGGCACAAAAAAGACACAGCCAGATGGCCATGTCCGTTTTTATCTGCTATGTTTATGATTATCTGCTTTCCAGTTCCGCACGTTTCTTATCGATAAGCTCCTGAAGTTTTTCCAGCTCTTCCACTGTAATCCCATCAGATTCCAGAAGCGCATTCATCATTTCCACCGGATTAATCTTTCTGCTTTTGGCATTTCCCTTTAAATAATCCTCTCTTGAAAGAAGAGGGGTATAATTTCTTGCATACACCTTGCCGTTCATTGAAGTTCCCGCAACCTGGATCAGGTTCTCTTTCAAAAGAAGCTCCAGGCATCTTCTTACTGTCGGCATTTTCAGTTCCGGTGCAATGTCATTGATCTCAAAAGCAGACAATGGTCTTCCCTCTTCCCAAAGCACATTCATAATATCATAACGTTTACCTTTTAAGATGTCCATCTTAAGATCTCCTTCCATTTTTAACCAGATATCACTATAATACAGAAATATCGAATTAATTACAATTACAGAGACCTTACACTGATTTACAGTCCTTTTACAAATTTGTTACCAAGTTTGTCCGGACAATAATACATCTTTCTACACATCACGAATCATTTCGTCATAAAACAAGCTGTTTTTTCTCAAGACGGGCATATACCCACTCTCTGAAAAGTGTATAGATGACAGATACTGTCGGAATGAAGATCAGCATTCCCGCAATTCCCATCAGACTGCCGCCAAGTGTTACAGCTACCAGTACCCAGATGGATGGAAGCCCGACAGAACCACCTACCACATGAGGATAGATCAGGTTTCCTTCTATCTGCTGCAGGATAAGGAAAAGTCCCAGAAACAGAACTGCTTTTACAGGACTTATCATAAGGATCAGAAAAAATGCTACCCAACATCCGATAATTCCGCCAAACAGCGGGATCAATGCTGTAAATGAAATCAGGACACCCACCAGCATTGCATATGGAAAATGCAGGATTGTCATGGATACAAAGAACATACTTCCAAGAATCACAGCTTCGATACACTGTCCGGTAATAAAGCTGGAAAAAATCCTGTTTGCCAGATTCCATACATGTGCCAGATATCTGACCGGTTTTTCCGGGAACATTGCGTACATTGCTTTTTTTATCTGCTGCAGGAGCTTTTCTTTCTGCAAAAGGACGTAGCAGGCGAATACAAAGCCAATGGATACATTCATTGCAGTAGTCAGAAGTCCCATGGTGATGGACACTGTGGAGGAAACAATGTTATTGACTCCGTTCTTCAGTACGCCGAGTACAGAATCGATTATTTTTCCCGGCTCAATGTCAAGAGACTGCGCCCATTTCACAACTTCCGGATTGTTTCCGAATACATTGTCGATCCATTTCTGGAAAACCGGAATATTTTCTTCTATCTTTTTCGCTATGTTTACGAATGTTGCCCCCAGTTCCGGTACTACTACCAGCATAACGATCACGATTATACAGATCACAAAGCAGATAGAAAGCACCAGGCTGACCGGCCTTGCCAGTTTTTGTGCTGTTTTTTTCTCTTGTTTCAAGGCTTTTCCGAACAGATGATGTTCTATGAATTTCATTGGAATATTGAGGATAAAAGCGATTCCAAAGCCAATGATGAACGGAAAGAGAAAGCCAAGCAGAACTCTGACAGTGCTGATAACTATGTGCAGGTTCTGGACACCCAGATATAAGAGAATTGCGAATGCGATGAGCCATCGAATTTTTTTCATGTTTTCTTTGTCTAGCTGCATGTTTGTTTTTCCTTTCTTTTTGATATTGGAGAGTATTATATCATATTTTCCCAAAAAACGGACGCTTAGAAAAATATTTTATCTGCTATGCGGTTTCGGCATCTAAGAGATTCTAAGTCATCTGAAATCTGCTAAAAGCATGAGAAGAAAAGTCTGTGATTGCTCGCTGGTGCTCAGGCAATGGACTTTTCTTCTCATAACGCAGATTTAAGAGGACTAAGAATCTCTAAGATGCCTGCAAATGCATAGCAGATAAAATATTTTTCTAAGCTGGTAATTGGAAGGTGGAAAATATCGCATCAATTCGCATGTTAAAAGCCTACATGAATAAGAAAAACTTTAAATATGAAAGAGATTGTATAAGTTCACATGGGATATCATATACTTTATATAAATTCTGCCTGTAAAATGCTTTATAGACTATGAATTATCAAATAGCAATACAAAAAAGAATAATAAATTAAATTGCAGAAAGGAATTGACAGTTAACTGCAAATATTTTATAATCATTTTATAAACAATATAAGTAAACTTATATATGTCCATAATCGGTTGGACGTTTCTACCAACTACCGTAATAGTTGTCTATAAGTTCTCTCCCCAGGGAGAAAGAATGAGGTAAAGGCAGCATCGGTAGATTTTTTTTGCCTTTCCTTAACCACAAAAAGGAGGTATGGTTATGAACGAGCGGACTTTTGTTTTAAAGGGAACAATTTGCTACAGTAATTCTCTGACAGAACTTTCCATCACTGAAAATGGATATTTAGTATGTGAAGATGGGCGATGTGCAGGGGTGTTTGATGAGCTTCCTGAGAAATTTGCAGGAATCTCATGTACAGATTTTGGCGATGAGCTGATCATTCCGGGACTGACTGATCTGCATCTTCATGCTCCGCAGTATACGTTTCGTGCCTCGGGTATGGATCTTGAGCTGCTGGACTGGCTGAATACTTATACTTTTCCGCAGGAAGCGCGTTATGAAGATACAGAGTTTGCAAAAGAGGCTTATTCTATTTTCACTGAGAATATGAAGAAGAGCCCGAATACAAGAGCATGTATTTTCGGAACTCTGCATGTCCCTGCTACCGAGATCCTGATGGAACAACTGGATAAAACCGGAATAAAGGCTATGGTCGGCAAGGTAAATATGGACCGTAATGGTTCTCCGCAGTTGCAGGAAGAGAGTGCTCAGGCTTCTGCTGATGCTACGGTTCAGTGGATTAAGGATACGCTTGATAAATTTGAAAATGTAAAGCCGATCCTTACTCCGAGATTTACTCCATCCTGTTCTGATGAGCTGATGGAGAAGCTTTCGGAGATTCAGAAGAGATATCACCTGCCGATGCAGTCTCACCTTTCTGAGAATTTCGGTGAAATTGCCTGGGTGAAGGAGCTTTGCCCGAATACACATTTTTATGGAGAAGCATATAGCCAGTTTGATCTTTTCGGCGGTGACTGTCCGACGATCATGGCTCATTGTGTTCATTCTTCGAATGAAGAAATTGCCCTTATGAAAAAGCAGGGCGTTTATATTGCTCATTGTCCGCAGTCCAACACAAATCTCTCCTCAGGTATCTCTCCTACGAGACGTTATCTGGACGAAGGCTTACACATCGGACTGGGATCTGACATTGCAGGTGGAACTTCCGTTTCTATTCTGCGTGCTATGGCTGATGCTATTCAGGTTTCCAAGCTGTACTGGCGGTTGGTTGATTCTTCCATGAAGCCGCTTACTGTTGAAGAGGCCTTTTATATGGGAACAGAAGGAGGCGGTTCCTTCTTTGGAAAGGTTGGAAGCTTTAAGGAGGGGTATGAATTTGATGCGGTTGTGCTTAATGACAGCACTATTCCAACTCCACTGAAGCTCTCTCCGAAGGACAGACTTGAAAGACTGATCTACCTTTCCGATGACCGTAATATTACCGCTAAATATGTAGCCGGAAGAAAGATTCTGTAACTGCAGGAAATACAGATTCTGATGGTGTTTTTCCGGCATATCGTTAACAAAACGATATGCCGAGACGATTGATTCCAGGAGTTTCACCCTGTTTTTTCGGGATGATTATCTGAGACACCACAAAACAGCCGGCAATTTTTAAAATCAAAAGGGGGAAAGATTATGAATCTTGACAAATTATTCCATCTCAAAGAGAACCACACAGATGTAAAGACCGAAGTTATGGCAGGTATTACCACATTCATGACAATGGCATACATTCTGGCTGTAAACCCAAACATTCTGGAAGCATCCGGCATGGACAGAGGAGCTGTTTTTACAGCGACCGCACTGTCATCCTTTATTGCCACCTGTCTGATGGCTGCGCTTTCTAATTATCCATTCGTTCTTGCACCTGGCATGGGCCTGAATGCCTACTTTGCCTACACTGTTGTTCTTGGCATGGGTTACAGCTGGCAGCAGGCACTGGCAGCTGTATTTGTAGAGGGTATTATTTTTATCCTGTTATCTCTGACCAATGTGCGTGAGGCAATTTTCAATGCGATCCCAATGAACCTGAAACATGCGGTATCTGTTGGTATCGGACTGTTTATTGCTTTCATCGGACTGCAGAATGCTAAGATCGTAGTTAACAACGACTCCACTCTGGTAAGTGTATTTTCCTTTAAATCCTCCGTTTCCGGCGGAACCTTCAATACAGAAGGAATTACAGTTCTTCTGGCGCTGATCGGACTTCTCATCACTGCCATCCTTCTTGTTAAGAGTGTAAAAGGAAACATTCTCTGGGGTATCCTGATCACATGGGGACTTGGCATTATCTGTCAGTTGACAGGACTTTACAAACCTGATCCTGCAGCCGGCTGGTTCAGCCTCCTGCCTGATTTCTCAAACGGAATCTCCATCCCAAGCATGGCTCCCACATTTATGAAAATGGACTTCTCCATTGTCTTCACACTTGATTTCGTAGTCATTATGTTTGCATTCCTGTTTGTAGATATGTTCGATACACTTGGAACACTGATCGGCGTTGCTTCCAAAGCTGATATGCTTGACAAAGAAGGCAAACTTCCAAACATCAAAGGTGCTCTTCTTTCTGACGCAGTAGGAACTACAGTAGGTGCTATGTGTGGTACTTCCACAGTTACTACTTTCGTAGAGAGTGCTTCCGGTGTTGCTGAAGGCGGACGTACAGGACTTACTTCCCTGGTAGCAGCCATCCTCTTCGGATTATCACTGCTGTTATCCCCGATTTTCCTGGCAATCCCGTCCTTTGCCACAGCACCGGCTCTGATCATCGTTGGATTCCTGATGCTCACATCAGTAACCAAGATTGATTTCAACGACCTGACGGAAGCCATCCCAGCATTTATCGCGATCATCGCAATGCCATTCCTGTACAGCATTTCTGAAGGTATCTCCATGGGTGTTATCTCCTATGTGATCATCAACGTTGTTACAGGTAAAGCTAAGGAAAAGAAAATCAGCGTACTGATGTATGTACTGGCTGTATTGTTTATTTTGAAATATATCTTTATCTGATATAAATATCAGATACACATTTACAAAAAGAAGTCTCCTGCAGAGGCTTCTTTTTATTTCTACAATCTTCTTTCTCTTTTTACATTTATGATGTATAATTATGAAAGTGTTTCTTCATTTTCAGATCAATAAGGCACCGGCACTCTTAAAATATATTTGAAATATTTTATAACTATGAGGGCACTGAACAGTTACAGAATTTCAGTGCTTCTGTCCACACTGAATGAATAAATATTTTGTTTTATCCACATTTTATACATTCTATTTACACATTAATATAAGGAAGGATTACACACATCATGCAAAAACAACAGATTCCATTAAAAAATTCCCTGCTCCTGCTTCTCGCAGCGATCATCTGGGGTATCGCTTTTGTAGCTCAAAGTGTAGGAATGAAATACGTAGGAGGCTTTACTTTTAATGCTGTCCGTTCCCTTATCGGAGCAGTCGTTCTGATTCCACTGATTTTTATTCTGAAAAGGAGAAACTCCCCTTCAGATTCTGCTTCCAAAGCATCTGGCAGATCTGACACCTCAAGTAATACTGTATCCAATATGCAGGAGAAAAAAACTCTGATTATCGGCGGTATCGCCTGCGGTATCTGCCTCTGTCTGGCAAGCAATTTCCAACAGTTCGGCATCAAGTATACAACCGTCGGAAAAGCCGGCTTTATCACTGCCTGTTATATTGTGATCGTCCCTGTCATCGGACTGTTCCTTGGCAAAAAATGCACGAAATTTATCTGGGCTGCCGTTGCAATGGCTCTGATCGGACTTTATCTCCTGTGCATCACAGATGGATTTTCTATCGGAAAAGGAGATCTGCTCGTACTGGTATGCGCATTTCTATTTTCACTGCACATACTGGTCATCGACTACTTTTCTCCGAAAGTAGACGGAGTAAAGCTCTCCTGTATTCAGTTCCTGACATGTGGAGTTCTTTCCAGCATTCCCGCTCTGCTCCTTGAGCATCCGGAACTCTCATCCATCCTGGCAGCATGGCAGCCAATCCTCTACGCAGGTGTTATGTCATGCGGAGTAGCCTACACCTTGCAGATTATCGGTCAGAAAAACATGAACCCAACTGTAGCATCCCTGATACTCAGCCTGGAATCCTGCATCTCTGTCCTAGCCGGATGGATCATCCTCAGACAGCAACTGAGTACTAAAGAAATCCTTGGATGTGTCATCATGTTTGCCGCTATCATCCTTGCACAGCTTCCACAGAAGCAGACAGAATAATATGCAGAGTAGGTCAGAGGGTCTATTCCCTCTTTCCTCTCATCAAACTGCATGTGAATTTCTCCTTCATACGACTATACGGCTTTCCAGCATTCTTATTTCTACAGCATTGTACCACACCACCATTCGTTGTAAGCCTTTTTTCGTAATCCTTATTCTGCTCCATGGATATTTCAAACAGAAGATGGAAAAGAAAAAGTTATTGCTATAGACGGGCATGGAAGCTATGTAACAGAAATAGTAGATGACTAACTTTAAAAAATAAACTCCCCACTTCGTCAGAAATTCATCCGACGGGGGGAGTTTATTTTATCCGCTATTCAACTTCCCCAATCACCTTGTGGAAGTGCTCCTTTATCCTAGTAAAACTCTCATCGCTCAGGTCATGCTCTAACTTACACGCATCTTCTTTTGCAACTTCCGGGCTTACGCCGAGACGTTCCAACATCTTACTCAACACTGTATGGCGTTCATAAATATGCGTTGCAATCTGAGCCCCTTTATCCAGAAGCGTCACCGTACCATAACGATCCATCGCGATATAGCCATCCTCACGTAACAGCTTCATCGCATGACTCACACTCGGTTTCGATACCCCAAGCATCGTTGCAATATCTATAGAACGCACCGTTCCCTTTTCCTTTTTCAGCATGAGAATATTTTCCAAATAGTCCTCTCCCGATTCGTAAAGTGCCATAAATCAGACCTCCAATTAAGTTGCGTTTAGTAAGCCTCTGCTTACTTCAGGTATTTTTATTATACCACACAAGCGCAAAATTGTCAGTCTATTTTTAATTATTTACATTATTCCTCATCATATGACCGCCAAATCCCCCGTTTTCTCTTTCTCTAAATTCCCTGTTCATACTGC
>ERZ827469.2533-NODE-2533-length-13523-cov-3.620953_pt1 | contig 13523 bp, 8 predicted proteins | sample MGYA00519917_ERZ827469 | MGnify/ENA primary metagenome ERZ827469 (study PRJEB31778, sample SAMEA3449314) | human gut metagenome | biome: human gut; feature: human-associated habitat; material: faeces | place: United Kingdom | collected 2010/2012 ... | reverse complement strand
TGTCTCTTTTTTGAAAAGAGACACCCCTCCCTTACACCCTCCCAGAGAAAATTTTCATTGCAAGCGAGCAACTCGAAGAGCGGCGAGCACAGCAACGCCGCATTTGGCACACAGTCTGCCGCCGAGTAAACGTCACTCGCGCCTCACGGTAGTAAGGCGCGGTTGAGAGTGGTAACGAGGCGGTAGGGATTCATGGCAAAGCCATGTACACCGCACCTGATTGCGCAGCGCGTGCAGCTCTTCGAGCTACAAACTGCCAATGTAAAATTTCTCTTGGGGGATTTAAAGGGGGATACTCTCTTTTGAAAGAGAGTATCCCCCTTTAGTTGCCCGTTTCCGCACAGTGCGGAAAACCGCCGCTGCACGGTGCAGCAGCAGATCACAGCAGTGTATCAATGCCGATTTGCACTTCCGCAGAGTCAGCAGATTCGGGACCTCCGAACCGAGAGACAAATTCTTCCTCGGAAAGAATAGGAACCCCCAGTTCCTTTGCCTTTTTCGTCTTCGACGAATTCGATTCCCCGTCGTTGCTGACGAGGTACGTTGTCTTCCCCGAGACGCTGCCGGTCACGGCGCCGCCTTGCTGTTCGACGTAGGCTTTGAACGCGCTGCGGTTTTTGAAGAGGTGCACATCGCCCGTGATGACGAAGCTCAGACCTTTGCAGGTTCCGTCGGCCTCCTGCTTGGGGGCGACGTCCTCCAGTGTGAGCTCTGCCATCAGGCGGTCGAAGAGGTTTTTGTTTTCATCGTCAGCAAACCAGTTCAGGAGCGCGTTTGAACGCTCGACACCGATGCCGTCCACGTCCTCGAAGCCCTCGCCGCTCTCGATGCGTGATAAAAAGCCCTTCGTGCCGAGCGCTGCGATGAGCTTCTTGCCCGCGTCCGCGCCGATGTTTGGGATGCAGAGGGCGAAGATCAGGTGGATTGGGTCGACTTTGCGGCTCTTTTCGATGGCCGCCAACAGGTTCGTGCAGGACTTTTCGCCAAAGCCTTCGAGCTTTACGATCTCGTCCGCGTACGCGTCCAGATGATAGAGGTCAGCAAAATCGCGCAGATAGCCGCGGTTGACGAACTCGTGCAGCGTTTGCACGGAGAGGCCGTCGATATCAAGCCCGCCCTTGCTCGCAAAGCGGACAAAGCGCTTCAAGTGCTTGGCGGGACAGTTCGGATCGGTGCAGCGCAGCGTCTTCACGCCGCTGATGGGACTGATACGCACCTCGGTCGCCGCGCCGCAGACGGGACAGGCCGTCGGGACTTCATAGCTGCCCTCGGCCCTGACGACCGCGATGCACTTCGGGATGATCTTGTTGGCCTTGATGATGCGAAGCTCTGTCTTGCGGTCCTTGCCGATGCCGAGGCGCTCGAGCTCGCTGACGTTGCAGAGGCTTGCGCGCGTGACAGTCGTGCCCTCGAGCTGCACAGGGTCAAAGACCGCGACCGGCGTGATGGTCGAAGCCGCGCACGACCATTCGATGTGATCGAGCACCGTGTCGGCGGACACGTCCGCCCACTTGTAGGCAAGACCCGCGCGCGTCGCGTGATGACCCGTCACGCTGCCGGTCGCTGCGTAGTCCGTGTCGTCGTAGGTGATGACAAGGCCGTCCACGGGAATGCCCATCTCGCCGGAATCGACCTTTTTCGTCCAGCGCGCGATGGCGTCGGGCAGATTTTTCGCATCCGTGTGCTCGCGCTCGACAGTTGTAAAGCCCATTTGGTCAAGATAGTCCATCCGCGCGCCCCAGGAGCGGATCACTTCATCCGTGTGGACGAGCGTGAACGGTGTGAATGTCACGTTTCGCTCTTTTACCTTGTCGAGATTCGTCTTGTCGAGCGCCAGCGTGCCGGCGGCGAGGTTGCGGGGGTTTGCGTAGCGGTCGTCCGCGTCCTCGAGCGTGTCGTTGATGGCCTCGAAATCTGCGTAGGAGATGGTCGCCTCACCGCGCACGACGAGGTGGCCCTTGTCGCTGATTTTCGCGGGAATACCGCGGATGGCGGAGGCCATATAGGTGATGTTCGTGCCGACGGTGCCGTTGCCGCGCGTCAAAACGCGCGTGAGCGTGCCGCCGTCATACGTCGCCACAAGCGTCGAGCCGTCGAGCTTCCACGAGAGCCAAATGTCGCGCTCGCCCGCCCAGTCCTGCAATTCCTCGACCTTTTTCGTCTTGGCGAGCGAGAGCGCGGGGTACTCGTGCGCTTCCTTCTCCCCCTCGCCGTCCATTTCGTTTCCGGAATGGCTCGTCACCTGCGTGGGACTGTCGGGCCGGACATAGCCGGTCGCTTTTTCCAGAGCGGTCAGCTCGTCAAACAGAGCGTCCCACTCGTAGTTCGTCATCTGCTCCTCCTGCCCGCCGTAGTAAGCGTCGGAGGCGGCGTTCAGCCGCGTTACGATCTCGTCGATCCGGATATTTTTGTCCATAGTGCGTTCCCTCTCTCCGGCGGTGCGCAAAAGGCAGTCAGCCGTTGTTCATGATGTAATCTTCCGCGTTCTGCTCCATGTCCTCGCCATTGCTGAAATAGGTGTAATTGTCCGGCACGGAGCCGACGATAACGGTCTCGGCCACGGAATAGGTGTTGCTGAATTTTGTCGTGGTGGAAAAGCCCGGCAGCAGGATACTGACGTAGACGTCCACCACAAGATAAATTTGGTGCTTCGTCTGGTTGATGCCCGCCGACGTGAACGCATTTTCAAAATGCGCGCTCGACGAGCCGACCGACTGCATCCGCACGCGGATCAGCGGCCCGCGCCCCGCCAAAAACGGCGAGCCGAGCAGCGTGCCGACCGGCACGGAGAGTTCCTTCGTCGTCACCTCGGAGAGCTTTTCGAGTACCTCGTCGATGATGGCGGACTGCAAACGGTTGAACTCCGCCATGTTGCTCTTGACCGCCGTGATCTTTCCCTCGTTGTCCTTTTCAAAGGAGATGAGCTGGTCGTAGTCCACGCCGCCGCTGTAGATCGTCTCGTTCACGGCGGCGGTCACGATGCCGTTGACCGTATTTGACACGCGCGCCGTTGCGAGCGACGTGAGCACGGGTTTTAGGTGCGTCATTGCCACGATGGCGAGCGCCAGCAGCGCCGCGAGCAAAAACAGCACAAGCAGCAGCGCCCGCTTCTTTCCTGAAAGTCTCCTGTGTCTCCATTTCGGCACAGAGCCTCACCCCAATTCCAGTGAAGCCTATGCCGCGCGGGCTTTTCCCTATTCGCCCAGCGCCATGACGAGCTTCTTGAACGCCTTGCCGCGCTCCATAAAGTTCGCGAACTGGTCGAACGCCGCGCATGCGGGCGAGAGCGTCACGATGTCGCCGCGCACTGCGCGCTCGTAGGCGGTCTTCACGCTCTCCTCCAGACTCTCGCAGCGCACGATCTCGGGGCTGCCGTGATAGTCCGGGCACTCGCGCACGGCCTTTTCGATGGCGTCCGCTGTCGCGCCGCACAAAATAAGCAGCTTGACGTGCTTTACCACCTCGGGTGCAAGGGGTGCAAAGGGAATATGCTTGTCATATCCGCCCGCGAGCAGAATGACCTTTTCGTTGAACGCGTTGAGCCCCGCGATGGTACGCGTCGGCTCGACGCGATGGAATCGTTGTACCACTGCACGCCGCGGATCGTCCGCACCGGCTCGATGCGGTGCTCGACGCCGACAAAGGTACGCGCAGTCTCGCGCATGACCTCGTAGGGCACCAAACCGTCGAGCGCCGTCACGGCGGCGAGGTAGTTTTCGACATTGTGCATCCCCGGCAGACGGATGTCAGAGATCTGCATGACCGCTTCCTCGCATCCGTCATGGCGCAGGACGATGGTATCTCCGCGAAGGAATGCGCCGTCCGCGACCTCTTCGCGGCGGCTGAAGAGCCGCATCCGCGCGGATACCTTTTCCGAAAGAGAGCGCGTGATGTCGTTGTCTTCGTTGAAAATAGCGATGTCGCCCTCGTGCTGATGGAGGTAGATGTTCTCCTTCGCCGCGATGTACTCGTCCATATCCTTGTGCACATCCAGATGGTTCGGCGCAAGGTTCGTCATCACCGCGATGTGCGGCGAGCGCTTCATATCAAGCAGCTGGAACGACGAGAGCTCGACGACCGCGAAGTCTTCAGGCTGCATCTTCTCCGCGTCGCACAGCAGCGGGTGGCCGATGTTGCCGCCGAGATACACGGTCTTCCCCGCCGCGCGCAGCATTTCAGCGATGATGCTCGTTGTGGTGGTCTTGCCGTCGCTGCCCGTCACGCCGATGATCGTACATGGGCAGATCTCGAAAAAGATCTCCATTTCCGACGTCACGATGCTGCCGCGCGCTTTCGCCTCGAGCAGCGCCGGAACGTCCGGCCGCATGCCCGGCGTGCGGAAAACGACGTCCGCGCGCAGATCATCGAGGTAGCCTTCGCCAAGCTGCAAGTGCGCGCCCAGCGCTTCCAGCTGCGGCGCGCGCTCGCCGAGGTCTTCGCGGCTCTTTTTGTCGCAGGCGATGACCTGCACACCGTTTCGGCACAAAAGCTCGATAAGCGGCGTGTTGCTCACGCCGATGCCGAGCACTGCCGCTGTTTTTCCCCGCAGGGAGGATAGATATTCCTGTATCGTCATAGACGTTCATCCTTTCGTCTGCACATACAAATTCAATATATAGTATAGCGCAGGAACGGCAAAATAGCAATGCATTTTCCGTTGACAAGCCCCGCGCCATGGGCTAAAATAGTTGTGCGAGTATGACAGACAGTCGCGCGGCGAGGCCGAAAGGCCCGCTGTGAGGAAAGTCCGGGCTCCACAGGGCAAGGATAACGGGTAACGCCCGCCCAGAGCGATCTGAGGAAAAGTGCAACAGAAATAAACCGCCGGAGGCGGTTCGCGCCGCCTCCGGCAAGGGTGGAAAGGTGCGGTAAGAGCGCACCCAATGGCGTGTGAAAGCGTCCATTGCTGTAAACTCTATCCGGAGCAACACCGCAGAGGAAGCAAGGCTTGCCCGGCTGCTTCCGAGAAGGTGGCTGGAGCGCACCGGCAACGGTGCGCCTAGATAGATGACTGTCGATGACAGAACCCGGCTTATAGACCCGATCGTAAAAGCGCCTCCGCTGAAAAGCGGGGGTGTTTTTTTGTTGGTGATTTAAGGACTTTTCTGATGCAATCACTCATATTAGAAATTTGTGACTGTCCTTCAGCATTTTCTTTTGCTTCTCCAAAAGAAAACGAGCCCGGATGGATTTCGATTTCCCTCCGGCCCTCCTTGAACCGACCTGAAAAACCTCTTCGGTTTTTCTGGACTTTTCCCGCGAAATTTGGAGCAGTTCAGAATTTCCGACGCTACTCTTATGCGCTTCGTAGGGGCCGATGCCTACATCGGCCCCTACGGAACTCCGGCGAATTCGTACTACTCTTCACATTTTTAACGCAAGGCGTTTTTTTCCGCAGATATTAAATCGTAACTGCTCACAATCTGTTGTACCGTAACCAGCGCCTCTTTTCTCCCGCTTCTTTTCCGGCAAGGCGGAAAAAAGCGACCGCCGGAGACATGACCAACCGAAAAATGCGCCCGACAAGACTGTCAGGCGCATTTTGAATTATACGGTTTCCAGTTTGATTTTCCCGTCCTCGCAGGTTGCTTTGATAGAACTGAACGGATCAACATAGCTTTTGATGATACGCTCGGCGATGGGGTCTTCGAGGTCGGTCTGGATGGCGCGGCGGAGATTGCGCGCACCATAGGACACAGAATAGGATTTCTTGACAAGATAATCCTTGACGCTCTCGTCCCACGCGAATTCGATACCGCGGCTCTCCAGCGACTGCTTGAGTTCCGAGAGCATAATATCTGCAATGCCGCGGAAGTTCTCCTCGCTCAGCTGGTTGAAGCAGACGATCTCGTCGACACGGTTGATGAATTCAGGGCGCAGGAACTCGCCCAGCGCCTTCATGGCCTTCTCCTTCGACTGCTCGGTCAGGCTGCGGCCAAAGCCGACGCTGCCGCCCTTCTGGCTGGAGCCTGCGTTGGAAGTCATGATGATGATGGTGTTTTCAAAATTGACGACTCTCCCCTGTGCATCAGTGATGCGGCCATCATCGAGGATCTGAAGCAGGATATTCAGTACGTCCGGATGAGCCTTTTCTAGTTCGTCAAACAGAATGACGGAATACGGGCGGCGGCGGATCTTTTCGGTCAGCTGTCCGGCCTCGTCATAGCCGACATAGCCAGGAGGCGATCCGATGATCTTCGAGACGCTGTGCTTTTCCATGTATTCGGACATATCAAGCCGGATGAGCGACTCGACCGACTCAAACATCTCGCTGGCAAGGCGTTTGACAAGTTCCGTCTTACCAACGCCGGTCGAACCGACGAAGATGAAGGAAACGGGATGCTTCTTGACCTGAATGCCGACGCGGGAGCGGCGGATAGCAGACACAACGGAGGCAATCGCCTCGTCCTGCCCAACAATATGCTTTTTGAGTTCTGCGTCGAGGTTCAAAAGCTGCTCATATTCCTGCGCACGGATCTTGCTTGCGGGAATCTTTGTCCAGAGTTCAATGATGCGGGCCAGATTATCAATCGTCAACGCGGGTTTTGGCAGCTTTTCCAGTTCTGCAATCTCAGAGTCCAGTTGAAGATTCCGGCTGCGGAGTTCCGCCATGCGGGCATAATCGTCCTGCGTCTTTTCGGCGTTCTCCGTGAGCATGGAAAGTTCCAGATCGTAATCGGCATGCTCCTTTTTAAGCGCTTCGAGTCTGCCAATGTTCTTATTTTTCAGGTTCACATCCGAGCATGCTTCATCGATCAGGTCGATGGCCTTATCCGGCAGGAAACGGTCGGTAATGTAGCGTTCGGAGAGCAGAACGGCCTGGCGCGCAATCTCCGGCGAGATCACGACACCGTGGAACGTCTCATAATAATGGCTGATGCCGCGGATGATGGCGATGGACTGCTCGATGGTCGGCTCGGCGACGGTGACGGGCTGAAAGCGGCGTTCGAGTGCAGCGTCTTTTTCGATATGTTTGCGGTACTCGTTGAAAGTCGTTGCTCCGATGACCTGGATTTCCCCTCGTGAGAGCGCTGGCTTCAGGATATTGGCGGCGTTCATGGATCCCTCTGCATCGCCTGCGCCGACGAGATTATGCACTTCGTCAATGACCAGAATAATATTGCCGAGTTTTTTGACCTCTTCAATGAGGCCCTTCATGCGGCTTTCAAACTGCCCCCGGAACTGCGTGCCCGCGACGAGGGCCGTGAGATCCATGAGATAGACCTCTTTGTTCTGAAGCTTATACGGGACGTCCTTGTCGGCAATTTTCTGTGCAAGGCCCTCAGCGATGGCAGTCTTACCGACACCTGGTTCGCCGATGAGACAAGGGTTATTCTTCTGGCGGCGGTTGAGAATCTGGATGACACGCTCCGTCTCCTCTTCGCGGCCGATGATGCGGTCAAGCTTGCCGTCACGCGCTTTCTGCGTCAGATTCTGGCAGTAGGTGTCAAGGAATTTATGCTTCTTGTTCTTGCTGTTCGGCTTGTCACCGGAGCGCTGGCGGCTCTCGGTTTTTTCCGGCTCCGGGACGGCAGGCGTATTATCCTGCCCCTGACCGGCGGCTCCGAAAAGTTTATTGAGGAAGGGGAACGTGGCAGTCTGGCTGTCCGCTTCGTCGTCTTCGCCATCCTCCTCCGGGTCGCGGCTCTGGCCGAGCAGGCCTTCCAGTCCATTCATCGCCTCGGTCATCTCACCGTTGAGGTTCTCAAGGTCATCCTCGGAGAGTCCCATCCGCTCGATCATATCATCGACAGGCTTGATGCCCATCTCCTTGGCGCATTTGAGGCAAAGGCCCTCGTTGACGGTTTTTCCGCCGTCGATCTTCGTTATAAAAATGACTGCAAGATTCTTTTTGCATCTTGAGCACAGGGTCGGTTTCATAAAAGGCTTCTCCTTATCGCGTTTCCTTAGCGTCGCTTGAAAAGAGCACGCAGGCATACCGGCTGTACGTCAAGGACGATAACGCCGCGAAAGGCGTGCCGGAACGTCCGGCGGGCATGTGCGCTCTTGTCAAACGACGCTATAAAGTATAGCACAGTCAGGCCGTCGTATCTTTGCAGAATTGTAAACGTTTTTTGGAAAATTATTTACGGGACATACAGTGCCCCATGGCCATTGGCCAGCAGAATTGCGGAGCCGTCCTCGCGCATCACAGCGCTGGACGCACCGGTCGTGTTGTCGGAAACATCATATTCTTTCAGATTCTGATCATAAATAGCAAGAGATCCGCTTGTCAGAAGCGCAAGATACCGGCCGGAAGCAGAAATATCCAAGATCTGCTCGCTGGTTGGGAGCGTGCCCAGTACCGTCCCGTCGTACCCGACAGTCAGGACGGTATAGCGGTTTCCGGCCTTATAGAGATTCATGACAAGCGTAACAAATCCAGAGCCGTCCAATGTGTAGTCCTTGAGATAGGCATCCTCAAAGGCATAGCTTCCGAGGCACTGACCATCCAGATCGTAAAAATACAGCGCATCTTCGCACAGGACACAGAGCGCATTTCCGGACAGAAAATGCAGATCGTAGATCAGGGCATTCCCGATGGGGATGGTGCGGAGAATTTCCTCGGAATCTGTTCGGAAGAGAACGATAGAGGACTGGAACATGCCGTCCTCCTGCCCTAGCGCGGCAGCAGCGGCGTATTTTGCCCCGGAAGAGACGGTGCAGCGCATGAAATACTGACTCGACGAGAGCCATCGGTAGATCAAAGCCTGCTGGCTATTATAGACATAAAGCACGGAACGGTATCCGGATTCGCTGGATAAATAGCAGATGCTGCCGTCAGACGCAATATCTGCGTCGAGAATCGGCTTCTGCGAGGAAATATGCAGAACGGAGCCGTTTTTCTGGCTGGCAGCCTCCAGTGTATTTCCGCCGGTATCATAGGCCATCGCAATTTCGCCGCCGGTTTTCAGGACCGGTGCGGACATGGACGCCTGAATGGATGCAGTCTCCACACCGTCCTTGTCATAGAGGCTGAGTCCCGTTGCAGAGGCAACAGAAAGTCCGCCGGACAGATCAGCATAGCGGTTGGAGTTGCTCTCGTCGTAGACGAAGCGCCCCGTTTTGCTGTCCTCGGAGACGTTCAGATAGCGCACATAACGCTGCAGCGCGTCCAGATTCAGCCGGTCACGAAACACATAAGCCGCTACACCGCCCGTGACAAGCACAAGCAGGAGCGCAAATACAGCGATCCGCTTCCCAAGTCCCGGATGCTTCTGCGCATGCAGCTGCGAGACATTATCCGACATGGAAAACCGCCCTTCCGTCATCGTACCAAAGCTGTGTCATGTAAAGCCCGCCGGGCGGGACCGTCGGACCGGCTGCCGTCCGATCACCATTCAGGAGAATCTGCGCGACAGCCTCCGGCGGGAACTTTCCTTCCGCAGCATAGACGCAGGTACCAGCCATGGCGCGGGCCATGTTATAAAGAAAGCCATTGGCACTGACGCGCAGCGAAATCAAATCGCCGTCGCGTTCGACCTTGTAATCGTAGACCGTTCTCACAGTGGATTTCACATCTGTACCAACCGACCGAACAGCGGCAAAGTCGTGCGTGCCGATAAAGCAGTCAGCCGCACGCTGCATGATCTTCTCGTTCAAATGCTTGGGATAAAACCACGCGCGATTGACATAAAACGGATCGCGGATGCCGGAATTATAGATCAGATAGGTATATTCCTTTTTGACGCAGGAGCCGATTGCATTGAAGTCCTCATGCACCTCCATCGCATCCGTCACGACAATATCCTCCGGCAAGTGCGTGTTGAGCGCATACGGGATGCGGTCACAGGGAATGCGGGCAGAGGTGCGGAAATTGGCGACGTAGACGCGTGCGTGAACGCCTGCATCCGTGCGGCCGCAGCCGGTCATATGCACCGGATGGCCGACGACGGCAGCTGCCGCCTCTTCAAGCGTCTGTCCGACGGTCGTGACCGTCTTCTGCACTTGCCAGCCGTGATAGGCCGTGCCGAGATATTTAAGCGTCAGGGCAATATTGCGCATACAAAACTTCCTTATTATCAAAAGTAATTGGCTTAATGTGAGAACCGTCAAAAAACTTCCGTTATCTTGTGTTCTCGCCGCCAAGTTGGAACGAACGGTACTGGACAGCCTCGGCGATGTGCTCGGGGCGGATCTGGTCGCTGCCCGCAAGGTCGGCAATGGTGCGGGCAACCTTGAGAACACGGTCATAACTACGGGCCGTCATGCCAAGTGCGTCAAACGCCTGTTTCATAAGGTCGGTGCAGTCCTCGTCCAGCTGGCAGAACGTGCGCAGCTGCGCGGGCTGCATATAGGCGTTGCAGCGAGTCGATGTGCCGCTGTAGCGTGTGTTCTGGATGTTTCTTGCTGCATCGACTCTGGCCTTGATAGCGGACGACGGTTCTGCCTCTGTCCGGGAACGCAATTCGTCAAACTTAACGGAACTGACCTCGACGATCATGTCTACACGGTCGAGCATGGGCCCGGAAATACGGCTCAGATAGCGGTCAACCGCTGCCTGTGAGCAAGTACACCGGCCGCTGGGATCGCCGTACCAACCGCAGGGACAGGGGTTCATAGCGCAGACCAGCATGAACTCACAAGGGAATGTCTGTGAGCCCTGCACCCGGGAAATGGTGACCTGTCCGTCCTCAAGCGGCTGGCGCATGGATTCGATGGCGTCCCGGCGGAACTCCGGCAGCTCGTCGAGGAACAGCACGCCCTTGTGCGCAAGGGAAATTTCGCCAGGCCGGACGTTCGCTCCGCCTCCGGCCAGCGCGGCTGCCGAGACGGTATGGTGCGGGCTGCGGAACGGGCGCGATTCGATGAGCGGATGATCCGGGCGCAGAAGACCCATGACGGAATAGATCTGCGTGACGTCCAGCTGCTCCTGCCGCGTCATATCAGGCAGGATGGATGGCAGGCGCTTGGAAAGCATGCTCTTACCGGAACCCGGCGGGCCTACCAGAAGAATATTATGCCCGCCTGCTGCCGCAATTTCAAGTGCCCGCTTGGCATTTTCCTGCCCCTTTACATCCTTGAAGTCCAGAAGCTGCTGTGTTCTCTGCTCTGGCTGCCAGACGGGTGCGGGATCGATCGGAGTCTGGCCGGTCAGGTGCGCGGTCAGCTGCCGGATGTCCTTTACGCCGTAGACGGCCAGACCGCCAGCCAGCGTGGCCTCGCGCGCGTTATCCTCCGGGACGTACAGCTCCTCATAGCCGAGCCGCTTTGCGGCCAGTGCCATCGGCAGCACGCCCGGGACAGCGCGCAGCACGCCCTCCAGACTGAGTTCTCCGAGGAACGCGCAAGGCTTTTTCGGAAGCTTCACCTGTTCAGAAGCAGCCAGGATGGACAGGAGAATCGGCAGGTCATAAAGCGTGCCGGATTTTTTCGTCCCCGCCGGAGCAAGATTCACGATAATACGGCTGACAGGAAACCGGAAACCGCAGTTTTTGATCGCGGCGCGCACCCGCTCGCGCGCCTCTTTAACGGACGCATCCGGCAGGCCGACCAGATCGAACGCCGGAAGTCCCGTGCCGATGTAGCATTCCGTCTGCACCTCATATCCGTTGACGCCTGATAGGCCGAGTGAGAGCACCTTACTGAGCATCTGCATCCCTCCGCTTTTTTCTTCGCATCTATCATAGCGCATTTCACGTTAAAAACCAACAGGTTTTTCAAAACTTGCCGGAACGAGACACAAAATTTCGTAAGATTTCCGCCAAATCCAAAAAGGTTATTCCAAATTTGATTTACATTGACAAGAAAATGTGATATAGTCAAGGTGCATGAATATGTAATTACTTTTAGGAGGTAATTGTTTTGGTTCGTAAATTCAAAACCATGGACGGCAACAATGCTGCGGCTCATGTATCCTATGCGTACACAGAGGTCGCCGGTATTTATCCCATTACGCCGTCCTCCCCGATGGCGGACTTCGTTGACCAGTGGTCTGCCGCAGGTCTGAAGAACATCTTTGGCACCCGCGTCAAGGTTGCTGAGATGCAGTCTGAGGCTGGTGCGGCCGGTACGGTTCACGGCTCCCTCGGCGCAGGTGCTCTGACGACCACCTACACGGCGTCTCAGGGTCTGCTGCTGATGATCCCGAACATGTACAAGATCGCGGCGGAGCAGCTGCCCTGCGTATTCCACGTCTCGGCGCGTACCGTCTCGACCCATGCTCTGAACATTTTCGGTGATCACTCTGACGTCATGGCCTGCCGTCAGACCGGCTTCGCCATGCTCTGCGAGACCAACCCGCAGGAAGTCATGGATCTGTCCCCTGTCGCGCATTTGGCTGCGATCGAGGGCAAGGTTCCGTTCCTGAACTTCTTTGACGGCTTCCGTACCTCCCACGAGATCCAGAAGGTCGCCTGCTGGGACTACGCCGACCTCAAAGAAATGTGCAACATGAAGGCTGTTGAGGAGTTCCGTCAGCATGCGCTGAACCCGGAGCATCCCGCTGCCCGCGGCTGCCATGAAAACGGTGATATCTTCTTCCAGCACCGCGAGGCCTGCAACCGGTACTATGACGAACTGCCCGCAGTTGTCGAAAAGTACATGGGCAAGATCAATGAGAAACTCGGCACGAACTACCAGCTGTTCAACTACTACGGCGCCCCCGACGCTGACCGCGTCATTGTTGCGATGGGCTCCATCAACGACGTTGCTGAGGAAGTCATCGACTACATGAACGCGCACGGCGAGAAGGTCGGCCTGGTCAAGGTCCGCCTGTACCGTCCGTTCTGCGCAGACAAGCTGGTTGCGGCTATCCCGGCTACCGCCAAGAAGATTGCAGTCCTCGACCGCACGAAGGAGCCCGGCTCTCTGGGCGAGCCTCTGTACATGGACGTTGTGACCGCTCTGGCCAACGCAGGTATCAAGGCTACCATCATTGGCGGCCGCTACGGCCTCGGCTCCAAGGATACGCCTCCTGCTTCCATCTTCGCTGTTTACAACGAACTGAAGAAGGACGAGCCGAAGCATGAGTTCACCATCGGCATCGTGGACGACGTGACGAACCTCTCTCTCGAAGAGGACAAGAACTGCCCGAACACCGCCGCAGAAGGCACCATCGAGTGCAAGTTCTGGGGTCTGGGCGGCGACGGCACTGTCGGCGCAAACAAGAACTCTATCAAGATCATCGGCGACCATACCGACAAGTATGTGCAGGCCTACTTCCAGTACGACTCCAAGAAGACCGGCGGCGTCACCATCAGCCACCTGCGCTTCGGCGACAAGCCCATCAAGAGCCCGTACTACATCAACAAGGCCGACTTCGTCGCCTGCCATAACCCGTCCTACATCACGAAGGGTTTCCCCATTGTCCGTGACGTCAAGCCGGGCGGCGTGTTTATGATTAACTGTCAGTGGACACCGGAAGAACTGGCTCATCATCTGAATGCCGCTTCCAAGCGCTACATTGCCAAGAACAACATCCAGCTTTACACCATCAACGCCATTGATCTGGCGCAGTCCATCGGCATGGGCAAGCGCACCAACACCATCCTTCAGTCCGCGTTCTTCTCCCTGGCCAAGGT
>ERZ827469.2532-NODE-2532-length-13552-cov-3.993110_pt1 | contig 13552 bp, 28 predicted proteins | sample MGYA00519917_ERZ827469 | MGnify/ENA primary metagenome ERZ827469 (study PRJEB31778, sample SAMEA3449314) | human gut metagenome | biome: human gut; feature: human-associated habitat; material: faeces | place: United Kingdom | collected 2010/2012 ... | reverse complement strand
GGCAGAGATATTGATGGTGCCTGTGGACAGTTAAGGAATAAGTATATGGAAGAAGCATAAATACTGGACTTTTGGCACGATTTACATTTCTCTTCTGTTGTTTACATCATCTCAACTTATCGTCAAATTTGGTGTGGTTTTGTGTGATAAGCGGTGAGACAAGACGCAAACAAGACGCAAAAGACGCATATAACAAGACGCATTAACAAGGAGAGAAACATGGCAGGAAGACGCAGTAACGGTGAAGGAAGTATCAGTTATGATAGCCGTAGAAAACGCTATAGAGCAAAAGTAACTATAGGTTGGGAACTAAATCCTGAGACTGGCAGAAGCAAACAGATTGTAAAAACTCTTGGTTCTAATTATAAAACAAAAGGTGAGGCTGCAAGCGCATTATCAGAATATTTGAAGACCCCGTTTGATATTGATAATAAAAACATTACATTTTCAGAGTTGTATTCTATTTGGTTTGATGATTGGATTGTAGACCATGAGTCTCATCGATACAGAGCAAAAGCAGCATATAAATATTGCTCGTCATTGTATGAGAAGAAGATGCGCGATATCACTATAATTGATATGAAGCACTGCATAAATAATGGTTCAATCATAGAAACAAGAGGTAAATACAAAGGTGAATTAAAAACAGCATCACCATCGACGAAGGAAAGTATGAAATATCTATTTAATCATATGTTTTCATACGCGGTTGAGGCTAGAATCGTTGATAGGAATTTTGCAAAAGAATTTTCACTTGATAAGAAAGTGGCTATAGAGAAAGAGCAGAATCATAAAGATAAAAGTCCATTTACAGAGAATGAAATGGATACATTATGGCGAAGTATTGAATTTGTACCATTTGCAGATATGATTATCTATGCTTGTTATAGCGGCTGGAGACCCAGTGAATTGGTTAAAATCAAAATGGAAAATGTACATATAGCTGAAGGATATATACAAGGTGGAATAAAAACAGATTCAGGAAAGAACCGTATAGTTCCGATACATCCTTTAGTAATGAATATTGTAAAGAAATACTATGACGATGCAATGTCTGTAGGAAGCAAGTTCTTATTTAATGATATTAATAAAAAGAAAGGTATTGGTTTGAGCTACGATCAATACTTAACTAGGTTTAATAAGGTTATGGAACAATTAAAATTCTCTATTGAGTATACACCCCATTACACAAGACATACCTTTATAACAAAAGCGAAAAGGGCGCATATGGATGAGTACATATTAAAACTTATATCTGGTCATAAAGAAAAAGATATTACGGAACATGTATATACGCATAGAGAGTTATCCGAATTGATAGATGAAATGAATAGAATAGAAAAATAATTTTAGGAGCATTGGCATACAGCTGATGCTCTTTATTTTATGTAGATAATTTTGGAGTAAAATAATTACCATTATTTACCACATAACACAATAGGTATCTTATATTATACTTCAACAAAAAGGAGTATTTATGAGAACTCATACATGTCTTGAATGCGGAGCTGTCCTAAAACACTATGACTTTGTGTCGAGAAGTGTACGGACGCAAAATAGAAATTCAAATATCGTTAAAATAGAACGATTCAAATGCCCAGTATGTAAACACATACATAGGGTCTTACCAGATGATTTATATCCATATAAACAATATTCTGCGGAGATAATAAACGGAGTGCTAGATGGTAGTATTACAAGTGATACATTAGAATATGAAGATTACCCATGCGAAGCAACTATGCATAGATGGCTTAATGAATTCCACTGAAGTTGTTTTTACTGGCTCTCGAGTTTAACCTAGAATAGACTTGCCGGCAATAATAATCAAGGAGATGATATTATGGCAACAAAGATACGACCAGTATTATCAGAGAAAAACAAATATTACATAGACAAGCATAGATACTATGAACTTAAGCATTTTTGTTTACAATACGATGATTGGAAGAAAGCTTATTCTATATTAGACGGATACGATTCTTATCAAGTTGGACTTGGAGTTAAATCATCAGGAGTTAGTGACCGCACAGCTGATTATGGAATGGCTAGGGCTTATTATTCTAATAGGATTGATATGATTGAAAGAGTTGCAAGATTAACTGATTTGGAACTATCTTTCTATATTTTACAGGGAGTTACTGAAGGGTATTCATACGATATTCTTAAAGCTAGGTTTGATATACCGTGTTGCAAGGATGTTTACTATGAACTTTACAGACGATTTTTTTGGCTGTTAGATATTGAAAGACAATAAGAAAAAGAGGGTATGCCAGATATCATTCCGACATATCCTCTAAACTAGATTAGAGACCGACCATTCCCATTATGCCATCCATTTTACCAAGGGATGCTCGTCTTTCTCTTATGGCTCTTTCTAAGGACATTTTAGAATAAGATGTACCCTCAAGCTCTTCAATAGTCCATTCATCCCCTAAGTTTGACATTTCATCAATAAAGATTTCATATTCTTCTTTTTTCATAATTGAAATACCTCCTTAATTTTTCGTTTATATTATACTACGATATATGACTGTGAGTAAATGAACAGAATATTAATAAATTATAAATTCGCATTAAAAACATGCCCTTTAATGAGAGAAAGAATAAAAGAAGCTTTCTCTTTTTTATTTTCAGTACGAAGGTGACCGCAAGAGGTCTTATATTCGCATTGATGAAAATTGAATAGAAAGGAGAGTTCAAAATGGAAATGACTGTTATGTTAGCATTCCTGCTTGGGGCTGTGATTGGCGTGGTTATATCTGTTGTACTGGATAAAATCAGATGTAATAGCAAAGATGCATACGGAAGTTTCAAGATTAAACCTGTATCAGATGAAGATGGCGACACTGGTTTATATTCTGTAAATGTTGCTATCGTGCCTAACCAGGATTTACTTAATAAGAAACGAATTATTCTGGTCAGAGATTCGCAGAATTAACAAGTACTTTAATGACTATAAAATAAAGGAGGTCAATTCAATGAACACAAGAAGTGTATTGGAAGATGAGATTGGACGAATCTCAGCAAAATTGAATGAAATGGAGCCAGGTACTGAAGAGTATGAAAAGTTATCGAACCTACTCCACAAGTACATCGATAGGCGTACAGAACTTGAAAAAGCAGATTATGATGCTGACGAGAAAGCTCTTGCCAGGGAAGAGGGTAATGAGCTTAAGACACAGCAACTTAATGAGGCTAAGAAAGATCGTATTGCTAAAGTGGCTATGTGGGCTGTAGGTGGCATATCTGGAGGAGTTGTAAGTATCTGGGCTGCTCTTAAAGCATTCAAATTTGATGGGGACGGACGAATATTCTCATCCACATTTGGACGGGACAGTGTTAAGAACTTGATTAGATTTAAGAAGTAGTTACATTTTAGGAGGCGCTAAGGAAACTTAGTGTCTTCTTTTTTCGTTTGAAAAACATATGCTTTTATGAAAGAGAGGTGAAATTTCATGATTAAGATTATGAAACATATTCTGGCAGGTATAGTGATGTTTATAGCAGGACTTGAGATTGGTGCATTTGGAACGTTTTGGTTTACTCTTATAGCATTGAAATCGCCATCTAGTTCAGAAAGAAGAACAAATCATGTATCTTATGGATATACAGGCAAATATAATCATGATGAAACAGATTAATTTTTAAAAGCAAAGGGCTTGAGTCTTAGGACTTGGGCTCTTTCTTTTTTCGTTTAAAAAACATATGCCTTTATGAAAGGAGAGTGATTTATATGAAATTTAAAATGACAGACAAAAGGTTAGACGATATTAATAGTTTATTAAAGACACATGGCGATTCACTTACAGCTTTCTATGATGAAGGGATTTGTTATGGAAAAAGAAATGGTATCATTATTGGAGCTTTAGTTGGAACAGTAGTATCTAACCTTTGGTGGATTACAAGAACATTTAAAAATCACAAAAAATCAGAGACTGAGTCCTAACAAGGGCTCTTTCTTTTAACTTAGGTGGTGAGTTGATGAGATATCATTTTGATAAGCCAGATATATATTATTCGTTATATGGAAAACGATATATCTGTAATCATCCAGTATATAACGAATGTACATTATATAAAATTGACGATAAAGGGTTAGCAGTTATACAGCAGCGGTATAATCCTGAAACGAAACATACATGGTGGACTGCTATAGACCCTTGGCTTACTGACCCGATATATTTGGATATTGGTTTTAAAGATCTATTTGATGCTCGTGCCGGGAAGTGTATGGATGGATTATATCCAACGATAACTGTAAGACAGCTTATGTGGGCGCTCAAAATGAAACCGATTCCAAGAGAGCGTTGGGAAACTTGCTTTGATAAACGAGATATTTAGTGCTATTTACATGTACTTTAATGAAATAAAAAAAATAAAAGGAGGATACTATTATGGAAATGATGACACCAGATTTTAGAGCCATACAGGTATCAGACACAGTAACATTTGTGAATTTAATACGAAAGGAAAAAGGCTGTGGCGAAGAAAGGAGAATCAGATTAAATTTTATAAAGAACAGTTCTTCTGATTGGGGAATTATGTTGGTTAATGAAAAGAACGAAACCATCGTAAATCTTTCAACTAGAGATTCTGACATTTGTAAAATTGTAACTGAGTTAGAAGGAAAAATTTTAGCCATAGCGGTATTCCATAGTAGAGAGCAGCATGTGTATGATATTTATATGGATTCAGTAGAATAGGCTGTTAAAGCATTTTCATGGGGTTGTGTATAACAGCCCCTTTTTATTTTTATTGCTATTATATTTATTCTGTGATATATTTATAATAATAGATATGTATTTTAATTTTAAGGAGGATTTATATTATGAAAATCAAAAAGGCACTATCAATGGTAATGTTATCAGCATCATTGTTATCTTTTGTTGGCTGCGGAAATGGACAAGATTCAAATTCTGTAGTACAAAACAACAATAATAGTATGACTGAAAATCAAAATAGTGAAAAAATTCAGCAACTTGAAATAAAGGATTCTGGTTGGACAGTTGTAGACGATGAGTGGTTATATTACTATGTAGATTTATATAACCCAAATGACAATAGTTCTATTGAATATCCATCGTTTAGAATAACAGCTAAGGATGCTAGCGGAACAATATTAGGAACCGATGATCAAACATGTAGTATTATATATCCTAAACAGGATTTCGTTTATGGAAGTCAGGCATTCAGAGTAGATGGTATTCCAGACACAGTTGAATTTTCAGCATTACCAGTCGAAGACTATAATGTAAAAAAATCATCTACTGACAAATACAAGCCGTTAGAAGCTGTTAATACAGCAGTTCGTTCTGATAAGATTGTTGGTGAAATCAAAAACGATAATAACGACACATTTGATGATGCTGTAGTTGTCATGTTATTAAAAGACGGTAGCGAAAATATAGTTGGAATTGATAATACATATGTTGAAAAAGTTGCGGCAAATTCAACAACACCATTTGATATGGATATTCCAGAAGATGTTAATTACGCTTCTTTTGAAATATATGTAAACCAGTGGTAATTCTGTCGCATAAAAAACATACTCCTTAATGAAATACATATAAGGAGGATATTAATATGACTTGGAAGACTATTGAGGCAGCTAGGGAGATTAGACAATGGACAACTCAGATAGTAATACCGACAGTTGCAGTTGGTGTAGCTATTGCAGTTACTCCAGAGTTGAGAGAACCAGTTGTTGATACTTATAGGACAGTAAAAGAAAAAATTAAATCAAAGATATGTAGAAAGTAAAGCAAAGGGCTTGAGTCTTAGGACTTGGGCTCTTTCTTTTTCGTGTAAAAAACATGTTCCTTTATGAGAAAGTGATGAAACATTAAGGAGGATTTCAAAATGAAAAAAGAACAGAGAACACAGAAGATTGACGAATTCTTGGAGAAATTTGATGAAATGATTAAGGCTGCTAATGCCATCGAAGATTTTGAATTTGAGATAGGTGTTACAATTCATAGTCGTGACAGCATGGTTTCTGATAGAGTACGGACAATTAACGGTATCAATGAAATATTTTCAAAGAATGATATGAAATGGTCATCATCAAATGCTTAAGGTTGAGCCCGCAAGGGCTTTTCCTTTTACGCGTAAAATTCATGCCGTTTAATGGAAAATTATAAATCAAAAAGGAGGATTTATATTATGAAAAAAATCGAAACTATTAAACAGAATTTTAGGGAGATGGTTGAAAACGGATCTACTTTTTATGGGATGTTTCCGAATTATCCAATATCGGATATATCTACGATAAAAAATCCGAAGAAAAATGAGGAATATTTGATGAGTTTAGTTTCAAATATTGGTTCATTTATTGATAGCATTAATGACGATTTTGAGAGGGCGGTCATTGCTACTATAATATTTATTAATGGAATTGAATTAACCAATTATTGCAGTTACTGTTTACCAAGTACTGAAGATATATTGAAATCGATGCCGTTAGTGATAGACAGTATTAATCGACGTTCGTTAAAAATTAAAATATATGAACGTATAAATGAACCATTTACTAAGGATACAAAACACGGAATGTTAAAGACTATACATAAATATTCTAATTTAATTTGTATAGAGGATTTTGATGCGTACGGTATACATAGTCCATTATATAGAGTAGATTTTGAATGGCATCTGCCAGTGTTTAAGTGATGAAAAGAGTCCTAACAAGGGCTCTTTCTTTTTCGCACGATATACAATCCCTTTAATGACTGAAAGTAATAAGGAGGTTGAAATGATACTATTAATTATTTTGATACTTATCGTTCTTATATTAACTACGGTTGTAGTGCTTAGTGCAAGTGCAATAGGCAGTGCAGTTATACTTATATTTGGGGACGTTATAGTATGTATTGGTTTTTTGGTATGGCTAATCAAAAAACTTATTACTAGGGATTGATGAAAGAAGGGCTTGAGTCTTAGGACTTAGGCTCTTTCTTTTTATACGCGTAAAAAACACATACATTTATGAGAAAAACAATAAATCAATAAGGAGGATTTATATTATGAGTATTATGACAGAAAGCGTTAAAAGATTATGCAATGAGACGGATGTTCTTACTGAGGTAATTGCAAAGAATTTTGAAAACAATGATAGCATACAGGAGTCGGATCCTGATACGTTGTTACTTGTTCATGGTTCTTTACAATTGATAGAGGCATCAAAAGCAGTATTAATTAGCGAAGCAATAATGCTTGATAGAATTGATGACAAATTAGATTTTTTGGAGGATATGTTGAAAAACATGAAGACTGAGTCCTAACAAGGGCTCTTTCTTTTTATCCGCGATATTTACAAATTCTTTTATGAGACCATAAAACAATTTATGAAAAGGAGAAAAATATGAAAGTAAAGGAATTTGTAATTATATGGGTTTTAACGATTTTTACATTGATATTTTTATCAGGATTACATTTTAGCATAGTAACTAAAGGGGAAGAAACTAGCGGAGGTTGGTATGATAAATGTGATACTGTTGAATTACATCATTTTAAAATCGAAGTAAACAAATCAGATGAATTTCAAGATATTACTTGTTTTAACAAATTTCATGTATGGTTTGCATGGTAATTGAATAGGAGCCCTTGTTAGGGCTCTTTCTTTTTATCCGCGTAAAAAACAATTTATCTAATGAGAGAATAGGTAGCTCAGGTGGTAGAGCAGCAGATTTATTCTGTGGGCCATGGGTTCGAGTCCCATTCTATTCTCTTTTTTTATTTTTATAATAAGGAGGATTTATAGCATGAAGTCACATTATCGATGGAAATGCAAAACTGCTACTGTACTAACATTTATTGGCGCGGCTGGTGTAGTAGCAACAGCTGTAACAACAGCTAAACAGACACCTAAAGCTTTAAGATTGCTTAAGGAAGCTAGTGACGAGAAAGGGGAGGAACTTACATTTGCAGAAAAGGCAACCGCTATGTTACCTGCATATTTACCAGCCATAGTGACAGGCTCAGCGACTATTTTATGTATATTTGGCGCAAATATATTAAATAAAAGGAGCCAGGCAAGTTTAGTAAGTGCATATGGATTATTAGACCAGAGATTCAAAGATTATCAGAGAAAGCTTATTGAATTATACGGACAGGATGCTCATGAAAAGATAATCACTGAACTTGCAGCTGAGAAAGCAGAAAACAGGTACATTTCAAGTTCTTATTTAGGATGCAAATCTTGCGCATTATATTTAGATGAAAATGTTGGTAAGCCTGTATTATTTTATGAACCGATATCTGATAGGTATTTTGAAGCTACTGTTGAGCAGGTTATGAACGCTGAATATCATTTGAATAGAAACTTCGCTCTGGCTGGTGCAGCTTTGCTTAATGAGTTTTATGATTTTATTGGAATAGAAGAACGACCCGAATTAGATGAAATGGGATGGGCTCCAACTGATGAAGGTGAATTCTGGATTGAATTCAATCATGTTCCAAAGGACCTTCCAGATGGTAGGAGATGCTATATAATCGACATGCCATTTGAACCAAGAGTAAATTTCGACGATTATTATTGATTGTCGTGTCAAATACTTAGCCTATTATGGAAAGGAGGATTAATCATGAAAGATAAGTTTGATTTTAAAACTCTTATAATACCAGCTGCTATGGGAATTATGACATTTATCACAGCAGTTGTAGACAGTAAGAGAAGTAAGAAAATCGATGAGCTTAGCGAAAAGATTGATAAGCTCGAATCTAAGGACGAGGAGGTTGCCTAACGGCGCCTCTTTTCTTTTTTTATGTAACACTAAAATATTTAATATCAAAAAAGGAGAATTTACTATGAACAACATTATTACAAACCCAACACAGAAAGAATTTAATGAGGCAATGGACGTCGTTAAGGATTATTTAAGAATTAATAAAATTCAGTTTATTGCTTTTGATGCGGAGAAGAATGTCATAGTAGCTGCAATTGGTTTTGAAGATGCTATGAATAATAAGAAAGAAATATTTGGCGACAGGTATGTCGGCATGTTTGATAAGAAGTTAGAGGAGAAAAAGAATGAGAACTAATTTAGAAAAGATATTCAGACCCATAGCAAAACAGGTGTCAAAATATGGTCCTGAAATTGCTGTGGGTGTAGGTATTGCAGGAATGATTACGACAACTGTTCTTGCTGTCAAAGCAACACCAAAATCTTTAAGATTAATAGAGGCTGAAAAAAAAAGAAGAAATCATGAAATAAAAGAAGAAGCAAAAGAATCTGGGAAAGATAGTGTCGGGTTGATTGATAGACTTAGTATCCTTGACACGGTAAAAGTTGCATGGAAACCATATATTCCAGCGATGATTTCAGGAGCATTATCTATCGGTTGCATAGTTGGAGCAAGCACAGTTCATGTAAAGAGAAATGCTGCTCTTGCTACGGCATATCAGTTGGCAGCTAATACACTCAGTGACTATAAAGAGAAAGTGATCGAAACCATTGGTGAAGAAAGAGAGAAAGAGGTTCAGAAGAAAGTAGATGCTAAGAAAGTAGAAAAAATTAATTCTACTGAGCCATCTTTTGTACGTAAGGGAAAGCCTTTATGTATTGAACCAATATCTGGTCGCCCATTTGAAATGGATTTGGAAGATGTTAAGGCGGCTATTAATAGACTCAATTATAGACTTACAGGTGGTATGGAAGAATGTATCTCTTTGTCAGAATGGTATGATGAGATCGGATTGAAGCATACCGATGTGTCAGATTATATGGGTTGGAATATTTACAGTGACGGATTAATTACAGTAACTGAGGTTCCAAGTTCAACAGATGATGGTGAATTATGCTGGGTACTTGAGTATGCGGTATTACCACATTACAAGTATGAAAAAACGCGTTAAAAACAACACCTTTAATGGATAAATACATATCCAATTAATTATATTCTAGGAGGATTTATATTATGTCAAACGAAGAAAAGGAAGTAATCGAAATGGAAGATACACAGGTATCAGAAGAAGCTACTGAAATCACAGCAGTTTCAGAGAGTAAAGGACAGAAAGTACGTAATTTTATTAAGAAAAACGGCAAGAAACTCGGAATTGGAGTTGGTGCAGGTTTAGGAATGATATTATGTTATGCTCTGGGAAAGAAATCTGGACATAGTGATTTGGAAGCTATGAATGATTATGTGGATGGCGATTACACAGTTCTTGATAACGATGACAGCAATGATGAAGCTGTAGAAGAAAATTGAATATTTATTAAACCGAGAGGGAGATGCTCTTAACAGAGTGTCTTCCTTTTTTCTTTTGGCTGAAAGGAGATATTAATATGCCAAGATATGTCTATAACGGACCAATTATGTCGTTTAATGTTTGTATTGCTAGTAATTGGAAAGGAGAGACATATGCTCCTTCCGAGGCAAAAGCAAGAAACAATTTAGCTTATCAATTTAAAAAGCAGAATAACAGGATTGCAGGAACAAATATTTCTCTTCCTGGCAAATTGCTAGAAACATATTAAAGGAGACGTTCAATGAGCGAAGTAAAAATGGATATTAAACCAAACTCTCACAGATATAAAGCCGAACAGCAGGCTAAATTATCAGAAGAGAAAAAAGTAAGCAAAGTAACCAGTGGTAGGGTTAGAACTAAGAAGAAATCTGAGATTGCGAAGATGAAAGATTCTATCATATCCCCAGAAGCTAGTGGGATGCAGTCTTATATTTTTGGAAGTGTGCTTATACCAGCTGTAAAGAAATTAATGTCAGATATCGTAAAAGATGGTATTGACATTCTTCTGTATGGTGACACACGGAGATCAAGTAGAGACCGTGACGACAGAGACAGGTATTCTAATGGAGCAACGTATGTCTCTTATAGAAGTTATTCTGATAGAGACCGTGACGACAGAGAGCGGAGACGGGAATCAAGATATGCATATGACTATAAAGAATTAATATTTGATAATCGGTCTGATGCTAAAGAAGTTTTAGACACTCTACTTGATATTCTCGATACCTATGATTCAGTAAGTGTCGGGGATTTATATGATGCAGTAGGCATGAGTCACAATTACACGGACAATGATTATGGATGGACTAATTTAAGTTCAGCAGAGGTTGTTTGTATCAGAGGCGATTACATGCTCAGATTACCAAAGGCTAAGCCTTTAAGATAGGAGGAACTATGAAGAAATCATTAGGATATTATTTAGGATATGCTTTTGCAGCTGTTATAACAATATGTGTAATGGTACTTATTATGGCTCTTACATATAAACTGGTTATGTGGATTTTATAGGGGGTTATATTATGGCATACGTTAAAGAAAATGACACGAATAGTAGTAAGCCAATAAATAGAAATGGAATTCTAAGCAAGGCAGAGTCAATCATTAATGGTGAGCGTCAGGGAACATATGGCGATGCTGAAGATAGTTTTCAGACAATTGCAGATATGTGGAGCGCATATCTGAACACAGAGATATTATCTGAAGATGTTGCCAATATGATGATTCTTATGAAAGTTGCTAGGAATTCTAGCGGTGTTTATAAAGATGATAATTGGATTGATATTTGCGGTTATGCGGCATTGGGCGGAGAAATTCAGGCTGCTAAAAATGCAATTGATGTGCAGCTTGAAGAAAATAAGAGAATAACTGCATCTATTATTGATGGTTTGAAAGGAGATAAATAATGTTTAATTTTAATAATGTAGCAAACAAGGCTTCAAGAATGTTGAATAAGGTAGGATTTCAGGTAAAGAAATATAGTCCTGAGATTCTTATATGTGCTGGTGTGATTGGTGTAGGTGCAAGTGGTGTGATGGCTTGCAGAGCAACAACAAAGCTAAGCGATATCATCAATAAGGCTAATGACGACATCATCAAGACTGATGAGATTATAGCTAATCCAGATATGTTACCAGAAGGTTCAGAAGAGTATACAGAAGAAGATGCCGCTAAGGATAAAGTGATAATCAGAGCGCATATGGTAATGGATATCGTAAAGCTGTATGCACCATCAGTTATATTAGGTGGATTATCACTCACAGCGATTCTTACATCTAACAATATCCTCAGGAAGAGAAATATTGCACTTGCAGCTGCTTATGCTTCAACTAACAAGACGCTTAAGGAATACAGACAGAGAGTTGTTGAGCGTTTTGGAGAAGATGTTGATAAACAGCTTAGGTTTAATACAAAGCAGGAAGAAATCGAAGAAACTGTCATAGATGAGAAGACTGGCAAAGAGAAGAAAGTTAAGAAGACTATAGAAGTGTTTGACCCTAACACTCTTGGTGATTTTGCAGTTATATTCGATGAATCTAATGTTAACTGGAGTAAGACACCTGGTGCTAATAAATTATTCCTTACAAAACAACAGAGATACTTGAATGAAAAATTCAAAGCTCAGGGATATATGTTTGTAAACGAGGTTAATGCAGCACTTGGATTTCCGTTGACAGCTGCTGGACAGATTGCAGGTTGGATTTATGATAAGAAGAATCCTATAGGGGACAATTGTATTGACTTTGGATTATACAATTTAGACAACCCTAGAGCCACAGATTTTGTTAATGGATATGAGCGAAGCATCATAATTGATTATAATTGCGACGGAAATATTATGGAATATTTTGGTTCCAGGATTAGATAGCATTGGCTCGGGTAATATATACCGAGATATGTTTGATTACCCTTGGTTATTCGGTTACTAATCGAGCCAAGGGTATTTTTACGAAGGGAGTATTATGCAAATTAAGAACCAACTAGCTGCTATCGGAATGGTATTTGTAATTGGTGTATCTTCATTAATTCCTATTCATATGAAGAAGCCAGTTACGAACGAAATATTCAAAGCAAGTGTTTCAAGTGAAATTGTTGTTCCAATGCAGTATAAAGTCGACGATACTGCTGAAGAAGATTTATATTTTGATGAATTAATTGAAGATGAAACCATTGAAATAGCAGAAATAGAAGAGTCTGTGATTGAGCAGACCTTCGTAATGTCAGATGACGAGATTGAATTGTTAACATTAGTTACTATGGCAGAAGCGGAAGGCGAAAGCGAATACGGTCAAAGATTGGTTATTGATACCATTCTAAATCGTATTGACTGCGAGCGTTTTGACAACTCGTTAAGTGAGGTTATATACGCTCCCAGTCAGTTTTCGTCGGTGCATAACGGACGAATAAACAGATGTTACGTTAAGGAAGATATTTACCAGCTAGTGATTGATGAGTTACTCAATCGAACAAATGACGAAGTTTTATATTTCACAGCAGGGCATTACAGTGAATATGGTACACCTCTGTTTTGTGAAGGAAATCATTATTTTTCAAAATAAGGAGAATTTACTATGAATAAGATTGATGCAATATTTTCATTTATTCTTGGTGCCGCAGCAGGTTCTGTAGTCACCTGGGAAGTTGTAAAGTATAAATTTGATTTAGGTCCATACGAAGATATTATTGAAGAAGGCGGTTCTGAAAACAGTGAACTGACTAGCGTAGAAGGCATCAAAGGTGTAAAAAAAAACGCTAAAAATATAATAGAAACACAGGAGTATGTGGCTTATAACAAGAGCGAAG
>ERZ827469.2526-NODE-2526-length-13579-cov-2.958075_pt1 | contig 13579 bp, 8 predicted proteins | sample MGYA00519917_ERZ827469 | MGnify/ENA primary metagenome ERZ827469 (study PRJEB31778, sample SAMEA3449314) | human gut metagenome | biome: human gut; feature: human-associated habitat; material: faeces | place: United Kingdom | collected 2010/2012 ... | reverse complement strand
GTGGTTCACGGCAGGGAGAAAATCACCGGTATCATCGGCTCCAAGCCCCCTCACCTGACAGCGGAGGACGAGCGGAAAAAGGTGCCGAAAATTGACGATATTTCCATCGACACCGGATATTCCAAGGGACAATTGGAGGCAATCGTTTCGCTGGGAGATCGTGTGACGCTGAAAGGCGAATTTGTGGAACTGAAAAACGGCCGGGTCAGCTCCAAATCGTTGGATGACCGGGCCTGTATTGCGTCGATTCTTCATGGGCTGGAGCTTTTGAAGGGGAAGAAATTGAGCTGTTCTTTAACAGTGGTATTTTCCTCTCAGGAGGAAGTGGGGGGAACCGGAGTGGCTGTGGCGACCTATAAAGTAAATCCCGACGCCGCCATCGTCGTGGACGTGAGTTTTGCCCACACCGCCGACGCTGACGAGAAAAAATGCGGAAAAATGGGCAAAGGCCCCATGATCGGCATCGCGCCGTCCCTAAACCGGAGGATGGCGGACGAGATGATCGCTTTGTCCAAAGAAAAAGGCTATCCTTATCAGATAGAAGTGATTCAGGGGCGTACCACTGGTACCAACGCTGACGAAGTGACGATTACTCGAGGCGGTGTGCGGACTGAAGTGGTTTCGGTGCCGCTGCGGTACATGCACACCCCTGTCGAAGTGGTGGAGTTATCCGATGTGGAGGCGGTGGGCGCGCTCATCGCCGACTATCTTGTCAGCCACGACTGGTCGGAAAGGGGGAAATAGCTGATGTTTGATAAAACCTTAGAAAAGCTCTGCAATGCAAACGGCATTGCGGGAGCAGAAGATGCCATCGCCCAGATAATCATTGACGAAATCAAGGATTACTGCCACTATCAAATCGACAATCTGGGAAACATCCTTGCCTTTAAAAAGGGGAGGGAAACGCCCCGAAAAAAAATTATGCTGGCAGCCCATATGGACGAAGTGGGGTTTATCGTGACGGGGTACACCTCCGACGGCAACCTCAGCTTTGCCAAGGTGGGCGGTGTGGACGATCGAGTGATTATCGGGCGGCAGGTTGTGGTGGGGCCGGAGAAAATTCCCGGCGTCATCGGGACAAAGCCCATCCATCTCCAGTCAGCGGAGGAGCGGCAAACCGTGGTCGATTCGGAAAGGCTCTATGTAGACATGGGGTGCTCCAGCAAAGAAGAGGTGGAAAGCCTTGTAAAGCTTGGGGAACAGATTTGCTTTAAAGGGGACTTTGGAACGTTTGGCGACGGGTGTTTGAAGGGAAAAGCCATCGACGACCGGCTGGGCTGTGCCATCCTGATCGACCTTATCCAGAGAGAGCTTCCCTTTGACACCCATTTTGCCTTCTGCGTCCAGGAGGAAATCGGCACCCGCGGGTCGACGGTTGCCGCTTATACCATCGCGCCGGACGTGGCGGTGGTGCTGGAAGCGACTACGGCGGCGGATCTCCCCGGCGTGGAAGGGGAGCAGGCGGTCTGCCGTCTGGGAAAAGGGGCTGTTGTCGGATTTATGGACAGCGCTACCATCTATCCCCGGGATTTATACGAGCTCTGCCACGAGCTGGGAGCGGAACGGGGAATTCCGGTCCAGACGAAAACCAAAGTGGCGGGCGGAAACGACGCGGGCGCCATCCACAAATCCCGCGGCGGGATCAAGGCCATCGCCATTTCTGCCCCCTGCCGGTATATCCACTCGCCTTACTGCGTAGTGAAAAAAAGTGACGCCGAGGCGGTCAAGGGGCTTTGCTGGGAGCTTTTGCTGGAGATCGGCAAATAAAATCAGGACAGAAAAGAGAAGAAAAATGACGGAATTTTTTCAGATAGACCCAAGAATTGAAAAATTGGCTCAGAAGAGCGAGGAACTTTGCAAAGAGGCCTTTGCACGGATCGACGACATGGCGGCTTACAATGAGGCGAAAGTGTTAAAGGCTTTCGCCGACAACCGGATTTCCGCCGCCCATTTGGTAGGAACCACCGGCTACGGCTACGACGACATGGGAAGGGACGCCCTCGACAAGGTTTTTGCTCAGGCAATGGGGGCGGAGGACGCGTTGGTGCGTCACACCTTCGTTTCCGGCACCCATGCCCTGACAGTGGCGCTATTTGGCGTGCTGAGGACGGGCGACACCATGGTGGCGGTCACCGGCAGCCCCTACGACACACTGGAAGAAGTTATCGGTATCCGGGGGGAGGGGAACGGCTCCCTCAAGGATTACGGTATTCACTATAAGCAGGTGGATTTGCTGGAATCCGGCGAACCGGACATTCCCGCTATCAAAGAGGCGGTGAAAGGGGCGAAGCTGGCCCATATCCAGCGTTCCCGTGGGTATTCTTTCCGGCCTTCTCTGACTGTGGAGAAAATCGGGGAGATGGTGAGGGCTATCAAGGAAGTAAGCCCCGACACCATCGTATTTGTTGACAACTGTTACGGTGAATTTGTGGAAAAGTTGGAGCCCACCGACGTAGGGGCTGACCTCATCGTCGGCTCCCTCATCAAAAATGCCGGCGGCGGCATCGCTGAGACCGGTGGGTACATCGCGGGGCGGGCCGATCTTGTAGAGCAATGCTCTTACCGCCTCACCTCGCCTGGAATCGGCCGGGAGGCGGGATGCAGCCTCAACCAGAACCGGAGCCTCTACATGGGGCTGTTTTACGCTCCGTCAGTGGTGGCGAACGCCGTCAAGGTGTCCTGTTTTGCATCTGCGCTGCTTCAGGAGCTGGGATTTCAGGTTTACCCTCAATATGATGAGTACCGCACTGACATCATTGCGGCGGTAGCTTTAGGGGATGCGGAGAAAATGATCGCTTTCTGTCAGGGCATTCAGAAAGGCTCTCCCATCGACGCCTATGTGACGCCGGAACCCTGGGCAATGCCCGGCTACGATTCCGAGGTCATCATGGCGGCGGGGGCGTTTACCATGGGCGCTTCTATCGAGTTGTCGGCGGACGGCCCGCTGAGGGAACCCTATGCTGTCTGGCTGCAGGGCGGGCTTACCTACAACACCGGAAAAATTGGGGTGCTGTTGGCGGCCCAGTCCATGCTCGAAAAGGGCTTGATACTCCAATAATAGCAAAATCTACTAAAAACGGAGAGGGAAGCCTCTCTGTTTTTTGTATTCGGAAAAGATGGCAAACCTTGCCAAAGCGGGGATTTCATGGTATGATTAATAAATATGAAAACAGGCGTAAAACCGCCAATTACCGAGAGGAGAGATCCCTATGGCCGCAAAAAATCTGATATTTCCGAAACACTACTCTCCAGAGCTGAATATTATGCAGACGGAGATTGCCATTAAGCTGGTAAAGGACACTTTTGAAAGGGAACTTTCCAATCACCTGAATTTGACGCGGGTTTCTGCGCCCTTGTTCGTCACTGGTAAGAGCGGGCTCAACGACAACTTAAACGGTGTGGAGCGGCCGGTGGCTTTTGATATTTCCGATATCGGCGAGGATGTGGAGATTGTTCACTCCCTGGCCAAGTGGAAACGTCTGGCGTTAAAGCGCTACGGCTTTGAGCCGGGAGCGGGCCTTTACACCGATATGAACGCCATCCGCCGGGATGAAGAACTCGACAACCTCCATTCGGTCTATGTGGACCAGTGGGACTGGGAGAAAATCATCACACCGGAGACGAGAAATTTTAAAACTTTGCAGCGGACGGTAAAGCAGATCGTCCAGACGCTAAAAATTACTGAAAACAAGCTACATAAATATTTTCCGCAGATGAAGAGTTTTATCGAAGAAACAGTCACTTTTATCACCTCAGAGGAATTGCTTCAAAAATACCCCGGCCTTTCCCCGAAAGAGCGGGAAAACGCTGTCTGTAAAGAATACGGCACCGTCTTTATCACCCAGATCGGCAAAAAACTGTCAAACGGGGAACGACACGACGGCCGTGCCCCCGACTACGACGACTGGGAGTTAAACGGCGACCTGCTCGTTTGGTATCCGGTGCTCGACCGGGCCATTGAGCTTTCCTCTATGGGAATCCGGGTGGACGTGGAGGCTTTGAAGCGCCAGCTCAAAGAAGCGGGCTGCGAGGACCGGAAAAATTTGGAGTTTCACAGAATGCTTCTAAACGGAGAACTGCCTCTGACCATGGGCGGCGGCATCGGCCAGTCCCGCCTTTGTATGGTGCTGCTCCACAAAGCACATATCGGCGAGGTGCAGGCTTCCATCTGGGACCAGGAAATGATCGACGAATGTGCAAAGCACGAGATTATATTGCTTTGAGGAGAATCATATGACTGAGCGGGAAAAGATGCTTCAAGGGGAGCTATACCGCCCCCTTGACCCGGAACTTTCAGCATTGCGGGCGAAAGCCAGGGCCCTCTGCCGGGAACTGAACAACACCCCGGAATCCGACGAGGAAAAACGGGCCTCTCTCTTGAAAGAGCTTTTCGGTTCCACCGGGGAGAAAATCTGGGTGGAGTCGGACTTTCGCTGCGACTACGGCTGCAACATTCACGTGGGGGAGAATTTTTTCGCCAACTTTAACTGCGTGATTTTGGACGTATGTGAGGTGCGCATTGGTAAAAACTGTATGCTGGCTCCGTCAGTACATATTTTTACGGCGACTCATCCGCTGGACCCAGATGAACGAAATAGCGGCAGGGAGCTTGGAAAACCTGTCGTGATCGGTGATAACGTCTGGATCGGGGGAAACGCCACCATCAATCCCGGCGTCACAATCGGGGACAACGCGGTCATCGCGTCGGGCGCGGTGGTGACAAAAGACGTGGCGCCCAATACGGTTGTAGGCGGCAATCCGGCCCGAGTGCTCAAGGAAATCCCGATAAAAAAATAAAGCCCTGCTGAAGGCGGGGACTCCGATAAATGAAAATGGAGGAAAGATATGAGCTTTGATTTTTCGAATTTTGGCTGCAAAGTCTTTAACGACGCGGTCATGTGCGAGAAACTCTCGAAGAATACCTACAAATCCCTGAGACGTTCCATTGACCTGGGGCTCCCTCTGGAGCCGGAAGTGGCGGATGTAGTGGCGACAGCCATGAAGGACTGGGCGGTGGAACTGGGGGCGACCCATTTTACCCACTGGTTCCAGCCCATGACGAGCTTTACCGCCGGAAAGCACGACAGCTTTATTTCTCCCCAGAAGGACGGCAAGGTAATTCTCGAATTTTCCGGCAAGGAACTGATTGTAGGGGAACCGGACGCCTCTTCTTTCCCCAACGGCGGCCTTCGGAACACCTTCGAGGCAAGGGGTTACACTTCTTGGGACTGCACCTCTCCTGCCTTTGTGCGGGACAATACCCTTTACATTCCGACGGCGTTTTACTCTTATACCGGCGAGGCGCTGGACACCAAAACCCCGCTGCTCCGTTCCATGGAAGCCCTCAATAAGCAGGCGCTTCGGGTGCTCAAGGCCTTTGGCAACAAAACGGCCACTCATGTCACGCCTACTGTGGGCGCTGAGCAGGAGTATTTCCTCATCGACCGGGAGAAATACGAACAACGGCTGGACTTAAAACTCTGCGGCCGCACCCTTTTGGGGGCGAAGCCTCCGAAAGGTCAGGAGATGGAGGACCACTACTGCGGGCGCATCCGCCTGCGGGTGGCGTCCTTTATGAAGCAGCTAGACGAAGCGCTGTGGGAGCTGGGCGTCACCTCCAAAACCGAGCACAACGAGGCGGCTCCCGCGCAGCACGAACTAGCGCCGGTTTTTGAGTCGGTAAACGTGGCCTGCGACCACAATCAGCTTACCATGGAAGTCATGCGGGAGGTCGCCAAGAAAAACGGTCTCGCCTGCCTGCTTCACGAAAAGCCCTTTGACGGGGTCAACGGCTCCGGCAAGCACAACAACTGGTCGTTGTCCACAAACGACGGGCAGAACCTCTTAGACCCTGGCAAAACTCCTTACGAGAATCTCCAATTTTTGGTGTTTTTGTCCGCTGTCATCATCGGAGTGGACAAGTACGCCGATCTGCTGCGGATGTCCGCCGCCAACACCGGAAACGATTTCCGCTTAGGGGGGCATGAAGCGCCTCCTACCATTATCTCCATCTTTTTGGGAGAACAGCTCACTCACGTTCTGGAAAACATCGCCGACGGGGCAAACCCCGACCAGACGCCTTCCTGCGTGCTGGAGACAGGTGTAGCGACGCTGCCGAAGCTTCCCAAAGACGACAGTGACCGCAACCGCACATCCCCCTTTGCCTTTACCGGAAACAAGTTTGAATTCCGGATGGTGGGCTCTTCGGCGTCTATTTCCATCGCCAACTATGTGCTCAACACCATCGTGGCGGACAGTCTGATGGAAATTGCAAACCGGCTGGAAAACTGCGCCGATTTTGACGGGGAAATCCAGAAAATCGTTAGAGACGCTATCAAAACCCACGGGAAAGTCATCTTTAACGGCAACAACTACACCGACGACTGGGTGGTGGAGGCTGAAAAGAGGGGCCTTCCGAACCTTTCCAATACCGTGGATGCCATCGGGGCGATGGTGGAGCCAAAAAACATCGCGCTGATGGAGCGGCATCACGTGATGAACGAGGCGGAGTGCTTGTCCCGGTACGAAATTATGCTGGAAAACTACTGCAAGGTGATTTCCATCGAGGGCCACACCATGGCCCAGATGTGCCGCAGAGAAATTCTTCCCCATATGGTGGAGTTTGCCGGCAAGATGGCGGAGTCTTACGAAAAACTCGCCAAAATGCAGGTGTATAACGCCAACATCGAGGAATTTGTACGGGAGCTGTCTACACTTATTACCGAGGTGGACGACCTCTGCTGTGAACTGGACGTGGAACTGGACCAGTGCGACCAGATCGAGGACTACGTGGAAAACGCCTGGTTTCACCGGGATTCCATCCGCCGGGTGATGGCCGAGCTGAGAACCGCTGTCGACCGGGCGGAGCGGCTGGTTTCCTCCGACGCGTGGCCGATTCCCACCTATACTGATTTGCTGTATCGGGTGTAAAAACGCTTTGTAAGGCAAGGTGCCAAAACAAGGCGGCATCAATAAACCGGCCGAAGAAAGTTGTCTTTCGGCCGGTTTTATGCTATGGGATATTCAGGTGATATTGATGGATTTGCCAAAGCGAAAAACCATGAGATTAAAGGATTTTGATTATAGCAGCAATTGCGCGTATTTTATTACGTTGTGTACCAGTGATAGAAGGTGTGTTTTGGGCAAGGTGATAGGGGAAAACGATGTTTGCCCGTCGAATATCCAGTTGTCTGTATACGGGCAAATTGTTGACACAGCGATACAAAAAATACCGCAGTATTATTCAGATGTTGCCGTCGATAAATATGTGATTATGCCCAATCATATCCACATGATTTTGATGATAAAAAATAACGGGCGAACAATGTTCGCCCCTACGGTATCGAGAATTATCAAACAGATGAAAGGCTATGTTTCAAAAAAGATAGGGAAATCTGTTTGGCAAAAATCCTTTTATGATCATGTTATTCGCAATGAAAACGATTATCTTGAGATCTGGCAGTATATTGACAGCAATCCCGCCAAATGGACAGACGATAAATTTTATCATGAAACAAAATAACCGGCAGAGGCTGAATACAGACGGCGAATATTGTAGGGGCGAACATTGTTCGCCCGTAGTCTGTATATGGGCAGATTTTTGGTGAGACAATACGAAAATTAGGTGATGCTACATAATTCTATTTGCATGATTTTTGTTATAGAGAACAGCGGGCGAACATTGTTCGCCCCTACTATTTTAAAATCAGGCTGATTCCCGCCTATAAAAATTTATTTTACCGGAATTTTTTTCGTGGATAGGGCGTCGGTTCGTCTGTCAAATCCAGGAGATAGTCCACGCTGGTGTGGAAGAACTCAGCGAGCTTAATCAGCGTGGCTTTGGGAATGTTTATGTTTTCTAGTTCGTATTTTGAATATGTTTTTTGATTGATGAATAAAACTTTTGCGACATCGGTTTGAGTTAAATCGTTGTCCTCCCGCAAATCCCGAAGATGTTTGAGCATCATTATCCCCCCTGCTTTCATTATAGAGGAAGCAGCGTTTTCCACTGCATTTTAAGGGAATATGGCCTAAATATTTTCTTGCATACAGGAGTAGTCGATTTTTAGGCGTAAGAGCCCATTGGGGCTTGACAATTTTTAGGATTCGTGATAACCTTTCTATTAAGAATACAAATGGTAAAGACGTTGACAGAGACAGTAGGCTTTTGGGGAAAATCAAAAGCGAGCGGGGGACAGTGGAAGCCCTGTATGAGTAGCCATCTGCTGAAAATCCCTCTGGAGTCGCGCGCCCAACAGTTTTTCTCAGTAAGCGCCGCCGGTTTCCCGCCGTTAGAGGGGACGCATATGATGGTATGTTGAAATAGGTGGTATTGCGAAGTTTATCCTTCGTCCTGTTTGAGACAGGGCGGGGGATTTTTTCATTTAAGGACAAGTAAACGCTGGACTGGAGGTACAACAATGTATGAGAAGGTTTCTACAAACTTGAATTTTGTGGAACGGGAAAAAAAGGTGGAGGAATTCTGGAAAGAGCACCACATCTTTGAAAAGAGCATCGAGGACAGAAAGGACTGCCCGACCTATATGTTCTATGACGGCCCCCCTACGGCCAACGGCAAACCCCACATCGGCCATGTGCTGACGAGAGTTATCAAGGATATGATTCCCCGTTACCGCACTATGAAGGGTTACAAAGTCCCCCGCAAGGCCGGATGGGACACCCACGGCCTGCCGGTAGAGCTGGAAGTGGAGAAGCTCCTGCACATCAACGGCAAAGATCAGATTGAAGCTTATGGTTTGGAGCCGTTTATCGAGAAATGTAAAGAGAGCGTTTGGAAGTACAAGGGCATGTGGGAAGATTTCTCCCAGACTGTCGGTTTCTGGGCCGACATGGACGACCCATATGTCACCTATCACAACGATTTTATCGAGTCGGAATGGTGGGCTTTAAAGCAGATTTGGGACAAGGGCCTTTTATATAAAGGCTTTAAAATCGTGCCCTACTGCCCCCGCTGCGGCACCCCACTTTCGAGCCACGAGGTGGCCCAGGGCTATAAAGACGTAAAAGAGCGCTCCGCTATCGTCCGGTTTAAGGTGAAGGATGAGGACGCTTATATCCTCGCCTGGACCACCACCCCCTGGACCCTGCCGTCCAACGTGGCCCTCTGCGTCAACCCTGACGAAACCTATGCCAAGGTAAAAGCCGCTGACGGTTATACCTATTATATGGCCCAGGCACTGCTCGACACCGTTCTCGGCAAGCTGGCCGACAAGGAGGCGGGAACGCCTGCCTACGAGGTTCTGGATACCTTCCCGGGCAAGACTTTGGAGTATAAGGAATATGAGCCGCTTTTTGAATGCGCCGCTCCTTACGCAGAGAAGCAGCACAAAAAGGCGTTTTTTGTGGCCTGTGACAGCTATGTCACCCTGACCGACGGTACCGGCGTGGTCCACCAGGCCCCCGCCTTCGGTGAAGACGACGCAAGGGTAGGCCGCAAGTACGATATGCCCTTTGTCCAGCTGGTGGACGGAAGCGGACATATGACAGAGGATACCCCTTTTGCCGGATTGTTCGTCAAAGACGCCGACCCGGAGGTCTTAAAAGACCTGGACAAACGTGGGCTTCTCTTCGACGCGCCTAAGTTCGAGCACAGCTATCCTTTCTGCTGGCGCTGCGACACGCCGCTTATCTACTACGCGCGGGAATCCTGGTTTATCAAAATGACCGCTGTCAAAGACGATCTCATCCGCAACAATAACACCATCAACTGGATTCCTGAGAGCATCGGCAAAGGCCGCTTCGGCGACTGGCTGGAAAACGTCCAGGACTGGGGCATCAGCCGCAACCGGTACTGGGGTACCCCTTTGAATATCTGGGAATGTGAATGCGGACACCGCCACGCCATCGGCAGCATTGCGGAACTAAAGGAAATGTCCGACAATTGCCCCGACGACATCGAACTGCACCGGCCCTATGTGGACGCTGTGACCATCAAGTGTCCGGAGTGCGGCAAGCAGATGAAGCGTGTCCCCGAAGTCATCGACTGCTGGTTTGACTCCGGCGCCATGCCCTTTGCTCAGCACCATTATCCTTTTGAGAACAAAGACCTGTTTCAAGCCCAGTTCCCGGCAAACTTTATCTCGGAGGCTGTTGACCAGACAAGAGGATGGTTCTATTCGCTGTTGGCGATTTCTACCTTGCTGTTCAACAAGGCTCCCTATAAAAACGTCATCGTTTTGGGCCATGTTCAGGACGAAAACGGCCAGAAGATGAGTAAATCCAAAGGAAACGCCGTCGATCCCTTCGACGCTTTGGCCACCTACGGCGCCGATTCTATCCGCTGGTATTTCTACTCCAATTCTGCCCCTTGGCTCCCGAATCGTTTCTACGGCAAGGCGGTGCAGGAGGGACAGCGGAAATTCCTGTCCACTTTGTGGAACACCTACGCCTTTTTCGTGCTGTATGCCAATATCGATAACTTTGACGCGACCAAATATGAGCTGGACAAAGTATCCTTAAATGTCATGGACAAGTGGTTGCTGTCTAAGCTTAACACCCTCGTCAAAGAAGTGGACAGCAACTTGGAAAATTACCGCATTCCCGAAGCGGCCCGCGCATTGCAGGACTTTGTGGACGAAATGAGTAACTGGTATGTCCGCCGCAACCGGGAACGGTTCTGGTCCCAGGAACTGACCCAGGATAAAATCAACGCCTACCTCACCTTGTATACTGCCCTGGTGACAGTGTCCAAGGTAGCGGCTCCCATGATTCCCTTTATGTGCGAGGATATCTATCGGAACCTGGTTTGCAGCGTCGATCCCTCTGCGCCGGAAAGTGTCCATCTCTGCGACTTCCCGGCTGCCGATGAGTCCCTCATCGACAAAAAGTTGGAGGACGACATGGAGGAAGTGCTCCAGATCGTCACATTAGGTCGGGCGGCGCGGAACGCTTCCAGTCGCAAAAACCGCCAGCCCCTTCAGAGTATGTCGGTCAAGGCCGACCATTCTCTGGACGAAATGTATAGGGATATCATTCGGGAGGAACTGAACATCAAAGAACTTCACTTTGTGGAGCATACCGATGATTTTGTTTCCTATACCTTCAAGCCGCAGCTCAAGACTCTGGGCCGCAAGTATGGTTCCAAAATTAACGAGATCCGCACTGCTTTGGCGAATCTCGATGGCTCCAAGGCGAAGAAACAGCTGGATGCCGAAGGCGCTGTCACCGTTGCTCTGTCTGACGGAGACATTCAGCTGGCGGAAGAGGACCTGCTCATCGAAACTGCTCAGGTAGAGGGGTACACAACCCTGTCCGATCGGGGCGTCACTGTGGTGCTGGATACCCGCCTCACCGACGAGCTTATCGAAGAGGGGTTTGTTCGCGAAATCATCAGCAAAATCCAGTCTATGCGGAAAGAAGCGGACTTCGACGTGATGGATCACATCACCGTTTACCAAGCAGGCAGCGAGAAAGTTGCACAGATTCTCACCGCTCACGCTGATGAAATCAAGCATGACGTGTTGGCGGTTGATATTGTGACCGGCCAAATGGATGGCTTTACCATGGAGTGGAACATCAATGGGGAAGACACCCAGCTGGGGGTAAAGATCTGCCGGTAGTAAATAGAATGAATAAGTGCGGTGCGGGTATATACCTGTACCGCATTTATTGTTTATGAGGTAAATTTAAGTGATTTTTACAATTGGATTTGATGCAGAAGAAATAAAATGCAGCAGTAAAAGAAAATACTGGAAGACAAAAAATAGTTTTATTTTGACTTTTTAGAATTTTAAGTCCAATTTAATAGTTCTAATTATACTTTATAGTTTAAAATATACTAATTAAAAATTATAAAACTATAAAGTGTAAATAAAACTATTGTCTCTCTCCCCGATTACGCTTAAGATATAAATAACATCGAAATAAAATTAATATTTTATGCATTCGATGTGAACCGGTGAGGAATAACATATGTTTTATAATGTTAATGGAGATGAGTAAAACATGTGGCGTTCAAGTATGGTTAGGAGGAGTAAAAATGAAAAACAAGAGAGGAAGACGCAGGCTTGCAGCGCTGCTAAGTGGTATATTGGCCCTTAGCTGTGCCTTGAGCAGCGTGCCTGTCGGCGCACTGGATGATGGAGCACTCCGGTCTGCTGATGGAAAGGTCAATTATGCCTTGGGTTGTACTTACACATCCACAGACCCGTATGGGGAAAATGGAAATATTTCCTATCCTGATACAGGCAACAAAGAATTGACCGATGGGGAATTGGCCCTGGACGCTACGGAGCATAAAGACCCTCGATGGGTCGGATTTGCGGGTAGTCCCCAAATCGTTGAAGTGACTCTGGATTTAGGTACAGACCGTACCTTTAACACGGTCGAATATGTCAGCTATGTGTACGGCGGCGCTGCTATCGGTTTGCCTTTGACAGAGGAAATCGACTATTCCAGCGATGGATTGAACTGGGCGTCTTTTTATAACGGAAAAGATAGAGTCGCTTCGACTGAAAAAGGCGCTGAGGCTATTACTGTACCAGGCGAAACGGTAACGGGCCGGTTTGTCAGATTCAAATTTACCTACACCCAGTTTACCTGGCTTTTCTTTTCGGAATTCCGTGTATTGGGTGACGTAGGTGAAGACGCTTGTGAAATTCCCCGGTTTACTAAAAATTTAGCATCCACACAGTCCGTCTACGTAGACGATATGGTCAACTTCCAGGTGGAGGCTGAAGTATCGGATGGCGGAACACTGAGCTATCAGTGGTATAAAGACGACGAACCTGTCGGCGAAAACAGCAGCTCCTACAACATTTCCCGCGCTACTTTAGAAGATGCGGGCGTTTACAGAGTTGAGGTCACTAATACCAATGGTGCTGCTACCGCCATAGCGGTCAGCGTAAGATGTAATTTGAAGGTGACCGACGGCGGCAGTATCGACCCTGATCCCGATGATCCGGTTTTGAACCCTGACCCCAATAATCTGGCAGAGGGAGCTTCGTATACTTCTTCCTGGAGAGCGAATGCATCCTACCCTGATACGGGAAACAAAAAGCTGACGGATACTGTCGTTGCAAGCGAAGCGTCTTACAGGGATTCGGCATGGGTTGGATTTAACAAAAATGATGCTTCTGATGAAAATCCTTTGTCCATCGTCGTAGACTTGGGCGAGAAAAAGCGCTTTATGGAAGTGGCTACTAACTTTTTATCCACCCCGTCTGCAGGTATTTATTGCCCTACTGGCGTCAAAGTGTCTATTTCGAACGATGGCAGCAGTTGGACTGCGTTGACAGACGATACCATCGTACGCCCAACTGTTAACATGATTTACGGCTATCAGTTTGTTGCTGATAAAGTGCAATCTGCCCGTTTTGTAAAACTTGAAGTGACAAGCGATTCCAGCTGGACTTTCCTAGATGAGTTCAGAGTTTTAGAATATCCTCAGAGTTACATGCCCGGGGATCAGTCTGATAACTTTGCCTTTGAAAAGAGCTATACATCGAAACCTGCCGCTTCCGCTACTTATCCGGATGCGGACAACAAAAAATTGACCGACGGCAGAACCGGTACAATGGACTATTCCGTCGACCTGTGGGCAGGCTACGAAAACAATAAC
>ERZ827469.2518-NODE-2518-length-13617-cov-2.648061_pt1 | contig 13617 bp, 8 predicted proteins | sample MGYA00519917_ERZ827469 | MGnify/ENA primary metagenome ERZ827469 (study PRJEB31778, sample SAMEA3449314) | human gut metagenome | biome: human gut; feature: human-associated habitat; material: faeces | place: United Kingdom | collected 2010/2012 ... | reverse complement strand
AGCATCAGGAAGGTGGAATATACCCCATGTGGGACTTGGCTTCCAATTACACCGGCACTATGATTGGTTATCATGCTGTTCCGGTCATCGTGGATGCCTACATGAAAGGGTATCGCAATTTTGATGCCAAAGAGGCTTATAAAGCCTGCCTGCGTGCCGCCGAATATGACACTACCGGCATCAAATGTCCGGATTTGGTATTGCCTCATCTCATGCCTAAAGCAAAATATTATAAGAATGCCATCGGATATATCCCTTGTGACCGCGAAAACGAATCAGTGGCCAAAGCGTTAGAATATGCGTATGATGACTGGTGTATCTCTATCTTTGCAGAAGCGATGAGTGATTTTGAATCCAAAGCAAAGTATGAACGCTTCGCCAAGGCTTACGAATTCTATTTCGACAAATCAATCCGCTTCATGCGTGGATTAGATTCAAAAGGTGAATGGCGTACTCCATTCAACCCGCGTGCATCTACTCACCGTAGCGATGATTATTGTGAAGGAACAGCTTGGCAATGGACTTGGTTTGTGCCGCATGATGTAGAAGGATTAGTCAATCTGATGGGTGGAGAAGATGCTTTTGTCCAAAAACTCGATTCCTTATTCTCGGCCGATTCATCACTTGAAGGTGAGACAACCTCATCAGATATCAGCGGACTTATCGGGCAATATGCACATGGAAACGAACCAAGTCACCATGTGATCCATCTATATAACTACGTTAACCATCCTTGGAGAACTCAAGAGTTGGTGGATAGCGTTTACCGAAGTCAGTATACCAACAGTATAGACGGTCTTTCGGGTAATGAGGACTGCGGTCAGATGTCTGCCTGGTATATACTCAACTCTATGGGATTCTATCAGGTATGTCCCGGCAAGCCGGTATATTCCATCGGACGTCCTGCCTTCGACAAAGCAGTTATCAATCTGCCTGAAGGAAAGACTTTCAGTATTGTAGTAAAGAATAATGGGAAAAAGAATAAATACATTGAAAGTGTATCGCTGAACGGTAAGGCTCTAAACATTCCATTCTTTAACCATCAGGATATTGCGAATGGAGGAATGATGGAAATCAAGATGACCGATCATCCTACGAAATGGGGAGTCCTCTCTCCGGCTCTCTCCTCCAAAGAAGAGGAATGAGTTGGTACAGGCTGTTCAAATTGAATAAAAAAAACAAAACCTTGAAAAATAAATTGGCTCAATCGATTTCTGATTCGATTGAGCCATAAATAATAAATAAGACCATGAAAAAGTATCTCCTATTAGTATGTGCATTAAGTTGTATCGTCTTTGCAAAAGCCAAAGACTGGACGCAGTATATCAATCCGCTTATGGGTTCTCAATCTAGTTTCGAGTTATCAACTGGTAATACTTATCCGGCCATTGCCCGTCCGTGGGGGATGAATTTCTGGACTCCACAGACAGGAAAGATGGGAGACGGATGGCAATACACTTATACGGCTAATAAGATTCGTGGATTTAAACAAACACATCAACCCAGTCCGTGGATTAATGATTACGGACAATTCTCTATTATGCCTGTAGTAGGCAAACCGGAATTCAATGAAGAGAAGCGTGCCAGTTGGTTTGCCCACAAAGGAGAAACTGCCACTCCTTATTATTATAAAGTATATCTTGCAGAGCATGATGTAGTGACAGAAATGGCTCCAACCGAGCGTGCCGTTCTTTTCCGTTTCACTTTTCCGGAAAACGATCATTCGTATGTTGTAGTGGATGCCTTTGATAAGGGATCGTATATTAAGGTTATTCCGGAAGAAAACAAGATTATCGGTTACACGACCCGCAACAGCGGTGGAGTTCCCGAAAACTTAAAAACTTTATTATTGAATTCGACAAGCCTTTCACTTATAAAGCTACGGTAGCCAATGGCAATCTGCAGGAAAATGTTACCGAACAGACAACAGATCATGCCGGAGCCATTATTGGTTTCCAAACACATAAGGGCGAACAAGTACATGCAAGAATTGCTTCTTCTTTCATCAGTTTTGAACAGGCAGCTTTGAATATGAAAGAGTTGGGCAAAGATAATATCGAACAGCTAGCCAAAAAAGGAAAAGAAGCGTGGAACCAAGTGTTAGGCAAGATAGAAGTAGAAGGAGGCAATCTCGACCAATATCGCACATTCTATTCTTGTTTATATCGTTCATTGCTCTTCCCACGCAAATTCTACGAACTGGATGCTACCGGACAACCTGTTCATTACAGTCCTTATAATGGGCAAGTATTACCGGGATATATGTATACCGACACAGGCTTTTGGGATACTTTCCGTTGCCTATTCCCGTTATTGAACCTAATGTACCCGTCAGTCAACAAGGAAATGCAGGAAGGTCTGATCAATACATATAAAGAGAGCGGTTTCTTCCCGGAATGGGCAAGTCCGGGGCACAGAGGCTGTATGGTTGGTAACAATTCTGCTTCTGTCTTAGTGGATGCTTACATGAAAGGAGTGAAAGTGGACGATATAAAAACATTGTATGAAGGGCTGATTCACGGAACGGAGAATGTACATCCACAAGTATCATCAACAGGACGTCTGGGATATGAATATTACAATAAACTGGGCTACGTGCCATACGATGTAAAAATCAATGAGAACGCCGCACGCACGTTGGAATATGCATACAATGACTGGTGTATCTACCAACTGGCAAAGGAACTTAAACGTCCGAAAAAAGAGATTAATCTTTTCGCAAAACGTGCCATGAACTACAAGAATCTTTTCGATAAGGAATCTAAGTTAATGCGTGGACGCAACGAAGATGGTACATTCCAATCTCCTTTCTCTCCGCTGAAATGGGGAGATGCTTTTACGGAAGGAAATAGCTGGCACTATACTTGGTCTGTATTCCACGATCCTCAAGGATTGATTGACTTGATGGGTGGAAAAGAGATGTTTATCACCATGATGGATTCTGTTTTTGCCGTACCTCCTATTTTTGATGATAGCTACTACGGCCAAGTGATTCATGAAATCCGTGAAATGACTGTGATGAATATGGGTAACTATGCACATGGCAATCAACCGATTCAGCACATGATTTATTTATATGACTATGCAGGACAACCTTGGAAAGCCCAATACTGGTTGCGTCAAGTAATGGATCGTATGTACTCTCCTACTCCGGACGGCTATTGTGGCGACGAGGACAACGGACAAACTTCTGCCTGGTATGTATTCTCGGCATTAGGTTTCTATCCTGTTTGTCCGGGAACGGATGAATATATTATAGGTGCTCCGTTATTCAAGAAAGCTACACTCCATTTTGAAAATGGCAATAGTTTGGTTATTGATGCTCCGAATAACAGTAAGAAGAATTTTTATGTCAATTCGATGAATGTCAATGGTGCTGATTACACTAAAAATTATCTCCGCCACGAAAATTTGCTCAAGGGAGGTACAATCAGTGTTGAAATGAGCAATCAACCTAATCAGAATAGAGGAACTAAAGAAGAAGATATGCCCTATTCTTTCTCTAAGCAACAATAATCCTTGCGAGATAATTTAGCCCTAATCTTGGTTTGAGTCTTTCTGTATTTTTCAGAAAGTAACTATTCATCAATATTCCGGCTGAAAGTAATAGCCTGAAAGCAAAGAAGTCTGCTTTCAGGCTATTGCTTTTATTATCTTTCGCTGCTTTTATTCGACCAAACAAGGCAAGCATATCAAAAGTTAGTTTCAACACCGTACGGAAATGAGTAAAATGATACAGGTTTGAATACATAGCGTAAAAAACATCTATCATAGTATCATTCATTTTAATAATCTTCTAATTACCAAATAAATAAGTATGACAGATAGCTTTTTGAAAATGCATCTATCATATTTTTATTGCAAAAAATGGGTATCTATCACACCCATACTATATCTATTTAGTGTAGCATTAGGTGAGAGTATCCATTTAAAGGCATAAGAATGCACACTTTATAGGATGATAACCTGTATTGACTACTTAATAATCTATTGGAAGCGGCTGTCTTTCTATAGTTCACATGTGCAGGCTGTACAGCCCACGTATGTAAACCGTGCAGCCCACACATGCGGACTGTACAGCACACATACGTGGGCTATAAACTTATCGCCATTACAGTTACATTATTAAGCCACGATAATCAGATTTATATGGCTTCATTGTAACAAAAACAAGCTATCTTACACCTATTATGACCCTTATACGGCTATTTTGCACAATGATAGATAACCCGTTTTTACTGGTAAAAGTATGATAGATATTTTGTTTCACTATGTAGCATTTAATTCAAATATTTAGGAACATGAGCAAACGTTAGACTTAAAGAAGTTAGCGCCTGCCCATTCTTTGAAAAAGCAATTAAAAAGAGGCTGACTCAAAAACAATCTTGAGACAGCCTCTCAAATACAAACTTTAACCTACATTCTTTTTAGACTCAACACTACTTAAAGACGTATATTTCATAAAGCTCACATCCCCAAGAAGACAAAAGGTCAAATTTCACATACCGTGCAGTTATAGGTTCAATGAATTGATAGTAATCGGCATTCTCATCAACAGTAGCTACTTTTCCCAGATAATTCCATGTGTTTCCATCAGAAGAAACTGATAATTGTACATTTTGAGGAGCATAATAATATATATAATCAAGACCTACTCCAGTAATTGTTTTCTCCTCTCCCATATCGAGTGTAAATGAAATATCTCCATCAGAACATATACCTTCATAGTTACCTTGGGTTTCACCATCAATAAGCGAACCGCCACCATCGTTTTGATAAAAATCACTACTATCTTCCACATCTACAGACCAACCCTGTTTGGACCATTCTATCCAACCGGAAGGCCGTTTGTAAGATATGTGTTCAAATCCTCTTATATATTTATTTATATTCAAAGTGAAAGAACTTCTCTTCTCGTCCTGCACAAAGACCGGGTCTTCACATTCAAAAACAGCTGTGATATTTAATGTGTTTGACGAGTCGTCCGATGTACGCAACAAAAAGTCATTAGTAATCTCCCAAGTAATATCTCCTGATGTCTTTTCACCAGCAGGAATTATAATTTCTGCAGGAGTAATACTAATGTCTTTCAGGTATTCGTCATCCAGTCCTTCCGTTGTAAGTTTCACCTTTACATCTTTCCGAGCAGGACGATCCAACTGTACACTGAATGTATATAGATTCCGCTCCGTGTCCTTAAATTCTCCGTTGAAATAAGTATGTTCGAATGTAGTTTTATTACCGGCTTTTCCTTCCAAGAAACCTGTAGCTACATACGCCTCTTTCTTTATCAAAGCTTTTGCCTCCAAGGAAATAGATGGCATTTTATATCCTTGCACAGTAGCTCTCACTCCTAAATCACAGGTAGCTTCATCGTAATTAGATTGAAAAACATCCATATTTTTTACACCCAAAGTAACACTGGCATCCGTATAGCCTGCCGGAATTATCAATTTGGTATCACTTAACTCAACATCTTCTCCGATTGGCTCAAAAGTAACTATTGCGTCCTCGGGTGAAGCGTTAAAACGAAAGGTGAATATTGCGGGTTTATCGAATTCTAATATACCCTCATTATTATAGGTGGCATTCACTATTATTTCCGAACCTTCTCCGTCTTCCGCCACAAGAGAAAAATTGTTATCCGGATAGGTAGCCAGACTTGGAGTTTCATCTTCGCCGCATCCAGAAAGGGCTGTCAGCGAACCGACTGCCAACAATAAGAAAAATCTATAAAGTGTTCTCATTTCTACAATTGTTTTTTAAATTATTGCAAATCATCGGGATATTGGTAAGGTGTGGCATCATTGTCCTTGTAGAACACGGTAGGTGCTTGTAACGGAGAACCATACAGAGTTTTCACATCAGACAGACGCCGGAATACATTACCATAATTTTCCGGCTTCGGTGAAAAGCCCATAAACCATCCAGAACCTTGGTTTATCAGTCTTTGTCCCTGTAAATCGCCACCTGTACCTCTAACAAACTCCATGGATTGACCGGAACATTCTTTGGATGTCAGGTCCCCATACGGAACTTGAGAAGGATCTCTACCATAATCACCAACTACAATATCTATCCAGTTTTTAATAGTTACTCCATCAACAACGGTTGCCTTCGAACTATACATTCTTTTTAATGCATATACCGCTACGATTTTATCAGGCATTGCTTGTTTTGTTTCGTAGCATAGACGTGCCGCAGCCTCCTCACTAGGCTTTGTTAATGCTGGATTATTCGGATCATAAGCGCCTTCATATTCGTCATCAAAACATACCCCGTCCAGATTATATGCTTTGCAATACTGAGCTAGTTCTCGTGCAAAGTCTTTGGCACCTTGTTTAGAAAGTTGCGCCACTCCTGTTATATCCCCGTTACTAAGTATCCCTAATACTATTTTAGTTCCACGTTTACGAAGTGGTTGCAAAAATTTCTCATTATTGTCTAGCAAATATTGTATGTAAGCATTACATTTTAAATAAGGGCGTTGGGCTTGTGCATCCCAGTTGATATTGGCAGCAAATGGGGAAACTACATCCCACAGCAATTTTCCGTTTTCCAGTTGAAAAGAAAGAGCATTCAGTGGATTTGTACCATCAAAGAAGACAAATGACTTTACTACATCTTCTCCTTTGTAAGTGTTTCCCAGCTTTCTCATATCTTTTATCAAATAAATACAATGACCAGCTTTCTCATCTTTTATGGTAATGTCGCTACTTACGTGGGTAAGAGCTATAGGTAAAGCATAGGTTTTATCTTCTTTCAAAGTGCCGTCTGCCTGAATGGTGATGTCAGTCTGAACAGATTTTGTTTGTGCATCTACAATAAGCTTCCCGTCATTCTTAAAAGAAACCAGGTGCGCAGGATACAATTCAAAATCGGTTTCATGCTCTTTGTTATAAGTATCCAAATAGTCTGCATCAATAATTACTTGAGCAGAAGTACTGGTACTCGCCATTTTACTAAGACTCATTTTTACAGAAGTAGTATAAGTATCTTTGTATAGCTCCACTACGTTAGAGGACAAATTGGACTTTCCGTCACGCAAGTATCCATTGTTTTCATAAATGCCAGTATATGCTGACTCATCTATTGCTTTATTTATGACAAGATCATCATCACAAGAGGTAAGGCAAGTTATGCCGCCTGCAAATATGGCAACCATCAACCCTGTTATCAGATATTTTTGTTTCATAATAATATTCTTTTTAATTAAAAGGATTAATATATTTGAGGAAGTTCTACAGGAACCCATATCGGATCTTTACTCGCTGTGATATCATTTCCATTGCCAGTACGATCTATAACAACCTTTCCAGACCCCTCATTAAATTTCCAGTAGGCTACAAGTCCTTCACTGGCAGGATTTACTTTATAAGGATTATCTGCAATTTGCTCTGCAGTTCTTTCTACGCTCCAAATACGAACCTCTGAAATTTCTCCCGGAAGCCAGCGGGTACCATCAAAAGAACGACCTATATAGCAATTCTTAGTTAAATTAACCGTACTATTTGCTGACTGGTCTTTATACACCGCCACACCATTCTTGTAATAGATTCGGTTTTTATTGACAGTGTTATACACAACAGCTATGTGTACCCATTCGTCTACCGGAAGTCCAATACCTGGTGCGTGATTTGCTGGAGGAAAACTTCCACCTGGCACAAATGCCTGAAGTTGATCACGTGGACGGTCACCATCACCGATACGTATAAGGAAATTACCTTCAATTCCAAAAACGGAACTTAGTGCATTATCACGTTTGGCCACCCAGTCATCACTTCGTACCAATGCTTCTACCGTAATAGTAGTCATCTTACTTACATTACTATTCCAATTGATCGGGAAATAATTTTCCTTAATATTAGCTACAACATTAATAAGAGCAGCGCCTTTGATAATAAAATAAGTGGTACGGGCACTCTCTAGAAGTCCAATTCCAGATACATTTGTGATTGTAACAGGCAACACATAACGTCTTGAGTCGTCCAATTGATTCAAATTAACAAAATTCACTATGATATCATCTCCGGAAATTCCCCCGGGTTGAATCGTAACATTCTTCACAGGAATATCATAAAACGCTTCGGGAAGTGCTGTAGCATTATCCCCATAACTTAGATTGTAGGTAGCTGCTAAAGATGGTTTGGCATCAAAGCTGACTTGGATTTCGTTGTCGACAGGAGCAGCAAGCCGATAAGTAATTTTACGACTGTCAAACAATACATCTTCTTTAATCAGTAAATCTTCAGTTACGGGTACCGAGCTTATATAAAGCTTATTGTCATAATGATGTTCATCATTAATATCCGTATCCTTGCAGCTGCTTACCGTAAATGCAGTAAGTGCTATAAATGCTAATTGATAAATATGCAATTTCATATTGTATTTCTATTTATTAGGATTCATTATATGAATAGTTTCACGTACTGTTCCGTAAGTATTATTGTAATAATCCTTTTGGATATTGATGATAAAAATACCAGTGCAGGTATAATCTGGTGATGCCTGTACAATCCATTGAGCTGTACCTTGTGCAGCCAATACTTTATTTCCATTTGCATCCCGTGTATCCCAATAACCAATTATCATATCCTTATCTTCCTGTTGAGGAAACTGTGTACAGGCAATAAAACGATCTTTTGGAACAAGATCCGCATTCGTTCCTGCTACGTCTATGCCTGCTTGAATAGCCATAAAAACATTTAATGTCAGATCCTCCATGTTTTTGGAAGAAGCGGTTTTCAGTATCAGATGATTGTATTTATCCAGCATATCCATGTTTTCGGAAGCTAAATACTGCACATAACCGTAAAAAACCAATGTTTTGTCGGTATGCTTAATCCGCCAATCCAACACTCTGCTGAAGAAGTTTTGCTGACGTGCCTTGTATTGTTGTAACACATCTTCTTGCATACCCACCATTGAAAGTCCTGTATAGTCAATTAGGATACCATCATATCCATAATTGTCACATAGAGCCAGCATAGCATCCGTACGTTCATTCAGATACCTTTGTGCATCTTCTTCCGTCAATTCGGAATTATCCTTTGCCTTATTGTTCCATTCTTGTTCTAAACTCTCATAATTAATGCAGGAAAGCGTGCGGATATTCTTCTTGCGTATTTTTACCATTTCGGCCTGTGTTTCAGACGAGAGCTTTTCTGGATTATTCAAACAGATAAAATCCACACTATCCGGTATAGCGGTGAGACGTTCGGTTTGATTGATTGGATTAGTTTCCGGATTGTCAAAAGAGACAAAGACTAGCTTATGTTCTCCATCCTTGTAGCGTTTCAGATCTCTGATATAGTCAGCATACAGTTGCGGGGTTTGCTCTTCAAATGTAGGGTAATGGATGTTAATGCTTTCTGGGTCTGTCCAGTCTTCGCATGAGGAATACATCATCCCCCACACCATCAATATTGCTGTAAACAAACTGTTTTTTACTATTCTTTTCATATATATTATCACTTAAAGATTTTAATCACATTATTTTCATCCAAGTTCTCTAAGGACTTGGTATATTTTAAATATAGGTTATTCAAGAGGATATCAGATATTTCTTACTTTTTTCAAAAAAAAAGAGAAAATGGACTAAGTGTTTATTATATTAGCATTGTTTTATTAACAAAGGGAGGGAAAGTCGACACTCTTCTTTTTGAGTTTAATAAAATGTATAACCATTAAATTAAATGTATGGAAAGCAAACATTCGCTTCGAAAGTCGAAGTTATTTCGAGCTTTATTGATTCTTTTGTTGATAGCAGTTCCTGTACAATGGGCTGCGGCACAGTTGACCTTATCAACTCCCCGTACAACTTTAGGAACTGTAATTAAACAAATTCAATCACAATCAAAGTACCAATTTTTCTACAATGACAAGCTATCAACTGTCACAGTTGAACCTTTAAAAGTAAAAGATGCTTCTTTAGAGCAAGTTTTAAACACACTTTTGAAAAATAAAGATATCTCTTATAAAATAGAAGAGAATATAATTTATTTATCCGAAAAAGAAAATTCTAATTCACTACAACAACAAAGCGGGAAAGAACGTACTATAACTGGACAAGTTGTAGATGCTAAAGGAGAGCCACTGATTGGTGTTAGTATTTTAGTAAAAGGAACAACAGACGGAGCTATTACCGATTTGGATGGTAACTACAAAATTATGACAAAAAGCAATAACCCTGTTATTGTTTATTCTTATATCGGATATAAGACACAAGAAATTCCTTTGAAAGGACAGACAGCCATTAATATTACGATGATGGATGATACCCAAGTGATTGACGAGGTGGTTGTTACAGCTTTGGGTATTAAGCGTTCAGAGAAAGCTTTGAGTTATAATGTCACACAGGTCGATGCAGAATCAGCTTTAGCTGTAAAAGATGCGAACTTTATTAATTCACTGAACGGAAAGGTTGCGGGTTTAAATATCAACTCTTCTTCTGGTATTGGTGGTGCAAGTAAAGTTGTTATGCGTGGTTCCAGGGGGATCGAACAATCGTCTAATGCTCTTTATGTTATCGACGGTATTCCAATGTATAACCTGAGCGCTTCTGGTGGTTCTGAAGAGATGCAATCGCAAGGCTCTACAGAAGCTATAGCTGATATAAACCCAGATGACATTGAATCAATGTCAGTTTTGTCTGGTGCCGCTGCTGCCGCATTGTATGGTAGTAATGCATCTAATGGTGCTATTGTGATTACAACCAAAAAAGGGAAAGTGGGTCGTGTAGCCTTGACCGTATCTAGTAATACAGAAATGTTATCTCCATTCGTCATGCCACAGTTTCAGAATCGCTATGGAACTTCTGGAACAGATGCTAGTTGGGGTAAAAGATTGAACGAAGCTAATTACCGCGGATACGATCCTGCAAGTGATTATTTTCAGACTGGGCTTATTGGAACAGAATCTGTAACACTTTCTACTGGTACAGAACATAATCAGACATATCTTTCTGCCGCAGCCGTTAATTCGCGTGGTATTATTCCAAATAACAAATACGACCGCTATAACTTTACATTCCGTAACACCACTCTTTTCCTTGAAGATAAGATGAAACTGGATGTTGGCGCTCAATATATTATGCAGAAAGACCGTAATATGGTGAATCAAGGTATTTATGCAAACCCACTGTCTTCTGCTTACCTGTTTCCGCGTGGAAATGACTGGGAAGATTACAAGATGTACGAACGTTATGATTTAGAGCGTAATATGTATACGCAATATTGGCCTCAAGGAGGAGGATCGTTCCGTTTGCAAAATCCTTACTGGATTAATTATCGTAACTTGCGTGAAAATGACAAAGATCGTTATATGTTGAGTGCAGCTTTAAGTTACGATATTCTAAGTTGGTTGAACGTAGCTGGACGTGTACGTCTAGATAATTCATACAACACATATACACAAAAATACTATGCCTCTACCATCGCAACTATTGCTGAAGGTGAAAATGGTTTTTATGGTGTAACAAACACTCGTGACAAGCAAACATATGCAGACTTATTGTTGAATATAAATAAAACATTTGGCGAGGATTGGAGTTTAACAGCTAATATTGGAGCATCTTATTCAGACAACCGTTCTGAAGCTCTTGCCGTTAGTGGACCAATTGCAGCGAATGGACTTCCTAACTTTTTCACAGTTGCTCAATTGGATAAAGAAACTGGGAAACGTGAAGAAACAGGTTATCGCGAACAAACACAATCTATATTTGCATCTGCAGAAGTTGGCTATAGAAGTACTTACTACTTGACTCTTACCGGACGTAATGATTGGCCAAGTCAATTAGCGGGACCGAACTCAAAACAGTCTTCTTTTTTCTACCCATCAGTAGGAGGTTCTGTTGTTTTGTCTGAACTATTCAAATTACCTGAAAGTATTTCATACTTAAAATTACGTGCTTCTTGGGCATCCGTAGGTCTACCATTTGGACGCTTCCTTGCTTATCCAACTTTTTCATGGAATACTTCAACAGGAGCATACTCTTCTCAGTCTGCATATCCATTATATGATTTGAAACCGGAACGTACAGATTCTTGGGAAGTAGGTCTTACTGCACGTTTCCTTAAACATTTCAATTTTGATGTTTCATTCTATAATACCAAGACTTACAATCAAACCATGGATGCAAAGCTTTCTCCAACAGGAGGCTATAGTACATTCTATGCGCAGACAGGTAACGTACGTAACCGTGGTGTAGAACTTTCACTTGGTTACAAGAATACATGGAACAAGTTTTCATGGAGTTCTAACTACACATTCAGTGCCAATAAAAACAAGATCTTAAGCCTGATTGATGGTTACATAAACCCTGTAACCGGTGAAGAAATAACAAAAGACCGTATGGATGTAGGTGGTTTGTCAAAGGCACGGTTCATTCTAAAAGTAGGTGGATCTTTAGGTGATCTCTACTCACAATCTGACTTGCTTCGAGATTCAAATAATAAGATTTATGTAAATGCCGATGGGAATGTAGCAGTGAATGACAAAGCTGATGATATTTATTTAGGGTCTGTTTTTCCAAAAGCTAATATGGCATGGCGCAATGACTTTCAATATGGTAACTGGGGACTTGGCTTCCTTCTTACTGCCCGTTTGGGAGGAGTCGTTTACTCTGCGACTCAAGCCGTTCTTGACTCCTATGGTGTATCCGAAGCTACAGCAGCAGCTCGTGATAATGGTGGAGTCGTGATAAACGGCAACGATATGATTGACGCGCAAAAGTGGTATACAGTGGTTGGTGCCGACAGCGGTATTCCTCAATATTACACTTATAGTGCTACCAATTTGCGTCTGCAAGAAGCTTCTGTCAGTTATACTATCCCAAGAAAGAAATTGAAAAATATTATGGATATCACTCTTTCGCTGGTAGGTCGTAACTTGTGGATGATTTATTGCAAGGCTCCTTTCGATCCTGAATCTGTAGCCACTACAGGTAACTATTATCAGGGAATTGATTACTTTATGATGCCTAGCCTTCGTAGCGTAGGATTAAATTCTAAAAACGGAAAAGATGAAGAAAAATACAATAATACAGTTTATAGTCACTGGTATGTTTCTTTTCGGTGCAACTGCATGTACAGGAAACTTTGAAGATTACAATAAAAATCCTCATGAACCAGACCAAAATGACATGGGAGTAGATTGGTATTTGGTAAGATCATTAGCTCTTAATTTACAAGATTTGATGATGCCGGAACAAGAGAACTTTTCTCAATATGTAGACTGTTTGATGGCAGGAGCATTTTCGGGATATGTAGCAGACTCCAATTTGGGTACAGGTTGGTCTGGTCGTTACGCAACTTATAATCCTTCAGATGATTGGAAAAAAATTCCATTCAATGATTTTTATTCAAAGTTTTATCCTGATTACTTCAATTTGAAAAATCAAAGCGATGATGAACTTTTCTTATCGTTGGCCGAGTTATATCGTATCGTCGTAATGTTGCGTGTAACAGATACATATGGTCCCATCCCTTATTCAAAGGTAGGTGCAGCTAATGCGATCAAATCCCCTTATGATTCTCAGCAAGCTGTCTATGCCAAAATGCTAGAAGATTTGGATAATATTATTACAGTATTAGGGAAGTTTGGCAACCAAAGCTTCAG
>ERZ827469.2516-NODE-2516-length-13621-cov-2.842990_pt1 | contig 13621 bp, 15 predicted proteins | sample MGYA00519917_ERZ827469 | MGnify/ENA primary metagenome ERZ827469 (study PRJEB31778, sample SAMEA3449314) | human gut metagenome | biome: human gut; feature: human-associated habitat; material: faeces | place: United Kingdom | collected 2010/2012 ... | reverse complement strand
GGCGTGCTGTCCCTCGGGATCGTCAAGGGCACGACCATCACGCTGCTGGCCGACGGCGCGGACGAAAAGGAAGCCGTGACCGCTCTGTGCGAGCTGGTTTCCAACAATTTCGGCGAATAAGAAACAACCAGGAAAGGCGGCTTCCACAGGAAGCCGCCTTTTTCCATTTTACCGGCACCATTCGACCGGATATACTATTATATATTATAATGTAGAGATGAAAAGAAAGGAGGGAATGTCCCGTGACGAAGCAGGAGCTTTTGGACAAGGCGAACGACCTGCCGCTCGCGCCGGGAGTCTATCTGATGATGGACAAGACCGGCTGCGTCATTTACGTCGGCAAGGCGAAAAAGCTCAAAAACCGCGTCAGCCAGTATTTTCAGGAGAATTCCTCCCACAATGAGAAAACGCGCCGCATGGTCTCGCAGGTCGACCACTTTGACACGATCTTCGTCTCGACCGAGTTCGAGGCGCTGATCCTTGAAAACTCGCTCATCAAGCAGCACATGCCGCGCTACAATATCTTGTTAAAGGATGACAAGGGCTATCCCTTTGTGCGCCTCGGCACAGAGCACTATCCGCGCTTTACGATGGCCTCTAAGCCTGCGGACGACAACGCGCTCTACTTTGGCCCGTTTGGCGGACGAAACGAGACGCGCGCGGCCATCGACGCGATCTGTGCGGCATTCCGCCTGCCGACGTGCAGCCGCAAGTTCCCGCGCGACATCGGGAAGGAGCGCCCCTGCCTCAACCATCACATGGGGCGCTGCGACGCGTTCTGCCGCGGCACGCCGGACGAGGACGAGTACATGCGCCGCATCGGGCAGGCCGAAGAGCTGCTGAACGGCCACTATCGCCGCCTGACCCGCGCACTGCGCGAGGAGATGGAGCAGGAGGCCGCAGATCTGCACTTTGAGCAGGCGGCGGCACTGCGCGACCGCATCCGCGCCATCGAGGTGCTGGGCAAGCGGCAGAAGGTCATCGCCGGCATCTGCGCCGATACCGATATCTGGGGCGTTTACCGCGGCGCGCTCAAGTGCGGCAGCGCCGTACTGCACATTGAGGACGGCAGCGTGACGGGTCGAGACCTGAACCTCTTCGCCGCGCCGCAGGACGAGAGCGAGCAGATGATCCTGTCTGCGCTGCTGCCGCAGTATTATCTCAATAAGAGCGTGCTGCCGCGCGAAATTCTTCTGCCCTGCGAGATCGAGGGCGCGGACGAGCTCGCACAGATCTTGACCGAGCGCGCGGGCCGCAAGGTGACGCTCCACGTTCCCCAGCGGGGCGAGAAGGCCGAGCTCCTTGCCATGGCGCAGCGCAACGCGCGCGAGGACGTCGAGCGCGTGACGACCGCGCAGGAGCGCGAGAACCGCACGCTGACGCAGCTTGCGGGGATGCTCTCACTCCCTGAGCTACCCGGGCGCATGGAGTCCTACGATATCTCGAACACCGGCGCGAGCGATATCGTCGCGTCGATGGTCGTCTACGAGGGCGCAAAGCCCAAGAAGAGTGCCTACCGGAGATTTAAGATCAAGAGCCTGTCGGCCCACCCAGACGACTATGCCTCCATGGAAGAGGTGCTCACGCGCCGCATCCAGCGCTATCTGGACGGGGACGAGAAATTCAGCCCCCTGCCGGACGTCATACTCATCGACGGCGGCATCACGCATGCGGGCGTCGCCGAGCGCGTGTGCGCGCAGATGCATGTGCGTGTGCCGATCTTCGGCATGGTCAAGGACGACCGCCACCGCACGCGCGCGCTCGTCACCGCGCAGGGCCGCGAGATCGACCTGCACGCCGCGCCGAACGTCTTCGCCCTGATCGGTCAGATCCAGGAGGAGACGCACCGCTTTGCCATCACGTTCCACCACGAGAGCCATTCGCGGTCCTCGACCCGCTCGGCGCTCGACGGGATTCCGGGCGTCGGCAAGGTGCGCGCTCAGGCGCTGCTCAAGACGTTCAAGAGCGTTAAGGCGATTCGGGAGGCGGACATTTTCGCCCTTGAACGTGTGCTGCCGAAAGACGCCGCGGCGTCCGTTTACCTTCATTTTCATGGGGAAACGGACGAAAAAAAGGATGAAATGTAACTTCCCCTGCGATTGCCCATTTGACGGGAAAAGCGAAAAAGAAGCGCGATTTTTGTGACCTTTGCCAACAAAAATCAAAAAATCAGGTTGACATAAATGAATTTCAATAAATGAATTTTCAAAAAGTCAAACTTGCATATTTTGGCATCGCGACACGCTGTTGAGGCGGCTTTTCGTCCCCTGCGCCCGGAAAGGGCGCAGGGGGCGTTCCTTTGCTGTCCGAGGGGATAGAGCGTGCGGCGGAAAAGCAAAAAAGCCAGTGTTTGCAGGGCTTTCCGCGTTTTTGCCGCCTTGCGGGGCGGGAGCGGGACACACCCGGCCTGCTCCCAAGAGTTTTTTGCCCGCTCGGACGGGACAAAGAGCGTCGGCAGGTGCGCCGCCTCTTCGACGCCGAGATGGCGGCGAGGCGGGGGAGAGGGGTGACGATGGTTTACATAAATCGAGAAAATCACGAATTCGATGAATTAAATCGCAACTTTTAGAAGATGAAAATAAGAAAAATATCGAAAATTTTATAAAATACAGAACTTTTGGCGAACAAACGGCGGAAACTTGACAAATCCTTTTTCAGGCGGTATACTGCCAGCAAGTTTTGGAAAAGTTACATTTTGTAATCTTTTCCGGACGCAGCGCACTTCCTCAGCTGCGCGAAGCTGCGGCGGCTCACGCCGCGAAAAAAGGAGTATCCCATGGAGAAGTTTTTGAAAAATTTGTTCACAGCCCAGCGCTGCCGCAGAGCGATGTTCTTTCTGCTCTTCGCGGCTGTGATGCTGCTGAACAGTTCGCCCGAGCTGCGCGCGGACGCGCTGTACCTCATCGCCGACGGCGATACGGTCAGCGTGCTCGACGGCACAACGGACATCCCGCAGGAGCGCGTCATTGTCACCGGCGCGCAGAGCGGTGACGCGGAAGTCACACTTCCTGCCGGTGAAAAGGTGACGGTGACGCACGGCGACGACATCGAATACGCCACCACGAGAAACGGCGAGCACGTCAGCGAGCTGCTGCGCCGTTTGCAGATCTCGGTCAGCCCGCTTGAGATGGTGCTGGTCGACGTCACGGAGAAAGAGGTCGAGATCACCGTTGCCTCTGACTTCACCTACTATGAGACCGCCACCGAGGCGGCTCCCCACACCACGCTGGCCTCCACGTCGTACCGCATCCCCAAAGGCGAGACGCAGGTCGTCCAGCAGGGCATCGACGGCACGCGCGACGTCGTTTATGAGGTCGTGTATGCCGACGGCCAGTTCGTCTCCCGCCAGGCGGTGGAGGAGAAGAACGACACCTCCGTCGCGGAGATCACCTACACCGGCATGCTCGTCGACAAGGCGCAGAGCGGCGACGCGGTCAAGTCCGTTGTCACCGAGAGCGACGGCAGCGGCTATCTTCTGATGAAGTCCGGCGATTCCGTCCACTTCTCCGGCTCGATGAAGGTCACCTGCACGGCCTATACCGCGGGCTACGGCGGCGTGGGCACCAGAACGGCCACGGGCACAACGGTCCATGTCGGCACTGTCGCGGTGGATAAGAAGGTCATTCCGCTGGGCACAGAGATGTTCATCGTCGGCTCGTCGGGCTACACCTACGGCAACGCTGTGGCTGAGGACACCGGCGTGCGCGGCGCGGCGATCGACCTCTATATGAATTCCTATCAGGAGTGCAAGCAGTTCGGCCGCCAGAAAAACTCGACGGTCTACTTCCTCGACTGAGCGGGGCGGTTTGTCGAATAGTACGATAAATGCATGTTCCGGATGCGTATGTTGCGCATCCGGAACATTTACTTTATTGCAGTGACATGATACAATTACCGGAAGAAACCGAAAGGAGAACACAGGATGAAAGCCATTATCACGGTACTGGGAAAAGATCAGGTCGGTATTATCGCGGGCGTCAGCTCGCTGCTGGCAAGGTGGAACGTGAACGTTCTGGATATCAGCCAGACGATTTTGCAGGAAAATTTCACCATGGTCATGCTGGCGGATCTCGAAAATTGTTCGCTCTCTTTTACGGAACTGACGGAAAAGCTGAGCGCCCTCGGCGCGGAGATGGACATTGCGATCCGCATGCAGCGGGAGGACATCTTCAACGCGATGCACAAGATCTGAGCGGGGAGGGAGAAAGTCATGCTAAGCCGCAATGATATTCTGGAAACGATCCGCATGATCGACCAGCAGCATTTGGATATCCGCACGATCACAATGGGCATCTCGCTCCTCTCCTGCGCGGACAGCAGCGCGGAGCGCGCGTGTGAAAAGATCTACGACAAGATCAGCCGCTATGCAGAGCGCCTGGTCGCAACGGGAGAAGAGATCGAGCGGGAATTTGGCATTCCCATCGTCAATAAGCGGGTTTCCGTCACACCCATCGCGCTGGTCGCCGCCGCGTCGGAGACGGAAGACTATGTCCCGTTTGCCAAGGCGCTTGACCGCGCGGCCAAAAATGTCGGCGTTAACTTTATTGGCGGTTTTTCGGCGCTTGTGCAAAAGGGCATGACGGACGCCGACCGGAAGCTGATCGCTGCGATCCCCGAGGCGCTGGCCTGTACGGACCTTGTGTGCTCGTCGGTCAATGTCGGCTCGTCCAAGGCGGGAATCAACATGGACGCCGTCGCCCTGATGGGGCAGACGGTAAAAAAGACGGCAGCGCTCACGGAAAAGCAGGGCGGCTTTGGCTGCGCCAAGCTTGTGATCTTCTGCAATGCGGTAGAGGATAACCCCTTCATGGCGGGCGCGTTCCACGGCGTGGGCGAGCCGGAGAAAGTGATCAACGTCGGTGTTTCCGGGCCGGGGGTTGTGTATCACGCGCTGCAAAGCGTCAAGGGCCAGCCGTTCGACGTGGTGGCGGAGACCGTGAAGAAAACAGCGTTCCGCATCACGCGCATGGGTCAGCTCGTCGCGCAGGAGGCGAGCCGCAGGCTCAATACGCCGTTTGGCATTGTCGATCTTTCCCTTGCGCCCACGCCCGCCGTCGGCGACAGCGTGGCCCGCATTCTGGAGGAAATGGGGCTTGAGGTCTGCGGCACGCACGGTACGACCGCCGCGCTCGCCCTGCTCAACGACGCGGTGAAAAAAGGCGGCGTGATGGCGTCCTCCTCGGTGGGCGGCTTATCCGGCGCATTTATCCCCGTCAGCGAGGACGAGGGCATGATCGCCGCTGCCAGCTCCGGGGCCCTCACCCTGGACAAGCTGGAGGCCATGACCTGCGTGTGCTCGGTGGGTCTGGACATGATCGCCGTCCCCGGGGACACCACCGCCGAGACCATCTCCGCCATCATCGCTGACGAGGCAGCCATCGGCATGGTCAACTCCAAGACCACCGCCGTCCGCCTCATCCCCGCCCCCGGCAAACAGGTGGGGGACACGGTGGAGTTCGGCGGCCTGCTGGGCTCCGCCCCGGTACAGCCGGTCCATCCCTTCTCCGCCAAGGCCTTCGTGGACCGGGGCGGCAGAATTCCGGCGCCGATGCAGAGCCTGAAAAACTAAATAAAAAGAATCAGTGGTTAAAAAATTATGGTGAGTTGTCCAGATGACAATTCACCATAATTTTATGTAAATCGCAAGTTGCTTACTAAACTCCTTTGAAAATCAATCGATCACACATGACAGCATTAAGATAACTCCCCCAAAAAAGAGCAGGAAAAGGAGAAAAGAGACCAGCATACAGCCAAGATACCGTCTCCTTTTTCTACTTTCCTCGGGAGTCTGCTCAACAAAATAAGTACGTATCATCAAAATGGCACTTATTACAAATGCAGGTATTGTGAAGAAAGGGATACAGTAAAATGAGAAGTAAACTCCCCCCCAAAAAATAGGGCAGAAAAAAAGAAAGGAGACCAGCATGTAACCAAGATACCGTCTCCTTTTCTTACTTTGCTCGGGAGCCTGCTCAGCAAAAAAAGTACGTATCATCAAGATGGCACTTACCGCGAATACAGGTATTGTGACGAAAGGGATACAACAACTTAGGAGGGTAAATAATTCCATAATAAATTTCATAGGACTCACCCTGCACCCGGCGGAACAGATGTGCAGTTATAGTTTCTGTATTTTTAAAATATTCAGCGGCCTGCCCTTGCTGGGATAGACCGCTGAATATTCCATTGAAGCGAATCCGTTAAGATAAACCTTCTGAAAATTTGTATGACTATGTGTTTGCCATACTGGTTTTGTGCGACCGTTCCGTTCTCTTACATCCCGGCAGCAGTTCTATCTCTTTGACAAGCCAAATTTCAGGATCAGAATAAATCCCAAAATTGCCCAGAAGTCCAAAATATCAAAAAAGATATCCATGATAAAACTGACCCGATAGGCGCGCCAGAGTGTGGATATGATGACTGCGGTGTGGATCAGCACGGCGATCAGGAGTTTTTGCTGGGAGGACTTCGTGCGTGTTTCACCTGGACGCAGATAGACGTACAGAACGATCAGGATATTCAGGGCCAGATAAACGCCCCAGTCCCAGATATGGCTGTCGGAAACTATTGCGCCAAACTGGCAGATGATAAAAAAGAGCAGAAAAAGATTTTTGAAATTGTTTTTTGAGAACATCTGTCCTGCCATACTAAAACCCCCCCTTCGTATCGATCTATCTATTATACCGGCGGAGGGAGTTGAAAGGGAAGAAAAAATCCGGAAATTTTTGTGAAACGTTTTTTTGGCTCATTGGATCGCTTCAGCTGCCTGCTTCAATTCATCCATTGAAATGGTCCCGGTGAGCCGATAGACGGAGTTTCCGGTGGTCCAGAGGATGGTGCGGTCCAGTCCCTTGGAGATAGCGGCGGCCTGCTCGCCGTGGGTGAAGAACTGCTTCACCTGTCCACCCCAAAACATGAGCAGTTTTATCGCCGATACAGAGCCTGAAAAACCAAATAAAAATGCCCCTTCCCGGGCCCTTCCAAATGAAAGGGCCCGGGGGGTCTTAATCAATCTTGGAGAACAGTGTGTTTGGTATCAAAGTAGAGTCGTTCACTAAAATAATTGTATTTTACTTCTAAGATATCCAGGAAATCGGGAGAAGGAAGCCTGTAAGAGACATCTCCAATCAGCATTTTGCTATCGCCGACTAAAACAGTCAGGGTCTCAGCATCGGGGGGGATCGAAACATATTCGCCACTGACAGCACCAAAACCGCCCAGCGCAGAAGAAAACGTGATACGGAAAACCCATGGTTCATCAAAATCGGAATCAGCTTTTTCCAATCTCAGGGAGTTAAAATACCTAGCCAGGCTGTTTCCGTCATTGATTTTAAAGGAATCGGGGAGATCGTTCTGATATTCGAAAATCACTCCAATTTCACATTGTTTGGGAATTAAATCTGCGCTGTCTAAATCAGAAAACTGAGAAAGCTGTTTTCCGGTGAACAAACAGAAGATCAAGAGAAGAAACAGGGTCAAAGGGAAGACGCATTTTTTGATCATATTTTGCACATTCATACCTTAATCAAGGCAGAATCTCAACATCAGTATAGAGGGATTTGCTTGCTGTCGTAAAATGATAAACAAAAGCATCCGTGTTTCCAGAAGAACTCTTTTCTTCTACCACATAGGTGTAACGGAGCTTGCCAGTCGTAGTAAGGGAGGTGTACATAGAATTTTGTACGGTACCTTCGAACTGATAGCTCGCTTTTACACCGATACCTGTTTTATCTTCATAAGAGCCATCTGCATTGAAACCACCTTGGCGATAGATTTCCCAAGATACCTTGTTATCATCATGGGGAGAGTTTGAACCATAAGGAGAAGTAGTAACGGAGGTCTTACTAGTTACAAGAGATAGGGATACCGATTGTATGCCAAGGAATTCTCCAGCGTAAAAATAGATGGGAAGACTAACACGGGTCTCGTTATTGTCGGGAGTGATGCTACCGGACGCTGCATGGAAATTTGAATGATTTCCCTGAATAGAGATATACGCTGTATCAGGGTAGGCAACTACGGTGTACTTGCTAGCAGGATAACCTAAGCTGGTGTTAATGTACGAAACCGCATTATCTTTATCAGAATTTACTTTTGCAGCCACAGTCATAGTATTTTGGTTTCGCAATTGATTTGCATGAAAAATACTGACTTCACCCAGAGAGTATGTACCGCTTTTAATTGCGGCGTAATCTTGCACACGCATTTCTGCATCAACGGTGGCACGGGAAGTACTCTTGGCGGCAATGGCGATATTATCGTTTTCAAGGCTGACTATGTATGCCTTGGAGATATTACGAATGGAGTCAGAATAAATGCCAAAATGATAAATTATGGGGTTCTTATTTTCGGAGGCATCTCCAAAAGTCAAAGCACAGAAGGATTCATTTCCCGTGAATACAATATCGGCAATAATGGGTAAATCAGATTTAGATAAGGGTGCAAAAGTGGGGTCATTTGAATCGGGATCAAATGTGCCTTCAAATACACCAACATATCCGGTGTTTGTTCCAGAGGAGATTGCGTCAAGCATACCGGTCAAATTGACGGTATAGACGTGCTCATCGATAGAAAACGTAATAGAGGCAACCTGTCCAGCCGAGTCAATACTTATATTGGCGTAGTTCTCTGAATCATCCTGGGCTACGGTGCTATGGGATGATTTAAAAAATGTGGTGTTCTCAGTTAACGTAAATTCTTTCAAAGCCGAGGTACTATCCTCAAATGCGTAAACTTCTGTAAAACACAAGTTACATAAGATGGTTATTGCGGCGAGGATACTTACGAATTGCTTTTTCATACAGAACCTCCTGACATTTATTCATTTGAGTTTGGTTGTGTGCCTTACGCTTCCACCTCGTCGGAATAGAAGGTCTGGCTCTCCGACTGGCTCCCGGCCCAGACGGTGACGGTCACCTTGACCCGGTAGGTCTTACCGGAGGTCACAGCCGCTGTCTCGTCCACCTCGGCCCAGGTTCCATTCTGCTGGTCAGTCCAGAAATCCACAGTGGTCCAGGCGTAAGTGCCCGACTTTTCCTGCAGCTCCGCCCGGACCTTGCACTTGGTGGCCACGCTGGTTTGTCCACTGACCCAGGCGTTGATGTATGCCGTCCGCCCTGAGATATCCAGGATACAGTCCTGCCCCTTAATGTACAGGAAATATGGGGTAATGTCCTGGCTGCCGGGAGCCGACTGGGGCAGAGCGGCGGCGCTGGCGGCGGGGGCGGTCCCCAGAGTCAGGCACAGGGCCAGCACCGCCGCCAGCAGCTTGCTTGCTTTGATACGCATAAAAATCACCTCCCTCCGTGCGTTCATATATCATAACGACGGGGGGAGGCTGTTTTTGACAGTTAACGCAAAAAAATCCAAAAATTTTTTCAAAAGTTTTTACTGGGTCATTGGACCCCCGCAGCCACCAGCTTCAATTCGTCCATTGCGATGGTCCCGGTGAGCAGATAGACGCTGTTTCCGCTGGTCCAGAGAATGGTGTGGTCCAGTCCCTTGGAGATAGCGGTAGCCTGTTCACCCTGGATATAGAACTGCTCCACCTCCGCGTCCTCGGTGTCCAGCATCGAAACATGAGAGGTTTTATCGCCGATGACGGTGTGGGTCAGCCCCATGGTGTTTCCTGTCGCGTCCTCAAAGAAGATGTGGAGGCTGATATGATTGCCGCTCCGGCGGATTTCCTCCATGCCCTCGGGCAGATAGGTCAGGGCGACGTCCCCGGCCCTGCGCGCCGTTTCCTCCCGGGCGGAGAAGCGGAACTCGGTGAACTCCTGGAACACCTGGGTGATGACCGCGATGACCTGGGTCCGGAAGGCCTGGGAGGTGACCATCAGGCTGGAGAAGGTGAGGGTCCCGCACACCAGAAGGATGACCGCCGCCTGGCGGGCACAGCGCAGGGCGGCCTTGGCCCAGCCCGGGCGGTCGGCCCGGCGGATGAGGGCCTTCATGCGCCGCTGGAACCGGGGGGAGGTGGGGATGTCGGGCAGCTCGCCCTCCGGGGGCAGCTGGGCCAGCACAAGGTCCCGGGCCGCCCCAGCGTGGGCGTACAAAAGGCGGTCCAGCTCCTGATCGGTCATACCTCCACCCCCATTTCCTCCAAATTTTTGCGCAGGTGCTCTTTGGCCCGGTGGGCGATCTGGGATATGTGATCCGGCCGCAGGCCCAGAAGTTTCCCGATCTCGGAATTGCCATATCCCTGGTCGTATTTCAGCAGCAGCACATCCCGTTCACGCCGGGGCAGGGCCGCAATGGCCCGGGCCACCCCGTCCCCCCGCTCCACACCCTCGGCCTGGGGTGGTGCGGCGGCGGCCCAGTCCTCCAGGGGGACCGTCCCCGCCCGCCGCTTTTTCTTCCGGTACAGGTCGATGGCTTTGCTCTTTGTAATCATAACGATCAGAGACCTGGTTTCAGGACAGTCAATTTCATGAATTTTCTCGATCATTTCCGCAAGGCGCAAAAAAGCCTCGTGCACCGCGTCCTCCGCGTCGTGGGGGTCGTGCAGGATGTCGTGGGCGATATACAGCATCAGCTTTTTGTATCGGCGGTAGAGGGACAGGAACCGGTGTCGGTCCTCCTCCGCCTCGATCATGGTCAAATAGATCAGCATGGCGCCCTCCTAAGATCGGCTCCCCTATTTTACCATATCCAGCTGTATCTGTCATCCTGCTCCGGAAAATCGCACCTTTTGGGGTGAAACAGACGCTTTTTGATGAAAGCTCAACACACTCTGGGAGAAAATGCGTTTGTGATCCAGGGCAGAATATGATATATCTGATATATCACAAATAACCAATTATGAGGGCTATTCCCAAATATAAAGAAGAAGGCAAAATTGGTCGTCCCAAACGGACGGTACCAGCATCGGCATGATCGCCGCCGCCGGCCGCATCCCTGCTCTCACGCAGAGGCTGAAGAGCTAAATAGAAATGAGAACCCCGGCCCCTTCCATTCGGAAGGGGCCGGGGTCTTTTGATAAATCAAGCCTGGAGAACAGTATGTTTCGTGTCAAAGCAGCGCCGTTCACTAAAATGATTGTGTTTTTCCATAAGCTCACCTTCACTTTAGAATTTTGGTAAATCAAGAGGTTCATCGGAAGCTGAACGGACATCCTTGGTTTCAGCGCCATAAGCAGTGAAGGTCTTAAAACACCATCTACACAAGCGGCCCGCCTTCGATCAGAGCCAGCTTCTTGGCCCTGGTCAGCTGTTTGACGGCGTATTCCCGCCGCAGGGCTGCGGACTTGTCGGGCTGCTCCTCCCGCCACACCAGCGTCACCGGGCGGCGGCTCCGGGTATATTTCGCTCCCCGGCCCGCGTTGTGGGCGGCCAGACGGCGGTCCAGATCGTCGGTGATCCCGGTGTAGAGGGTGCCGTCCCCGCACCGGAGAAGATAGACCCACCAGCTCATGCCGTCCCCTCCAGGGGGAGCACAAAGGTGATGCGGGTGCCCACGTCCTCCCGGGAGACCACCTCGAACCAGCCGCCGTGGCGGTCCACGATCCACCGGGCGATAGACAGCCCCAGCCCGGTCCCCCCGGTCTGGCGGGCCCGGGAGCTGTCGGTGCGGTAAAAGCGGTCAAAGATATGAGGGATGGCCTGGGGCACGATGCCCATCCCCTCGTCCTGGACCGTGACCCTGGCATAGTCCTTCTGGGCCGACACCCGGAGATAGACCCGCCCCTCCGGGCCGCTGTACTTGACGCTGTTGTCCATCAGGATGCGCATCACCTGCTTCACCAGCCCCGGGTCGGCCCGGACCACCACCGGCCCCTGCCACCGGGCCAGGAAGGCCCGCTCCGGGTGGATCATCTGCTCCTCCCGCAGCACGTCCTCCGCCACCGCGGTCAGGTCCATCAGCTGCGGCCGGATGGGCTGGGTGTCGTTGTCTCCCCGGGCCAGGAACAGCAGCTGCTCCACCAGACGCTCCATGGCGTCCGACTCGGAGCGGATGGCGTCGATGGCCTCCTGCCGGGCCTCCGCGTCGTCCTTGCCCCACCGGCCCAGCAGAGCGGCGTAACCCTGAATGACCGCGATGGGGGTGCGCAGCTCGTGGCTGGCGTCAGAGACGAACTGCATCTGCGCGGAGTAGGCCGCGTTCACCCGGTCCAGCATGTCGTTGATGGCCTTGGCCAGGGTCTTCAGCTCCTTCTGGGTGCCGGGCAGGTCGATACGGCTGTCCAGGTGGGTGGCGTTGATCTTGCTCAGCTCGCCGGCCAGGGCCTCCAGCTCCCGCCTGGACATGTGGGTCATGGAGTTGAGCCGGGCGGCAGTGGCCGCCAGCTGACGGAACTGCTCGTCCTTCTGCAATTCCTCCATAGAGAGATAGCGGCCGGTCTCCAGATACCGCACGGACAGCTTGCTCACCGCCATCGCCCGGACCATCAGCTCATCGGTTTTCTGCCCCCGGGCATAGGAATAGCTCAGGGAAAAAAAGGACACGCCCAACAGCACCAGCGTCAGGAACACCATGCCCACGGTGACGGCCATCTGCCGCCAATAAAGCCCGTGAAACCGCTCGCGGAACCAATCCTTCATATTACTTCGCCTTGTCTGCCGTCTGGCCGCCAACGGTCTCGAACTTATAGCCCACGCCCCAGACGGTTTTCAGCGCCCACTGGTCGCTGACGCCCTCTACCTTTTCTCGCAGGCGCTTGATATGCACGTCCACGGTGCGGCTGTCGCCGAAGTAGTCGAAGCCCCACACCTCGTCGAGCAGCTGATTGCGCGTGTAGACGCGGTTGGGCGTTGCGGCCAGATGATAGAGCAGCTCCAGCTCCTTGGGCGGTGTGTCGATCTTCTTGCCGTCCACGATCAGCTCGTAGGAGTCAAGGTCGATGATGAGCTTATCGAACACGAGACGCTTTTTCGTGTCCTCGGGGATCTCCGTGCGGCGGAGCACGGCGTTGATGCGCGCGATGAGCGCCTGCGTGGCCATGAGCTGCGTGGAAATATCGACGCAATAGCGGTCCTCCTCGACCATCCGCAAGATGCCGTCGATTTGGCCGCGTGCCGTCTTGAGCATGCGGGTCACCGATTTATGGTCTGCCATCATGGCGGGTCCTCGTTTCTGGTCGATCTTCCGGATGCCCCCGTCAGTTGCGGTGAAATACGGACTGTTTCGGCTGTCAAAGGCCTCATCTACTCCGTATTCCACCGCAACTTCTTGTGGGGTGGGCTAGAGACGCTGCATGCGGTACCCGACACCCATGTGCGTCTGAATCATCTTGGGGTGAGAGGGGTCTGCCTCGATCTTCTTGCGCAGGCTGCGCATGAACACGCGCAGGCTCGCCAGATCGCTGTCCCAGCTCGTGCCCCATATCTCGCGGGTGATGAAGGTGTGGGTGAGCACCTTGTCGACGTTTTTCGCCAGAAGGACGAGCAATTTGTACTCGGTTGGGGTGAGCGAGAGCTCGCGTCCGTCTTTCGTCGCGTATCCCGCGGCGTAGTCGATATGCAGCGGGCCGTTGTCGAACGTGCTCGCCTCTGTCGACTCGCTCGACGCCATCGAGGAGCGCCTCAAATTCGCACGGACGCGCGCGAGCAGCTCATCCACAGAAAAGGGCTTGGTGAGGTAGTCGTCTGCCCCTGCGTCAAGTGCCGCAATCTTGTCGGAATCT
>ERZ827469.2515-NODE-2515-length-13628-cov-5.264569_pt1 | contig 13628 bp, 16 predicted proteins | sample MGYA00519917_ERZ827469 | MGnify/ENA primary metagenome ERZ827469 (study PRJEB31778, sample SAMEA3449314) | human gut metagenome | biome: human gut; feature: human-associated habitat; material: faeces | place: United Kingdom | collected 2010/2012 ... | reverse complement strand
CGGAATGATGGAATATCAGGCTGAAAAGGCTGTTGCAAAGTCCCAGAAAATCGACAGGCAGGTCAAATCCAAAATCGAGGAACGCACAGTCGGCAAGGACGGAGTTTCGCAGAGCGTAGGCATTGAGAGAACCTCGCAGAACGGCTTTACACTAACGTTCGGCGGCAAATCCAAGACTTACAATTTCAGCACGATAAATGTTGCGGATAAGATATCCAGAGATTTTAATATTCCGAAAGAAAACTCTGCACACATAATCGACAAGGCAAAAAAGCAGAGCGTTCTCCAGAACAAAATCCAGAATTCGCTGAAAAAACAGCCTGCTTCTCCGACCGTTCCGAAGCCAAAACTCAATGAAAGCAAGGGGTTGAAACATTGAAAAAGAAGAAACCTGATATGCTGACGATTTTGCTGTATGCAATTATCATCTTTGCAGTTCTGTATGTTTCGGCGGGTCTTGGCGCGGCTATGGACTTGTCCGTGGACGATGATGGCGTGCTGGATTTCAATGTGCTTATGACGCAGTTTGAAACCGTGCTTACCTCTACCGATACGGTCGGAGCGCATTTCACGGACTTTTCATCGTACAGCTTCAAGATAACGCTCATGGTGGGTTTCGCCCTCGGCATATATGCGCTTATGAAATACACTTCCCGAAAGCGCCTGCACCGAAAGGGAGTAGAACACGGCTCGGCTCGCTGGGCGAATGAAAAGGAAGAAAAATTTCTTGCCGACAGGATGTCGGCAAGGAGCAAGCCAAAGCGCGGCAAGGACGCCGCGCAACAAAGCTTGCGGACGGCGACAAAGCCCGAAAAGAAAAAGGGGAAGAACTCACCGAAATCCCCATTTGAAACAGACAACAATATCTTGCTCACGCAGGAAGTCCGAATGTCGCTGAACACACGCCAGCACCGGGAAAATCTCAATGTTTTGGTAATCGGCGGCTCCGGTTCCGGTAAGTCGAGATTTTATGTCAAACCGAACATAATGCAGTTAAACACAAGTTATGTCGTTACCGACCCGAAAGGCGAACTGCTGCGCTCTTGCGGACGTTTGCTGAAAAAAGCCGGCTACGGAATTCGTGTATTTAACTTGATAGATATGTCGCACAGCAATAATTACAATCCGTTCAATTACATCTACGACAAGGACGGAAACATCAGCAAGACCTACGTCATGAAAATGGTGAACTGTCTGATGAAGAACACAAAGCAGGAAGGCGCGTCCGGCGGCGACCAATTCTGGGACGACAGCACGAAGGCGCTCACGCTTGCGATAGCCTTTTATCTCCTTGAAAAAGAGGACGCAAAGGACGTGAATGGCAATTCCCTCGACCGTAATTTCAGCACCGTAATGAAGATGATGAGGTTAGCGGAAATCTCCGAGCAGGACGAAAACCACCGCTCCCCGCTTGATGAAATGATGGACGAGCTGAGAGCCGAAAACCCGCACAGCATGGCGGTTTCGTTCTATGCGGATTTCAAGAAAGCTCCCGCCGAAACTGCAAAGTCGATACTGATTTCTGCGGCTGTGCGGTTTGCGGCGTTCAATCTTCCGGAAGTTGCAGACCTGACGCACACGGACAACATACACCTCGATACTCTGGGCGACCGAAAGACCGCCCTCTTTATCATAATACCGTCCTCGGACGCTACGTTCAACTTTCTTGCGGCGATGATGTACACTCAGCTTTTTGATACGCTTTACGATACGGCGAATTTCAAGTACGGCGGCAGACTCCCCGTCCATGTGCGGTGCCTGCTCGACGAGTTCGCGAATGTCGGCACTATTCCGGATTTTGATAAACTGCTTGCAACAATGCGTAGCATGGAAATATCCGCAAACATCATAATTCAGAATTTGGCGCAGCTCAAAAAGATGTACGACAAATCATGGGAGATACTCACGGGTAACTGCGACAGCCTGCTGTTCCTCGGCGGGCAGGAAGCAAGCACCCTTGAAGCAATATCGAAATCGCTCGGCAAGGAAACCATTGACGTGGTATCCCAGAACCGCACGCGAAGCCACAAATCTCCGTCAACCTCGGAGAATAACAGCATTTTGGGTAGAGAACTTATGACGACAGACGAACTCAAGGTCATGAAACCGAACGAGTGAGTACTGATCGTCCGGGCGCTCTACCCTTTTTTCTGTCACAAATTCGATATCGAAAAGCACCAGAATTACAAGTACCTGGAGGACAGCAACAAGAACTATGCCTATCTCATCGACGATTTGCACACCGAAAAAGCTCCGGATATGACCGAAATTTATTCGGAAACCGTGGAGCCGAAACCTGTTGCCCAGCCGGTCGATGATGAAAAGGATATTTCAGATATAGACGTTCCCGACGAGGAGGATAGCATGACAAACCTTGACGAAGAATTTGACACAAAGGAAATCGCCGCTGCTCAGAAACAGCATGAGGAACAGACCGCCGGCGAAGAAATGTTCAACGAAAACGAGGAGCTGGATTTCTCCGATGAAGCCGTCCCCGAAAACCTTATGCCTATGGATTTATCCACACCAAAGGTCATAGGAGAAGCGGATTTCAGAGAAATCTTGGACAGCCCGTTTTGATCGGGTTACTGCCGCATTTGCGGTTGTACATATATTTATTTTTTCAAGGAGGGTTTTCTTATGGAAAACACAATCACTACCACCGCTGCACAGGGTGCAGCAAAGCGCACCAACCCCATCAAGCACTTCATCTCTGCGCTGAACGCAAAGCGCAAGAAGGCTATGCTCTCCCTCACCACTATGGCGACGATGGCTATGGCTTCCTCCGTTTCCGCTTTCGCCGAGGGCGGTGGCGGCGAGGGTGTTGCTGACGGCGAGGCGGCTTTCAACAGCGTTATCGGGTTCTTCGCGACGTGGATCGGACGTATCGGTCTGGTAGTCGCCTTTGTCGGCGGCATTATGTTCGCCCTCGCAATCAAGAACGACGACGCAGAAGCAAAGACCCGTGGACTTATGACGCTGGCGTCGGGATTTGTGGTGTTTGCGCTCACGCTTTCGCTTGACCTGTTCGGAATTACCGGGTAAACAAGCAAAAAATAGACGGAACAGCGGCAGGCGGCTTGTTTGCCGCTGTTTTCCGTATGCAGAAACGAGGTGAATTAATTATGTGGGGATATGGACAATGCCTTGATACTATCAAGGGTATTGTGATGGAACTTAACAGCTTATTCTCAATGCTGATAGAGCTGCTGACGAACGACAGCCTTCTGCAATCTGCCACAAGCACCGTTCCGGATTTGGTATCCGCTATAAAGGCTACATCGCTCACATTGTGCGTGATGTTCTTCCTTATAGATTTCTTCACGAAAACGCTGCATTTTCAGTGGGTTGTTTTCTTTCTGCGAAAAATCCGGAAAGGACATGGGAAAACGTCATGATGCTGTTTCTGAAAATGGTCGTTGCAAAGGTCTGCGTGGATAATTCCGAGTTCTTTACGACGGTGATTTACAATGGCTTTAACAGCTTTGTGAATGAAATCAGCGGAACCATAACGCAGTATTCTTTCATCGACACAAGCGACTGGCAGGTCGCAGCCCAGTATTTCGTATCTTCTTCGCAGGCGTCGCAAATCATCAACAATACGGACGCAGGGTTTCTCAATTTCCAGCCGTTGATTCTCAATATGCAGATTTCCATACAGGGGCTTATCATGAAAATCATTATGATTATAGCCAATGTTGTGGTAATCGCCCGACTGTTTGAGCTGACGGTCTACACGATGATCGCGCCCGTTCCGCTGTCAACGTTCGCCTGCGACGGTTTATCAGATATCGGCAAGGGATTTCTGAAATCCTACGCCGCAGTAACGCTGCAATCAATAGTTCTTGCGATAATGTTCATCGCCTACGCCGCCGTGAACAATGCGCTCATAGCCGGTCGCATAGGCAGCTATAACCTTGCCCTTGACGGAATAATGGGACTGATAACAACGCTGACGCTTGGTATCGGAGTAATGAGTTCCGGCGCATGGGCAAAGCGGATAGTCGGCTCATCGTGAGGAGGAAGATAATTTGATAGAAATAAAGATACCAAAAGAAATCACCGAATACAAGGAGAAAATTCTGTTCGGGCTGACGATAAGGCAGTGCGTATGCGCTGTGGCGGCTCTCGCCGTCTGCGTTCCGCTGTACATCTTTGGAAAGGACTTCCTCGGAGATGATGTTGTCGGCTGGCTGGTTATCATGATAGCCGTACCGATATTCGCATTTGGCTTTTTCAGATATGACGGTATGCCGTTTGAGAAATTTCTGACTTTGCTGTACAGACAGAAATGGGTCGAGCCGCAGAAACGCAAGTATGAGGAACTTCCCGTTTTCTGGGACTGCCGTAATGAAATATCAGAGGACGAGATTGCTCATCAGATCGCAGAGCAGACAAATAAAATCCGAAAGGAGAGAAAGAAGAAATGAGTATGTTTTCTTCAAAGATCGGCACTACCGAAAGCTCGGCAAAGGACTTGGACAAGGTTCGCCTTGCGAAGCAGAAGAAGCCTAAAAAGACAAAGGAAAAGGCTGTCCGGAAAGTCGCCCGTACCGTACAGGACACCATTCCTTACGAACACGTTCACGGCAAGTACATTTTTGAGGTAGAGAAGAACCGCTATTCCGTCACTTATTCTTTTTCAGATGTGACCTACGACGCTGCGGACGCAGCCGAGCAGGAGCGTATTTTCCTCGCATATGGCGACCTGCTCAACAGCTTTGATACCTCTGACGATATCCAGATAACGCTCCACAACAACGTTATCAATCAGAAAGAGTTTTCAAGTCAGATACTTCTGAAGCACGCCGGCGACGGCTTTGACGAATACCGCGACGAGTACAACGAAATGCTTTTGGATAAAATGCAGCAGGGTCAGAACGGCATTACCACAAAGAAGTATTTCACGGTGACAGTCACGGCGGCTACTCTGGAACTGGCGCAGCAGAAACTCGCCGCAAAGGAACTGTATATGCGGAGCTGTTTTCAGAAAATCGGCAGCAACATCGAAAAATTGAAAGCCAACGAGCGTATCCGCATTATTGCAGAAATTTTCCGCGGCGTTAATCAGGAGATACGCCCGATAAGCAGTTCGGAGTTCCTGCGCGGCGCGGAAAAATCGCTGTGCTGCCCCGATTACTTTGAGTTCAAGAAAGACTATTTCATGTACAACGACAAATTCGCGCGAATGGTCTATCTGAAACATCTGCCGTCCTCGCTGGTGGACGATATGCTGAAAGACCTCTGCGAAACCTCGCTGCCGATAGTGGTAACGGTGAACATCGCCCCTGTTGAGCCGAGCGAAGCTATAAAGGTCGTAAAGCGGCAGCTCACCGCAATGCGCTCCAACAAAATGCAGAAAGAGAAAAAGGCGTCGCAGCACGGCGTTTACTCTGACGTGATTTCGGACGACCTGAAACAGTCCCTTGCGGAAGCCGAAGAACTGCTGAACGATTTGCAGAGCAAAAATCAGAAGATGTTCCTGCTGAATCTGGTGGTAATGGTGACGGGAACCAGCTTTGACGAACTGGATAACAACACGGATAAAATCGAAGCCGTGTTCCGTAAGCACGTCTGCACTACCTCCAGAGCCAACTTTCAGCAGGAGGACGCAATGGCAAGCTGTCTGCCGCTGGGAAACTGCCGCTTAAAGGTGCGCCGCACTCTCACAACGGAGAGCGCCTGCGTATTCATGCCGTTTAATTCAAAGGAGCTGTCGCAGAAAGGCGGCGTTTACTACGGATTGAATCAGACCACCAACAATCTGATTATCTTCAACCGTGCAAGTCTTATAAACGCCAACGGATTTATTCTCGGCTGCCCCGGCTCCGGCAAGTCGTTCAGCGCAAAGCGTGAGATCTGCAACGCATTCCTCGTGACAGACGATGATATTATCATCTGCGACCCGGAAGCAGAGTACGCTCCGCTGGTGGAGCGTCTGCATGGGCAGGTCATCCACATCAGCCCTGCCAGCACCCAGTATATCAACCCGATGGACATCAACAGCAACTACTCGGAGGAGGACAACCCGCTGGCTTTGAAAGCCGACTTTGTACTGTCCCTGTGCGAACTGGTGGTGGGCGGCAAAGAGGGCTTGCAGCCGGTGGAAAAGACGGTCATTGACCGCTGCGTCCATGTGATCTATCGCAAGTATTTCGAGAATCCCACCTCAGAAAATATGCCGCTGTTGGAAGATCTGTACAACGCCCTGCTGACGCAAGATGAACCGGAAGCCCGCCATGTGGCGGCTGCGCTGGAAATCTACGTCAAGGGCAGTTTGAACATTTTTAACCACCACACCAACGTGGATATCAATAACCGCATTGTCTGTTTTGACATCAAGCAGCTTGGCAAGCAGTTGAAGAAACTCGGTATGCTTATCGTGCAGGATGCCGTGTGGGGGCGCGTGACCGCCAACCGCAGTGCCGGAAAATCCACCCGGTACTATGCAGACGAGTTCCATTTGCTCTTGAAGGAAGAGCAGACTGCTGCTTATTCCGTGGAGATTTGGAAGCGTTTCCGTAAGTGGGGCGGCATTCCGACAGCCCTAACGCAGAACGTCAAAGACCTGTTGGCAAGCCCCGAAGTATCAAATATTTTTGAGAACTCGGACTTCGTTTATATGCTCAATCAAGCGAACGGAGACCGGCAGATTTTGGCGAAGCAGCTGAACATTTCGCCCCATCAGCTTTCCTACGTCACTCACTCCGGTGAGGGTGAAGGGCTGCTGTTCTTCGGCAACGTGATCCTGCCCTTTGTTGACCACTTCCCGAAAGACCTTGAACTCTACCGCATCCTTACGACCCGCCTTTCCGAAGTTGCGGAGGCGCAAAAGCATGAGTGAGAAACAGCCGAAGCTGAAATTCGAGGAGGAAAAGGAGCGCACGGCTACGCGCTCCCCTCCGAAAAAGTCTAAAGTGGAGCAGTCGGTGCCCAAAAAGCAGAAACTGAAACAGGATGCAGACAAAGCTGCGGAGAAATCCCAGCATTTGCGTTTTGGCAAAGCCGAGATCACCCCGGATGAAGCATCCCGCATGACAAAGCAGCAGAAACGTGCTATGTATGCCGCTGCTGCCGCCCGGTCTGCGGCACATCGAGAGATTGATCAGTACGAGGACGACAATGTGGGCACGCAGGCTTTAAGCGAGGGCGAAAAAGCTGCCGAGACTACCCACGATATTTCCAAGAGCCGTTACGCCAGAAAGCTGAAAAAGAAAGCCAAGATGCAGGGCAAGAAAAGGGCCCGAACCGCAAAATCTTCCGTGCAGAAGCCGCCTGCGGCACAAGATGCAGGCGCATCCGGCACCGGCGAGGGCAGTTCCAACTGGCTTTCACGCTGGAAACAGCGGCAAGAAATCCGTAAAAGTCACTATGCCACCGCCCATTCGGGTACAGCGGCACAGACCGCAGGCGGCAAAGCGGTATCCAATGGCACCACTGCTGCGAAGTCTGGCATGGAACAGGTCATCGACAAAGGAAAATCGGTGGTCAGTACCGCAGTCAACGGCATTGCCAATTTTGCAAAAAGTAACGCGCACGTTCTTTTGATCGTGGGCGTTTTTCTTTTGCTCATCCTCATGGTGATGTCCGGCTTTTCCTCCTGCGACATCCTCTTTTCCGGCGGCACACAGGTATCCGGGCAGACCATGTACTCTGCCGAGGACCGGGACATCCGGGGCGCAGAACAGGACTACAAGAAGCTGGAAAAGGAACTGGACAAAAAGATCAAGCGCACTCCCACCGACCACCCCGGCTACAACGAGTACCAGTACCACCTTGACCCCATCGAGCATGACCCGTGGCAGTTGACCTCTTTTCTCACGACTCTGTATGACGATTACACCCGGTCGGAGGTGCAGGGCAAGTTGAAGGAGACCTTCAAAAAGCAGTACAAGCTGACCACATGGGTAGAGGTGCAGACCCGGTATATGACTGTGTGGGTCATGACTCCCGCAGGAATCCCAGTCCCCACGCAGGTGCCCTACGAGTACCGCATCTTCCACACCAAGCTGGTGAACCGTGGCTTGGAAGTGGTCATTCGGGAAGAACTGAATAACGACCAATGGAAACGTTACGAGATTTTTCAAGATACTTTGGGTGGCAGACCTTACCTCTTTAATGGCGGACTGCCGCCCGGTGGCTCCGATGGCTCCGGCACACCGGGCATCGACTATCAGGTTCCGGCAGAAGCCTTGACGGACAGCGAGTTCGCCGCCATCTACAAGGAAGCCCAAAAGTATGTGGGCACACCCTACGTCTGGGGCGGCTCTACCCCGGAAACCGGGTTTGATTGTTCCGGCTACGTCTGCTGGGTTTATAACCAGAACGGCTATGATGTAGGGCGCACCACAGCCAACGGTCTTTGGCAGAAAAGCCAGCACATTTCCGAAGCCGAAGCAAAGCCCGGTGACCTTGTTTTCTTCGAGGGAACGTATGATACACCGGGAAAAAGTCATGTGGGCATCTACCTTGGAAACGGCAAGATGGTGTCTGCCGGAGACCCCATAAAGTATGCTGATATTCACTCGTCCTACTGGCAGAAATACCTGTCCGGTTTTGGACGGCTTTCAAAATGAAATGGAGGGTTCAACTATGAGCGAAAAATCGGATAAGCTGCGGGCGATGCTGGAAAAGGAAAAGGAGCGCCGCATCAAACTGAACAACCGCATCGAGATTCTGGAGCGGCGCATTCAGGAGGAGGATTCCGCCGAGGTCAACGAGATGGTGCGGACTGCAAAAGTCACGCCGGAACAGCTTGCCGCCCTGCTGCGGCAGTCGGCAACCGCCACCCCGAACCCGGCTGCGCTGTCTGCCGTGGGTGCAACTTTTGAGAAGGAGGTCGATGCAGATGAAGATTAAGAAACTGGGTGCGCTGCTGGTATCGGCGGCACTGTGCGCTGGCATGGCGGCTCCCGCCTTTGCCTTTGAGGGCGAAGCTGCCCCGGTGGAGCAGCCGGTTCTGCCGGAAGTCGTGGAGGAAGATGTTGTCACCGTCACGGACGAAACCTCTGGTGCCCTGACCCCGGAGGGCAACCTGACGCTGGTAGATGACTACCACACCGACTATTCCGATGGCAGCGGACAGCAGTTCATTACGCTGGTGTCGAAATCGGGTGCAACTTTCTATCTGGTGATTGACCGCAACGCCAAAGGACAGCAGACCGTCCACTTTATGAACCTTGTGGACGAAGCAGACCTTCTGGCTCTGATGGAGGAAGATGCTGCCGATGCTTATACCGCTGAAAAAGAGGCAGCGGCGCAGGCGGAACAGGACAAGCTGAAAGCCGAGGAAGAAGCCAAGAAAGCCGCAGAAGAAGCGGCGGTATCCGGCGAGGAACAGCCCAAAGAAAACAAGGTCACAAAGATCGCATCCGGCTTTCTGGGCGTAGTCGTGCTGATCGCGCTGGCGGCAGGCGGCGGCTTCTATGCTTTTGCGAAGCAGAAGCAGAAAAAGCAGGCAGAAAAAGAAGCCCTTGACCCCGATGCTAACTACACTGAGGACAAGGGCGATTTTGAGATTCCCACTGAGGACGAGCTGGAGGACACCGGCGAGGAAGATACCGAACCCATCTGATTTCAAGGCGGCATTTGCCGCCGTACATATCCAAATGAAAACAGATTGGAGGGATTCTTATCGCAAAATTGATCGTGGCGGAAAAACCGTCCGTAGCCGTGTCATATGCAAAAGTCCTCGGTGCGACTAACCGCAAAGACGGTTATCTGGAGGGCAACGGCCATCTGGTAAGCTGGTGTGTTGGGCATTTGGTAGAGCTGGCTCCACCCAATGTCTACGATGCCAAGTACGTCAAGTGGAGCATTGCAGACTTGCCCATCCTGCCGCAAAAGTGGCAGTATCTGGTGTCTGCGTCCACCAAAAAGCAGTTTGGTATCCTGAAAGACCTGATGAACCGCCCGGACGTAGATGGCATTGTGAACAGTTGCGATGCAGGATAGTGCGGTTGGGTGACTCAAGAGAAAGAAAAAAGAGACCTCATCTCGTCAAAAAACTAAATCATAAAAGCATCAAAGAGGGCATTCAAATGAAACAAAATCGAATTTTTGACCAGAATAGTTCTCAAAAAGCACGTTCTTGGCACTATAATATGGACACCAACCGAGCGGAAGCCCAGTTCGCTGATGGCTCTGCCATTGCCATTGACTGCCTTGCCATCGAGGACGAATACGGCAATACCCCGGCACAGCGAGCTGAACTTGATTGGCTACTATACAACAAGCCCTTGGAGTGCGTCCAGCTTGTGCTGAGTGGTGAGATTGAGCATTATCTCTCACTTGGCTGTGACCATGGCAAACTGAAAGACTAACCTCTAAATAGGCCAAACAACCCGCTACTTGCAGTCGCTGCAAATGGCGGGTTGTTTGCTTATTTTAAGTTTTTCCTTTGCTCATAGTAGTGCAAAATCAATGTAGTGCAAAATCAATGGCCCAACGGTCAAAGAAATCACAAATATCAGGCAAATCTACTGGTTTCTTATAAATGTCATTCTAAAATTCAATGGATTTTGCTATTTCTAGCACTTGTTTTTTCGACACGAAAGTCGATTTAACCCTATATTTTATGTATCTCTCGATGATTTCAAGTTTGCCATTTTGGGGGCTTGATTATTGAGAAAATTCTAAATTCCAAAAAGGTCTATCATTTTCATCAATCGCATCGTTATTGAGAATAAGCACTGCACCACCACTTAACAGAGGAGGCAGCTGTAAATAGCTTATATTATTTATTGAGAAAATGAAACGCTATTGCAACAGTTGAATACTGTATATTTTATCAAATTGATACGGATCTGATAGCAACACCTTACCGTTTGATATCACAAGAATGCTTTCGCCTTCTTTAAGATACGACAACTGAAGATTTCCTTTCAAGTAGTTTGATACGCCATAAATTATATAATTGTCATCCGTATCATATAATTGATTTTTTGCAGTCGCATAAATACAATTGTTCTTCAGGTCAACTTCTTCAATTATAAGTTCCGATTTTTTTCTTCCGAATGTATTCGATTGAAATAGAATGCAGAGAACCACTGCCACAAATGCTATGCCAACCATAATCTTCCGTTTGCATTTCATTTTATCAACCTCTGTATGAAAGGAACAGCGTATAAAGCGATTGTGTTATTCTCAATGCCCCTGTATAAGAAGTTGGATATGAAGAACCATCAATTGTGCTTCCATCTTTATGGATTCCGATAGCTACATACCCAGCTCCAGAAATATATTCTACAAGAGGACCACCACTAAAGCCACCTGTCAAATCCCAATCGCCCTTGAGATATTTTGAAGTCTGACTTCTAATATACCCAGAAGATTTACACATCCGATATCTCGCATCGGCACCATTTATTTGGCTCGGATAGCCATAAGCATACACCAACTGTGATGATGAATAATTGCTAGACTGCCAATGTAACCCAAGCCATCCCGTTTTCGTTCCTAAATTATTCTTGAGCGTAATAATCGCCCAATCCTCCGAACTTGTTCCAGCAAGATAAGAATCACTAACAATCATCGAACTTGCCGATACATTTTCGCTTCCAAAAGGTTTACTATTATCAGATCGAGCAGGTGCGACATTTACCGACTTAACGTAGGCTTTTTCCTTTATACTGTATAGATTATGTGCTGCTGTTGCAAGTGCATTAGGCCCAATCATAAATCCAGAACCATAATTTGTCCCTCCATTATTGGTCGTTATCTGTAGGCATACCGTACTACAATATGGTGTTGCCGTTGGATTATCAACAACAGTGATATCATTGCTTCCGATAATCGCATACAGATCGGATAGATCAATATCCGAAATCTTTCCATTTGGAAAATAGCCTGCAGTTGTCTCTCCATCCGTGAAGGAATTGGTTTCAACTATAATTTCCTCTATAGATTCTTCTTTTGTATCAAAATCGTATCTATGGTATCTCTCGATATGAGATTTTCTTCCATCACTTTGATTATCTGCAAAAGCAGTCAGCCCAGAGTTAAGCTCCATTGAAGAAAGAGCCACAATCCCACTTGCTTTCAAAAAAATTCTACGAGATATTTTTTCACTAGCTATTTTAATTTTCCTTCTTTACTTTTAGAGTATACACAAGATTTCTTATACATCAGTTGCTCTGCATTGGAAACGCCTCCGTAAAATTTTTCATACGTTAGAGCCATCCTTATTTTAGATTTCAACTTTTACTTTCGCAAAAAAATAAATACCACTGATTTTTTATCCAATAGCCGTGCTAAGATTTATCTCTATGGGATTCAACACATGCGTCTGCTGGCACAACCAAGCCCAATTGTTCACTGTAGTAGTAAACAAGTCGTCATAGTTGTTGTCATATGCAAAATCAAATGTGTCATGAACGGTAATCAAATAATACATTATAGAATTACCAATCATGAAGCCTGTTCCAGAGGTGCTTACCCTATGCAATGCATAGAATAAATCTGCATTATCAGACTTTTGAATTGTAAAAGACCAACTTCCTCCACTAAAATCTTTCAAGCCACTATTAAGTACTTTGTTTTTATAATTATTAAAAACTGTTGTCGTGTTTAACTTGTCAAGCAATGGCGTCGAAGAATCCGTCACACTCTCAGAATAGTCAATATTATATACAGAGAATTCAACCATAAGAGCCGCACATTCATATCCCTTATCCCGTGCAATTTGCGCAGCTGCCAACCATGCAAGCTGTGTATTATTTAACAAATTTCCAGATGCACGTGTTTGATCTTCATCTTTCATCTTATCGATAAACTTATTTAATTCATCTATCGACATTCCCGAAAAATCAACATGATACTTATCATTCATGCTTTGAATAACAGGATTGCTAGCTTTACGGCTGCTTATGTTAGCAGCATAAGACACAGTATTTATCGAAAACAAAAAACACACTGAAAGAATTAATGATACGAACCTCTTCATAACGAACCTCCTTAAATTCTGTACTCTACTATATAAATTGTGTGCTTCTCATCATCCCAGACAACGAGACTAAAATTCACATCTTCAGAATGTAAAAGCAATGTATTCATTTCGGCTTCCGAGCGTAGTTCCTTATGCTGACTATTATCATAAAGAAAAAAAATTCCACTTGCAATTTCAGGAATCACAAAATCTAATCCAAAATATGACGACACATTTTTTAATATAGAAGATATGGTTGGAGAATCATTAATTTTCTCCCATGAATCGAGTTGATGAATAATTTTGGCTGCATCCACATCGTAGTATACCGCTAACATTATCCCATCATTTTGCAATCCGCCATAAGCCTCATATATCAACGATTCAGAGTATGTTGCTTTTCCAATTTTGAATTGTTTCAAATAATCTCGTTTTTCATATTTGCTTTTTCTTCCAAGCATAAAGCCCAAAAGCAAGCACAGTGCGACTATAGCTAGGTATCGGATAACTCGCGTTGGTCTCGCCTTTATAATTACCTCACACCTTTCTAACTTGCTGAAATATATAACAAACTCCACTTATCTACTGGTACTTCCGGTAATGGTTTCGCTCCGTCCATCGGAATAGCTAAAGGTCGCAGAATACTCAAGCCTATAAGATTTTCCGGGCTTAGTGTTAAAGCTACTGCTCACCATGCAGGTTG
>ERZ827469.2511-NODE-2511-length-13641-cov-2.624172_pt1 | contig 13641 bp, 13 predicted proteins | sample MGYA00519917_ERZ827469 | MGnify/ENA primary metagenome ERZ827469 (study PRJEB31778, sample SAMEA3449314) | human gut metagenome | biome: human gut; feature: human-associated habitat; material: faeces | place: United Kingdom | collected 2010/2012 ... | reverse complement strand
GCCCGACGCATCGCGCGCCTTTGCGGCATCCGCTGTGCAGGGCAGCAGCAGACACAACACCAGCAGATAAGTCCAGGCGCGCTTCATGGGTCCATCTCCTCCTTTTCAGCTTCGGTGGGGGCCGGTGCGGCGAGCAGCACGCTTTCGATAGCCACACGGGCCTGAGTGGGATCGTAGACGGTCCATTCCAGACGGAGGGAAATCGCGTCTCCATCCGTGGGGACGGGCGGTGATGAAGTCCGCGGGCAGCTGCAGGGCCAGCAGCACGCCATCCCCATCCGGCTGACAGGCGACAGACAGGCCGGTATCCGGCCAGCCGTCCACGCCGCCGGAACGGGTATAGCAGGCGAAGCCGTCCTCCAAAAGCACCGGGCCGGATGCATCCTGCCCGTCCGGGAGGAGGATGCCGTCCTCCTCCGTCAGCCCGACGGTCAGCGGCTGACCGTCTTTCGCCGCCACGCGGAGGGCCAGCGTGAGCCGCCCTTCGATCCACGCCGCGTCCAGCGCGGAGACCTCCGTGAGCCGCAGGCCCGAAGCGTCCGTTACGTCAAGAGATCGTACGCTGAGCGCCGGCCGGACGCGCTCGCGGTTGTGAAACAGCCGGTACGGGTTTGTTTCCCAAAAGGACAAAAGCCCCAGCTGCGCCGCTATCGCCGTGGCGCAGATCAGCAGCGCCGCGGCCAGCGCGGGGACAAGCCGCCGCCCCATGCGGCGACGGGGTGCCGGCGCGTCCGGCAGCGAGGAAAGCACCTGCGCAAGCCGGGCACCAGCTTCGGGCGGACGTTCCCGTGCGGCCAGCATGCGCATGGCGCGGTCAAATGCTCTGTCATCCATCGTCAAAGTCCCTCTTTCTCAAGGATCTCTTTCAGGCGACGCCGCCCACGGCTCAGGCGCGAGGCGGCGGTGCCGCGTGGCACGCCCAGCACCGCGGCGATCTCCTCCAGCGGATAGTTTTCAAAATACATCAGTTCCAGCGGCACGCGCTCCTTTTCGTCAAGACGCATCAGAAGCGGCGTGAGCTCCGGGCCGCCGTCCGTGCCGAAAGGCGTATCGGGCCAGTCGCCGCGCAGCTCCACGCGGCCCCGGCGGCGCAGGATGTTGCGCGCTTCGTTGAGGCAGGCACGCATCAGCCACGCGTCGAACGCGTCCTCCCGCCGGAGCGAGGCGAGGCGGCGGTAGCAGTTGAGCACCGCCTGCGCGGCGGCGTCCTCGGCGTCGGCATGGCTGTGCGTAACGCACCGTGCCAGGCGCACCATGCCCGGCCACAGCGCCCGCACCCTCGCCTCGAAGCCGATCTTGTCCATGAGGCTGTCCTCCTTGCCGGTTGGTTCATTTGAAGGCCTTCACCTGATAGACGCGCGGCCGGACGGAAAGTTTGCAAAGACAGGAAAAAAAGGGCGGCCCCGGAAAAACGGGACCGCCGCAGCGTGTCAGAAAACCTGTTTCAGGAGGTTTGGAGGACCGAAGCCAAAAGTCTATCGCCGGATCTGAATATCGCCTGGGGCCGCAGACCGAAATCCCGGCCGGGGCACGAATGAGGGGGACGAGCGGGGAGGGACGATGCTGCCTTGCCGGCAGCCGGTATCCAGCCCGGCAAGGCCTGCAAACCCATCCTGCACGTGTTGGCCTCAAAGGAGGGGGCGTCCTGTCAACCGTCCCCCAAAGCCCGGGCCTTCAGAAAAAACGGCTATTTGGCGCGAGGTTTGAAGGCCAGCGCGATCAGCGTTCCGAAGAATACCGCCGCCGCGATGCCGCCTGCCGTGGCGGACAGGCCGCCCGTGAACGCGCCGATAAGCCCGATTTCATCCACGGCGCCCATCACGCCCTGACACAGGGCATGTCCAAAGCCCGTAAGGGGTACGGTTGCGCCCGCACCGGCAAAATCCGCCAGCGGGCCGTACACCCCGATGGCGCTGAGCAGCACCCCGGCGATGATATAGCACACCAAAATGCGGGCGGGCGTGAGCCGTATGCGCAGCACCAGAAGCTCGCCCACGGCGCACAGCGCGCCGCCCACCAGAAAGACTTTCAGATACATCCAAAGCACCGACATGGATTTGCCTCCCGGTTTTTTTATAGCTTGGGGGACTCCAGCACGACAGCGTGGGCGATGCCGGGGATGGTTTCGCCCTGCTGGCTGCTGGTCACGCTCATCAGCGCGCCCGTGGCCATAAAGATGATGCGCTTGAGATCGCCCTGCTGGAGGGCGGGCAGAAGGCTGGCGCTCAGCACCGAGGCGCTGCATCCGCAGCCGCTGCCTCCGGCATGCGCATCCTGCCGCTCGCGGTCGTAAATCATCAGGCCGCAATCGCGATGGATGCGCTCGTCCAGCGGCATGCGCTGCTCGCGCATAAGCTGCAACAGCAAATCACGCCCCACCTGCCCCAGATCGCCGCCATGGCGGACACCCATTTCTCGGTGGAGAAGGGGGAGCGGGACGGCCGGACCTACACCCGGGTGGAGCGGCTGGACCGCGCCGGCCGCATCGAGGAGCTGGCCCGGCTCATCGGCGGGGCGGCGGTGACTCCGGCCCTGCGCAGGAGCGCGGAGGAGCTCTTGGATCAGGCGGAGGCAGTCAAAAAGAAGTGATCCCGGGGGTGCGGCCCAGAGACGGGAGCGGAATAAAAGAGGCGAAGCGCAGGGACTTACAGCCCCTGCGCTTTTGTGTTCTTCTTTTCTGTCTCGGCTGCCCCAGGCACCGCTGCCTGAAGAAAGGGGACCGGACCACATTCCTGCCTCTCTGTCCGCTGAAAAAAGCCCGGAGCCCCCATTGGGGGGCTCCGGGCTGACCGATGACAGCGGGCTCAGAGGCTCTTCCGCTTGTAGAAGAGTGCCCCCGCCGCCATAAAGACGGCGAAGAAGAGCAGATAATAGAGGCAGTCCCACTGGTAGGACAGGATGCCGGCGATCACCATGAACAGGCCGCTGCACAGGGCCAGGGCGGGGAGCACGAAGCGGCGGAAGGGCGGCTCCTCCCTGGCTTCCCGCATGAAGCCCAGGAAGATGGGGAGGTACATGGCGTAGAGGGTGATGATGGGGATCTCGGAGGAGTCAAAGCGGAAGGGGCCCAGATGATTTTGGAGGCAGCCGAAATAGAAGTAGGTCCCCCAGAAGGCGCAGGCCAGCAGTCCGGCTGCAGCTGCGTTGGAGGTCATGCCGGTGGAGGGGTCCACCTGGGAGAGGACCTGAGGCTTGGGCCCTGTTCCCCGGGCCGCCAGGGCGTAAAATCCACGGGTGCAGCCCATCATCAGCCCGTTGCAGGTGCCCAGGCAGGAGATGAGCACAAAGACAAACAGTATGGTGCCCCCAGCCTGGCCAAAGATAGTGGAGAAAGCCAGCCTTGCGCCATGCTCCCCGCTCTCCATCATGACGGCGTTGGGGACCGCTCCGGCGATGCCCACATAGTAGAACAAATAGATCAGCATGATGATGCCCACCCCGCAGACCAGGGCCAGGGGCAGGGTGCGCTTCGGGTCCTTGAGCTCCGCGTTGATGGTGGTGGCCACCACCCAGCCCTCATAGGCGAAGGCCGTGGCGGCCAGGGCGGTGAAGAGGGGGTAGGCGGTAACGGTGTCGGCGGTGACCTGGGCGAAGTTGGCGGCGGTCATGCCGCTCCGCAGCCCTGCCGCAGTGCCCATCCCGGCCATGAGCAGGATGGGGACCAGCTTGATGAGGGTCATGGAGACCTGGAGCTTGCCGGCCAGACGGGGGGCCATGGTGTTGATGAAGTAGGCGGCCACCAGATAGAACAGGGTGATGGTCATGCACTCGCCGCTGACGATGTCGTAGCCCAGCAGGACACAGGTATAGCGGGCGGACACCCAGGCCAGGGTGCTGGTCAGACAGGGATAGTAGACCGCGGCCAGGAACCAGCCCAGATAGTAGCCGTAGGCCCGGCCCACGGCGGCCTCGGCATAATCCACCATGCCACCCACCTTCTGATAGCGGGTGGCCATGACGGCAAAGGCGCAGGCGTTGGAGATGGCGATCAGGCCGCCGATGATCCAGGCCAGGATGCCTGTGCGCAGGTCGCCGCCGGTGGCGTTGAGGATCTTTTCCGCTTTGAAAAAGATGCCGCTGCCGATGACGATGCCGACCACCATGCAGATGGCGGTAGGCAGGCCGTATTTTTTCGTCAGTTGCTGCTCCAAAGCAGGCCGCCTCCTCTCTGAAAAAGGCCGGGGGCTGGAAAACACCATGTGCCAGCGCCCGGGATGCAGTACGGATACAGTCCTTAATAGTATAGTATATTTTTCCCTGAAAGAAAAGCAAAAACGTGATTTTTTTCGTCTTTTCGCGCACGGGGACCTGTTTGGGCCGGCGTAGGCGGGGAGGGGCGCCTCCCGCACCGGATATCTTTCCCGCGGGGCGGGGAGAGATGCACCAAAAGGCCCCCGGCACCGGGAGAAAGAAATGTGGGAGAGGGGAGGAGAAAGCGGTTGCGATTTTTGTCCGATCCGGTATAATAGCGGTATGGAAGGAAGTCCCGCGCGCGGGACCGAGATGATACATGGAAAGGAATGGAGTTATGGATTACGCGAAAGAGGCCCTCCGGCTGCATCGGGAGTGGAAGGGAAAGATCGAGGTGGTGGCCACGGTGCCCGCGGGGAACAAGGAGGAGCTGTCGGTGGCCTACACCCCCGGGGTGGCCCAGCCCTGCCTGGAGATCCAGAAGGACCCCAGCCAGAGCTACGAGCTCACCCGGCGGCACAACCTGGTGGCGGTCATCACCGACGGCACCGCCGTGCTGGGCCTGGGCGACATCGGCCCCGAGGCCGGGATGCCGGTGATGGAGGGCAAGTGCGTCCTGTTCAAGACCTTCGGCGGCATCGACGCGTTCCCCCTGTGTGTCAGGACCAAGGATGTGGACGAGTTCGTCCAGACGGTGTACAACATCTCCGGCTCCTTCGGCGGCATCAACCTGGAGGACATCTCCGCCCCCCGCTGCTTTGAGATCGAGCGCCGGCTGAAGGAGATGTGCGATATCCCGGTGTTCCACGACGACCAGCACGGCACGGCCATCATCGCCCTGGCCGGCCTCACCAACGCCCTGCGGGTGGTGGGGAAGAAGAAGGAGGACGTGAAGGTGGTGTTCTCCGGCGCGGGCTCGGCGGCCATCTCCATCACCAAGCTGCTGCTGTCCGCCGGGTTCCGGCACATCACCCTGTGCGATAAGTTTGGCGCGGTGTGTAAAGGAGATCCTCAGCTCAACGAGGCACAGGCCGCCATTGCCGAGGTGACCAACCTGGAGCGCCGCACCGGCACCCTGGCGGAGATGATGGTGGGGGCAGATGTGTTCATCGGCGTCTCCGCCCCCAAGGTGGTGACTCCGGAGATGGTGGGCACCATGGCGAAGGACGCCGTCGTCTTTGCCTGCGCCAACCCCACGCCGGAGATCTTCCCAGAGGAGGCCAAGGCGGGGGGAGCCCGGGTGGTGGCCACCGGCCGGAGCGACTATCCCAACCAGATCAACAACGTGCTGGCCTTCCCCGGGGTGTTCCGGGGCGCGCTGGATGTGCGGGCCAGCGACATCAACGAGGAGATGAAGATGGCCGCCGCCCGGGCCCTGGCCGGCCTGATCGGGGAGGAGGAGCTGTCGGAGGAGAATATCATCCCCAAGCCCTTTGACCCCCGTGTGGTGCCCGCAGTGGCCCAGGCGGTGGCCCAGGCGGCCCGGGAGACCGGCGTGGCCCGACTGTGAGGGGAGCGCAGACAGAAAAGAGATGGAAGCAGGGCCGCGGAACAACAGTTCCGCGGCCCTGCTGGGTTTAAAAATATGTCCGGCTCCTTACAGGAGGGAGAGGGCCGCCTCATCAGCCACCAGGGTGAAGTCGGGGTGGTACTGAAGGATGGAGGCAGGGACCTGGGGAGTGACGGGGCCGAAGAAAGCGTCCTTGATGGCCTGGGCCTTGTTGGCGCCGGAGGCCACCATCAGCACCCGGCGGGCCTGAAGGATCTCCCGGGTGCCCATGGTGCGGGCGTGGGTGGGCACCTCGTCGATGCTGGCGAAGAAGCGCTTGTTGGCGTCCCGGGTGCTCTCGGTGAGGGTGACCTGATGGGTGCCGGTGGAGAAGGCGTCGGCGGGCTCGTTGAAGCCGATGTGGCCGTTGACGCCCAGGCCCAGCAGCTGCAGGTCGATGCCGCCCAGGTCACGGATGACCTTGTCGTAGCGGGCGCACTCCTCCGCCTCGTCGGGGGCCATGCCGTCCGGGATATTGGTGTTGGCGGGGTCCACGTTGATGTGGTCGAACAGGTTGGTGCGCATGAAGTAGGCGTAGCTCTGGTCGTGGTCCTTGTCCAGCCCCACATACTCGTCCAGGTTGACGGTGCGGACCTGGGAGAAGTCCAGGTCACCCTTCTTGTACCACTCGATGAGCTGCTGATAGGTGCCCACCGGACTGGAGCCGGTGGCCAGGCCCAGGACACAGCTGGGCTTGAGGATGACCTGGGCAGAGATGATATTGGCGGCGGCGCGGCTGAGCGCCTGATAGTCCTTTGCGGAAATGATCTTCATGGGGGATTCCTCCTTCTAAATTCAGCGGACCTTTTCCCCGTCCACATAGACGGAGTCCAGGGTGAGGTCTGGGTTGAGCAGCACCAGGTCGGCCTGCTTGCCCACGGCCAAGGAGCCGATCTGGTGGTCCAGCCGGACGGCCCTGGCGGGAGCAAGGGTGAGGGCGGTGACGGCGTCCTCCAGAGGCAGGCCGAATGCCACCACGTTTTGCAGCTCGGAGAGCAGGTTGGAGGAGGAGCCGGCCAGGGTGTCGGTCCCGCGCAGGGTGGCCTTGCCGCCCTTCATCTCGATGGGCTGCCCGCCCAGCTCATACTCGCCGTCGGGCATGCCGGCGCAGCGCAGGGAGTCGCTGATGATGACCAGCTTGTCTCCAAACAGCTTGTGGGTGGCCCGGATGACGGCGGGATGGATGTGCAGGCCGTCACAGATCAGCTCCACCGTGGCGCCGCTGTCCAGGGCCGCGCCGATGACCCCGGGCTCCCGGTGGAGGAAGGAGGGCATGGCGTTGAAGAGGTGGGTGGCGTGGCTGGCCCCCGCACCATAGGCCGCCATGGCGGTCTCATAGCCGGCAGTGGTGTGGCCGAGGGAGACGGTGCAGGTCTGGGAGACCTCCCGGATAAAGGGGATGGCCCCCTCCTCCTCCGGCGCCACGGTGATCAGGCGGACCATGCCGCCGCTGGCCTCATTGAGGCGGTGGAACATGGAAGCGTCCGGCTCGTGCAGGTTCTCCGCCGCCTGGGCGCCCCGCTTGGCGTAGCACAGGAAGGGACCCTCCAGGTGGATGCCGGCGCACTTGGCGCCGTCCGCCGGGCGGCGGAAGTCCCGGATGGCGTGCATGGCGGGGGTGAGGGTCTCCTCCTTCAGGGTCATGGTGGTGGCCAGAAAGGAGGTGACGCCGTGGGCGGCGTAGTGGCGGGACATGATGGGCAGTCCTTCGGGCCGCCCGTCGGAGAAGTCCTCGTTCATGGCCCCGTGGGTGTGGACATCGAGGAAGCCGGGGACCAGATACTTTCCCCCGGCGTCCAGGTCACAGGGACCCTGGGCGGGGCCCACAGCGGTGATGACGCCGTTTTCAAAGGTGAGGGAGCCCTCCTGGAAGGCGCCGTCCAGGAACAGCTTGGCGTTGCCGATGATCATGGGCGCTTACACCTCCGGCAGGCTGGCGGCGGCCACAGACTGGCCCACGCGGCGGGATTTCTCGTCGGGCAGGGCGGGGAAGAGCTTGCCGGAGCACTCAGGATACTCGTCGGCCAGCACCCGCTTGGCCTCCTCCAGAACCAGGTCGCCGCCCTTGCCGGACATGACCCGGCCCAGGAGCAGCACGTGCCTGCAGTGATACAGGTCGTAGTAGTAGGCCAGGGCGTGGCCCAGATAGGTGCCGATGGAGCGGTAGATCTCGGCGGCGTTGTTGCCGTCCTGATCCATCAGCTTCTGGACCTCCTTCAGCTTCTCCGCGGGGGAGAGGGACTCGGACAGGTTGATGCCCGCCCGGGGAGCCAGCTTGATGACGCCGTCCTGGGAGAAGTACTTCACGCCGCAGCCGATGTCGCCGGACCACTCATCCTCCATGGCGTCGGGGTTCACGTCCACCGGCATGAAAGCCAGCTCGTTGAGCCAGCCGGTGATGTTGCCCTTCTCGTCCACATAGCCCACAGCCTCGCTGGTGCCCATGGCGATGCCCAGTACGTTGTTCTCGCCCAGGCCCATGGCGCCCGCCAGGGCGGAAACGTCGCCGTCGTTGCACACCACCAGGGGGATGTCGGGGCCGAACACGTCCCGGGCGGCCCGGATATAGATGTCCTTTACCTTCTCGTTGAACTTGTCTTTGGGCACCTTCAGGAACAGGGAGGCTACCATAGTCCGGTTGTCGATGTAGATGCCGGCGGAGGAGACGCCCACCGCATCCACCCGGGGCATCTTCTCGGCGGCGGACTTGAAAGCGGAGACGATGCCGTCATAGTGATAGTCGGGGTCCTCGGTGATCTTGGGGAACCAGACCACTTCCTCGGAGTAGACGGGCTCGCCGTCGATGACAGCGGACACCTTGCGGTCGCTGCCGCCGGCGTCGAAGCCCACCCGGCAGCCCGCCAGATGGCGGCCGACAGCCTGGGAGGCGCCCGCCTCCTGGGGGACCTTGTCGCAGAAGACCACCTCGAAGGGGCGCTCGTACACGCCGGCCATGAAGTCGGAGTCAAAGGACCGGGCGCCGCCGGGGGCGAAGGTCTTTTTCAGATAGTTGTAAATGTCCTCGTCCCCGCTGACATACACCTTGAAGCCGCCCTTCATCCACAGCATGGACTTGACCAGGCGGTCGATGTAGTATTGGTCGGCCTGGCGCATCTCCGGGGTGCCGTGGATGAAGGTGTCACACACCGCCACCTGGCCGCCGGAGCGCTCCAGGGCAATGGAGACCGGCTTCTTCGCCGTCTCAAGAAACGCGCGGTTGAACTTCAGGATGGGCATGAACTCCGGGTCCAGGCTGGGCTTGTTTTTGACCTCAAATTGGATACCGTACTGATTCACGACAAATCGCCTCCTAAAATTTTTGGAAGTCCTTCTTTCTGGCTGTTGCGATTCCCGTCGTTCGGGGATATAATGAGAAGCCGGAAGCGCGGTTTGGAGCAAGACGCCCAATCGAGGGGGGAGATATTCCAACGCTCTTGTATAATTGTATCATGCAGGGAGTGGATTGTCACCTAAAATGCGGGAAAAATTTTTCACAAATTATTTCATTGAAAAAACTTTCCTGGAGTGCTATGATGGAGTTACAGATTTGGATCGTTGTGGAAAAATCCAAAAAACAGCGGCTTTTGCCGTCATAAGGGGTTGAAATTTATGGACAGAAAGAGATTGCAGGAGACCAGGGAGTGGGTCAGGAAGGAACTGGCGTCCAGTGCCGAATTTTGGCTGAAATACGGCATGGACAAGGAGCACGGCGGCGTCTACACCTGTATCGACCGGACAGGGCGCCTGTTCTCCACGGACAAGAGCGTGTGGATGCAGGGGCGGTGTGGCTGGACCTACGCCTATCTGTGCACCGTCTACGGCACCCGGCCGGAGTGGCTGGAGGCCAGCAAGAGCTGTCTGGACTTCATGGAGAAGCACTGCATCAACCGGGAGGCGGACGGCCGGATGTACTTCACCGTCACCGGCGACGGCAAGCCGCTGCGCCAGCGCCGCTACTGCTTCTCCGAGGGCTTCTACGCCCTGGCCAACGCGGAGTATTACGCGGTCACGGGGGACAGGGAGTGCCTGGAGCGGGCCCGCCGGGCCTATGAGCTGATCTATCAGCTGAACAACGGCCTCATCAAGGACCCCGCCGGCATGGGCCCCAAGACCATCCCGGAGACCCGGAGCGGCCGCGCCCTGGCCGACCCCATGATCTATCTGAACATCACCTCAGTGATGCGCCGCTGCGACCCGGAGCACCGGGAGGTCTATGACGCCCGGGCCAAGCAGTGCGTGGAGACCATCTTCCGCTATCACCACAAGCCGGAGCTGAAGTGCACCCTGGAGACCGTGGGCATGAACGGCGAGTTCTGGTCCGACATCTCCGCCGGCCGCTTCGTCAATCCGGGCCACGACATCGAGTGCAGCTGGTTCCTGATGGAGGAGGCCAAGTACGAGGACGACCCGGAGCTGCGGGCGAAGGCCATGGAGGTCTTTGATATGGCCATCGAGCGGGGCTGGGACAAGGAGTACGGCGGCCTGCTCTACTTCGTGGACTGCATGGGATTCCCGCCGGAGGCCTATGAGCACGACATGAAGCTGTGGTGGCCCCACAACGAGATCCTGATCGCCAGTCTGATGATGTACCGGGACAGCGGGGACGAGAAGTATCTGGACTGGTTCTACAAGACCGTGGACTACTGCAAGACCTATTTCGCGGACCCGGAGTACGGCGAGTGGTACGGCTATCTCCGCCGGGACGGCAAGCCCACCGAGCCCGCCTGCAAGGGCTGCACCTTCAAAGGGCCCTTCCACGTGCCCCGCAGCCTGATCATGGCGGATCAGCTGATCGGGCAGATCCTGGAGCAGAACTGAGGGCCGGAGGACGGCCGGGGGAGAAGAGGAAGGCCGGGGGAGAAGAGGAAGGAGAGAGCATGACGGCGCATAACATATTTGAGACCATTAGCAGCCAGTATTTTCAGCTGACCAACTCGGAAAAGAAGGTGGCCGACTATGTGCTGAGGCACCGGATCGATGTCCAGTACATGTCCATCTCCGAGCTGGCGGAGGAGTGCACCGTGGCTGACGCCACCATCTCCCGCTTCTGCCGGAGGCTGGGGCTGACTGGATACAACGCCTTCAAGCTGGAGCTGGCCAAGGCATCGATGACCCGGGACAGCCACCGGGCGGACGCGGCCATCCTCCAAGAGAGCAGCGGCTTTCACGCCATGTGCAAAAAGCTGCTGGGAGAGAATGTGGCGGTGCTGGAGCAGACCATCCAGCTGCTGGACCCCAGACAGGTGTCCCGGGCCGTGGACCTGCTCCGGCGATCCCGCCGGGTGGTGTGCATGGGACAGGGCAGCTCCATGGTGCTCTCAGAGGAGGCCTGGACCCTCTTTTCCACCGTGTCCCCCAAATTCCTGTTTGTGCCCGACTCCCACCTTCAGATGAATACCCTTGCGCTGATGGACCCGGACGAACTGGTCCTGTTCTTCTCTTACTCCGGCTCCACCCGGGACTTCCAGGACCTGCTGGAGGTGGCCCGGCAGCGGCAGGTGAAGGTGGTGCTGGTGTCCCGTTTCCCCAAATCGCCGGGGGGCCAGCTGGCGGATGTGGTGCTCCAGTGCGGCGCCGACGAGGGGCCGCTCCAGGCCGGCTCCGTCAATGCCCGGATGGCCCAGCTCTTTGTGCTGGACGTGCTGTTCCAGGAGTTCTGCATGCGGGCCCCTGAGGAGACAGAGCAGAGCAGGGAGCAGATCGCTGAGGCCGTGGCGAGAAAACACCTGTGACCGGGGCCAGATCGATCAGAATTCAGAATAGATAAGAGCCGTCCCCCTGAGACCAGTGGGACGGCTCTTTCTGTCTTATAACAAAAGGACAGGGGGCGGTATGCGATGCATACCGCCCCCTGTCCCTGTTCCGCATTGCACGGATGGACTGCGATGGGGGAGGGATCAATAGTTCCCCTTGCCGTCGTTCCACTTCCAGTCCCGGACCTCGGGCAGGTCCTGGCCGTAGGTGGTGATATACTGGCGGTGCTCCACCAGCTTATCCTGCATCTCCTGAATGAGATAGGAGGCAGTGTTGCCCAGCTGGGGCAGACGCTTGACGGTGTCGATGACCAGGTCGAAGCGGTCGATGTCGTTCTGCACCCGCATGTCGAAGGGAGTGGTGATGGTGCCCTCCTCCTTGTAGCCGCGGACGTGCAGATTCTTGTTGCGGCGGCGGTAGGTCAGCTCATGCACCAGGGTGGGATAGCCGTGGAAGGCGAAGATGATGGGCTTGTCCTTGGTGAAGAGGGCGTCATAGTCCTCGTCAGTGAGGCCGTGGGGGTGCTCGGTGTGGGGCTGGAGCTTCATCAGGTCCACCACGTTGACCACCCGGATCTTCAGGTCGGGCAGGTAGTGGCGCAGGATGGTGACAGCAGCCAGGGTCTCCAGAGTGGGGGTGTCGCCGCAGCAGGCCATGACCACGTCGGGCTCACAGCCCTGGTCATTGGAAGCCCACTGCCAGATGCCGATGCCCTGGGTGCAGTGCTTGACGGCCTGCTCCATGGTCAGCCACTGGGGACGGGGGTGCTTGGAGGCGACCATGACGTTGACGTAGTTGCGGCTCTTGATGCAGTGGTCGAAGCAGGAGAGCAGGCAGTTGGCGTCCGGGGGCAGGTAGAGGCGCACCACGTCCGCCTTCTTGTTGGCCACATGGTCCAGGAAGCCGGGGTCCTGGTGGGTGAAGCCGTTGTGGTCCTGCTGCCAGACGTTGGAGGCGAGAATATAGTTGAGGGAGGCGATATCGTGGCGCCAGGGGAGCTCATTGCACATCTTGAGCCACTTGGCGTGCTGGGAAAACATCGAGTCGACAATGCGGATGAAGGCCTCGTAGCTGTCAAAGAAGCCGTGGCGGCCCGTCAGCAGGTAACCTTCGAGGAAGCCCTCGCAGAAGTGCTCGGAGAGCATGGAGTCCATCACGCGGCCGTCGGGGTCAAGGTGCTCGTCGATGCCATCGATCTGCTTGTCGAGGAAGCGGCGGCCCGTGACGTCAAACACGGCCTGCAAACGGTTGGACGCCGTCTCGTCGGGCGCGAAGATGCGGAAGTTGCGCGACTCCATGTTGAGCTTCATCACATCGCGGACATAGGTGCCAAGGACGTACATGTCCTGCGCCTCGACCTCGCCGGGGGCGGGGATATCGACCGCGTAGTCGCGGAAGTCGGGCGTGCGCAGGTCGCGCAGGAGAAGACCGCCGTTGGCGTGCGGGTTTGCGCCCATGCGGTGCTCGCCCTTGGGCGGGAAGGACGCGATCAGCTCGACCGGCGTACCGTCCTCGTTGAAGAGCTCTTCGGGCTTGTAGGAGCGCAGCCATTGTTCGAGCAGCGGCAGGTGTTTGCTTTCATCCGCGCCCATGGAGATGGGCACCTGATGGGCACGCCAGCTGCCTTCGATCGCGTTGCCGTCGACCTCCTTCGGACCGGTCCAGCCCTTCGGGGTGCGCAGCACGAGCATCGGCCAGCGAGGGCGGCTCGCCTTGCCGCTCTCTCGCGCGGTGCGCTGGATGCGCTTGATCTCGCGGATGGCCCAGTCGACCGCGGCGGCCATCTGCTGGTGCATCGTCTCGGGCTCGTCACCCTCGACAAAGCGCGGCTCCCAGCCGCAGCCGCGGAAGAAGCACTCGACCTCCTCGTGGCTCATGCGGGAGAAGATGGTCGGATTTGCGATCTTGAAGCCGTTTAAGTGCAGGATCGGCAGGACTGCGCCGTCGGTGATCGGGTTCATGAACTTGTTGCCGTGCCAGGACGTTGCGAGCGGGCCGGTCTCGGCCTCGCCGTCGCCGACGACGCAGGCCGCGATCAGGTCGGGGTTATCCGCCACCGCGCCGAAGGCGTGGGAGAGGGAGTAGCCCAGCTCGCCGCCTTCGTGGATAGAGCCCGGCGTTTCGGGCGCGACATGGCTCGGGATGCC
>ERZ827469.2491-NODE-2491-length-13763-cov-3.273125_pt1 | contig 13763 bp, 11 predicted proteins | sample MGYA00519917_ERZ827469 | MGnify/ENA primary metagenome ERZ827469 (study PRJEB31778, sample SAMEA3449314) | human gut metagenome | biome: human gut; feature: human-associated habitat; material: faeces | place: United Kingdom | collected 2010/2012 ... | reverse complement strand
AACTCAACTTGTCTGCCCGGATCGCACGGTAAAGCAGCTTATCCTTTCCGATAATGTGCTGCTGTCCAACCACCTCCTCTAATGTCTTTGGTCGCATTCTATTTGCCAGCGGAGATTCATTTTGCATATTTTGTTCTCTCATGTAGTCAAATAAATCCATTTTTATCCCCTTATCCTTATAAAATATACATCATTTTGCAAGTTGAAGCAATACAAATTTCATTTTTATGGATTTTTATTCAAAAATCACCTCATCCACGGTAACGAATTCATAGCCCTGTTTTTCTAAGGCATCAATGATCCCAAGTGCTGCCTCCACACTGCTTTCCGATGCATCATGCAGTAAAATGATATCATCTTCCTCCACCGCTTTTACTACTTTTTCTATGACCGTAGAGGAGCTTCCGCAGCACCAGTCGAGCGGGTCCACGTCCCAAAGCACGGTCATCATATTCTTCGCACAACTGCATTCCGGTGGCTCATTTCCAAACGGCGGCCTTAAATACTGCGGATATTCTCCGGTAATCTTATGGATTGCCTCACTTGTCATCCGGATCTGCTTTGCCGCATCCGTTTTAGAAAGGTTCGCTAGATTGACATGGTCATAGGAGTGATTTCCTATCATATGCCCTTCTTTATGCATGCGTTTTACAATATCGGGATATGCTTCTGCCTGTTTTCCCAATAAAAAAAAGGTTGCCTTGACATTTCTCTTTTTCAGTCCGTCTAAGAGCATCTCCGTATAATCCGGATCAGGACCATCATCAAAAGTCAGTGCTACCTTCTTTTTCACTGCATCTGCGTCCTCTCCTTTTGCCTGCACATCTCCATTTTGAACAGGAACCATATTCTGTGCGACTCTTTGCTCCATGTTTACAGTCAAAACCTGAACTGCCAGCAGTGTCCATGCCAGCAGATTGATACATAACAACCATTTTGCAGCTTTTTTCATGATAACTCCACAGTATTTTTCTTTCTGTAGAATCCTATGCTTTTTCCTCTTTACTTATGTTCTGCATTTCATTCTCTTCTTTCTCTTCTGCATCTAAGTAATGCAAAAAACGTTTGATCTCTGCCCATGCCTTCTTCGATTCCGGCATCAGCAGCATTGCCATTTGAAACACATGGAACATTCCCTCATATATGGAAAGTTTTACTTTGCCTCCGGCTTCTTTTGCTTTTTTCGCAACTCTGGTCGAATCGCTTAACAGCATTTCATAGGAACCCACCTGTATCAGCAGTGGTGGAAATCCTTCATAATCACCAAATAAGGGAGAAATATACTCATTCGTCGGGTCATTGTCTCCAAGATAGTCCTTGTTATATAACATGCTGTCCCTTGTTTTTCCAAACAATGGGTCTTTCTCAAAGTTTGTTTCCACTGATTCGCCGCTGATCGTTAGATCTGTCCACGGTGACATGGCGATCACACCGGACGGCAGCGGTTCTTTATGGTTTTTCAGCCATAGGCAGAGTGCCAATGCCAATCCGCCACCGGCGGAATCTCCTGCCACAACAATTTTTTCTGCCGGATATCCCTGTTCTAACAGCCAGTGATATGCCGCGATCGTATCCTCTAATGCCGCCGGATACGGATGCTCCGGTGCAACCCGGTAATCAATGGTCAATACACGGCAGTTGCCGCCCAACTCACTGTAAAGTGCCGCAAACGAACGGTATGCATTCTTCATCGTGGCAATATATCCGCCTCCATGAAGCTGCAGCACCACCCGGCTGCCCACATTTTCCACCGGCTCTAACAGCTCCATGGTAAAATTTTCCATAAGGATCATGGTATTGGTAAACTGCTCCGGGCATTTCCACTCCGGTTCTAAATCCACAGCTCTTTTTCTTAACTCTCCGCTTTTTATCTTTTTGCCGATCAACAGATCATTTGAAAAACGGGCAATCAGATCGCGGATCACTTTTCCTCTGATACTTTCTGCCATATTTTCTTCTTACTCCTTACGCCTCAGTTTCCTAAACATGAAATCTTCTCTTCAATTCCGCTCTCGCACGGCTTCCGCCAATGATAAAGGTGCCGAGGAACAAAAATACCGAAACAGCAAGTGCGATCTCACTTAAAAACGGTTTTGTAATGACATCCTTCTTCCATAAAATGATCGGAAAGATACTGCACAAAATGCAAAAAAGCTGAAACAGCAGATAACTCGGCCAGTTCCTCCAGTTGACGATCATCAAAAGTATGATTGCCACATTCAGCATGATCACGCCTGCCGGCAGGACATAGTTCAAAGACCAGCCACGATAACCGCCCACTTCATCAATCAGAAAGAGCAGTCCGATACTGAATATCGTCAAAAGAATAATCTTACTGCGGTAGCCTGCATCGTTTTGGATTCCGATCTTCATGATCAGATAAATGTAAATAAATACTCCTGCCGTGATCGCACTCCACCAGATTCCCTTATGATGGTTTACATTGATGAATACCAACAGTGCCTCTGCCATAACGGCCAAAAATACATAGATACGGATGATCAGTGCAAAACGTTTTTCCCGGATTCCCACATCAGGATATGCCGCTTCTCTTTCGCTTCCGTCCTGTTCCACCACACAATGGCACAGCGGGCAGACTCCGGTACGGTCTAAAATCTCTATTTTACAATTTCTGCATTTACTCATAACACACACCATTACTTTCTATCGAAACATCCAGTCCATCGGACGCTAACTTTCTAAAAAAAGCTTTCTGTACGGAAGTATCTTTTAAAATAAAACTAAACGTAAACACCAGTGTATCCTTGTAAGAACAGATCGTTCCTTTTAAGTTCTGCCCTTTGGACATCGCAAGATAGGCATGAAATCCCTCTATATATGGCTCATATTCCTCCCGCACGGAAATATTTCCTATATTGGTAATTGTAGAAGTATTTGCCAGTGCCGCCGATGTATAGACCGAACGAATGGCAAGTTTTTTCAATACCAACGGGACTGCCCTTGCGATCAATATCTTTTCGTTGGATACATTATAAGAAAAAATATCCTCTAAATGCTCTTTATTGATCTGTGACCGCAGACTCTCACACACAATCTTTAGTACCTCTTCAAAGGTATAGGTTTCCTTTTTGGCTTCAAATTCTGCCGAGACCATTGCAAAAAAATTCTTTGTCGTCACAGAGTTAAAAAACGGACGCAGATTGACCGGAACGGCGACACGGACCGGACGTTTCTCCGGCATCCCATGCATATACTCCGTATAAATACTCCAGATAAAGACACTGACTAAATATTCATTGATACTTGCTCCCATCTTCTTACAGACACTTTTTAGCTGTGGGATATTCAAATATCCGTGTATTACGCCAAACTCCGGCTCTTTGAATTTTTCTCCTTTGAGCAGATATGCCTTCTGGGTCTTATAAATCTTCTGACTGCTCTTTCTGTAATTCTTGATAAAACTATCCTCTGTATTTAACGAAGTCTCACTGCAAAGAGCATCGCCGCCCACCTGCTCACGAAGTTTCGGATGAGCCAGACGCAGATATTGATAAGTCAGCTCCCGTAAAAAATTGATACCGCCCATTCCATCGGTCAGCACATGGAAAACTTCTAAATTGATCCGCTTCTTATAATAAGTTACCCGGAACAGATAACTCCGATTCTTATTCTGTACAATGTAACGGCATGGATAGGTTTCCTCTTCATGCACCCGCGGAGCCCGCTTTACATTTTCTTCAAAATAATACCAGAAAATTCCCTGCCGCAGCCGCACATGAAAAATCTCAAATTTCGGCAATACAATATCCAATGCCTGCTGTAACAGATCCTGTTGTACTTCTTCTTTTAAGACAACACTGATCCGATACACATTCGTCATCTCATTTCCGGCAATGACCGGAAATACATGTGCTGTATTGTCTAATTTATCCCATCTTAATGTTCCCTGTTTTTCTTCGGTTCTTTTCATACCGTCCCCTTTTCTGTGTTTTTTCTTTCTATAGTAGTATAAGAGTATTTTCCCCCTGTGTAAAGGGTAGTTTTGGGTATTTCCTATAGAGCAAAAAAAGAGGGAAAGTATAACCTTCCCTCTAATGCAAACTATATTTGTGAATTCGATTTTTATCCCTGCATAAATCTTGCCAAAAACTGTCTGGTCCGTTCTTCCTTCGGGTGTTCGATGACTTCCTTTGGATCACCCTGCTCAATGATATATCCGCCATCCATAAAGATCACGCGGTCTGCTACATCCCTTGCAAAGCTCATCTCATGTGTCACGATCACCATAGTCATTTTTTCTTCCGCAAGTTCACGGATTACTTTTAAAATCTCTCCGGTCAGTTCCGGATCTAATGCACTTGTCGGTTCATCAAAAAACAGAATTGACGGTTTTAATGCAAGTGCTCTTGCAATGGCTACCCTCTGCTGCTGTCCCCCTGAAAGCTGGCACGGATAGGCATCTGCTTTGTCCCCTAAGCCCATCTTCTCCAAAAGACGTCTTGCTTCTTTTTCTGCTTCTTTTTTACTCTGCTTCTGGACACTGACCGGCGCATCCATAATATTTTTCAACACCGAATAGTGTGGAAACAGATTAAAATTCTGAAATACCAGTCCGTAACTTTCTTCATAATGGATCGTTCCGCTGTCTGCCTGCTCTAAGCCTGTGCAGCAACGCAGCAGCGTAGATTTTCCGGAACCGGACGGACCGATGATCGCAACGACTTCTCCTTCTTCTACCCCAAGAGAAATGTCATGCAGTACATCGAGGTCTTCAAAACTTTTCTTTAAATTCTCTATCTCTAATAACTTCATCGCATTTCTCCTACTGATAATAAGACAGGCGTTTTTCTAAATACTCCATACCTACCGCTACGATCAGATTAAATATGTAGTAAAACAGTCCTGCTACAAACAATGGTACGATCGTGGTCTGTGCCGCTGCGATCTGTTTTGCGATCGTAAACATCTCTGCATATGCCAATACAAATGCCAGTGAGGTGTCTTTGACCAGTGTGATAACTTCATTTGTTACCGGCGGCAGCACCCTTTTTACCATTTGTGGAAAAATAATCTTCCAAAATGTCTGGACTCTGGAATATCCAAGGACTTTTGCTGCCTCACGCTGTCCTACCGGGATTGACTGGATACCGGAGCGGTAAATCTCTGCAAAATACGCCGCATAATTGATACTGAATCCGATAATCGTTGCATAGAACCGGTATTCGGTGGAAATATTCTGCCGGAATACATAATACGGTCCGAAATAAACCACTAAAAGCTGTAACATCAGCGGTGTTCCACGCATAATGGATATATAAAATTTTGTGATCCATTGAAGCGGTTTTATCTTAGACATTTTCGCAAATGCCACTAAAAGTCCCAATGGAAGAGAAAACAGCAACGTCAGCACAAATATGGAAACAGATGCCCCCATACCCGGTAAAAGCTGACGAAACATGATATCAAATGCCATTTCTTTGCTCCTTACTTACCAAGACATACCATATCTGATAAATCCCATTTTTTTGCGACATCATCAAATGTACCGTCTTTTACCATCTCATCTAATGTACTCTGTACCTGATCCCTTAACTCTTCATTTCCAAGTTTGAAACCAACTGCATACTGCTCTGTACGGATCTTATCATCTAACATTGCAAATCCTGTTCTGGATTCTAACTGATAATCTGCCACACCGATATCTACTACGATCGCATCTACGGCTCCTGCCTCAAGGTTCATAAATGCTGTGTTATAATCTGCTACCTGCTGTAAGTCTGAAAAACTTGCTGCTAATTTTAAGTTTTCTTCGTTGTCCTCTTCATCTGTCAAAGCTGCAAGTCCTGAAGAATCTGCCTGTACGGCTACGACTTTTCCTGCTAAATCCTCTTTTTTCTCAATTCCTGAACCCTCTTTTACTACTACAACGATAGAGTTATCTACATATGGTTTTGACCATGTATAGTCATCCTCACGTCCTGTCATCGTAAATCCGTTCCAGATACAGTCGATGGAACCTGAATTTAACTCCATATCTTTAGAATCCCAGTCGATTGGCTGTTTTACAAGTTCCCAGCCGTTACGGGCACATACTTCCTGTGCTAAATCCAAGTCAAATCCTACATATTCGCCATTGTCATCTTTATATCCATATGGAGGATATTCTGCATCAAATCCAACGATAAACTGCTTATCGGAATTTTCCTTATCCTTAGAATCCTCTGTCTTTGTCTCTTTCTTTGCAGATGTATCTGCATCTTTACTGCTTCCACAGCCTGCCATTGTAAATACCATTGCCGCTGCCATAAGCACTGCCGTAAATCCGGTTGCTCTTTTCATAAAAAAATCCTCCTTTTTCATTCACTGTACTTTAGTATACTACCATGATAAAACAGTAATGTAAAGGAAGATTTTAAGGATTTTTGTAATATGTTAAGATTCTAAGATGATCGCAACAGTCAGGCTCTGTCCGTCCTCACTGTATGCCCTGATTCTCCGCTAACATCTGCGTCAATTCATCTGCATGCTCTATGATATGAAAATAATTAGTCAGATTGACCCTTCCCCACCTCTGTGATCAGCAATAAAACTTTGAGCCCCATCCACTTCTTTCTGTGGATGAGGCTCAGTTTGTGTTTCCTATGAACTCTTTATATTAATACTTCTTATTTTTACTTCCTACTGACATTTCTTTCTCTTTTTATCGGCTGCTACAACTCCTGCCATTCCTGCTACAGAAACACACAATATTCCTGCCCAGAGTATCGGCTGGAAGGTATCACCGGTCTTCGGTGCTTTTATCTGTGTATTGGCTGTGGTTGTTGTATTGTTTGTTCCATTGCCCGATGTGTTCGTATTTGTATCCGGTTTTTTATTATCGGAAGGATTCTTGGTGTCAGAGTTATCCTTCTTTGCAATCGTCAGACTGGTGGTCGCATAACCATCTGTAAATTTGAATTTTACGGTATGCTTTCCTACAGATAATGTATTTACAAAATCTTTTTTGAATTTTACATAAGTAGAACCGCTCCATGCCGTATAGTTCTTGCTGTCTACAGTCTTACCGTCGATTTCAATTCCCTTAAAATTCTTATACTGACTGTCTGCACGCATGGTCAGATTTCCATCTTTATTGATCGTATAGGTAGCATCTGCCCCCTCGATCACCTTATATTTCTTCTGTGTAGGCTTCTCCGGGTTGGTTGGTTTTTCCGGGTCTGGTTTCGTTGGGTTCTCCGGATCCGGTTTCGTTGGGTTTTCCGGGTCCGGCTTGGTCGGATTCTCCGGATCTGGTTTTGTTGGATTCTCCGGGTTACTTGGTGTCAGTTTTGGAATGCTGGCACTGTCTACCACTGTTCCACATACCGTACACTCCTTATGTCTGCTTCCTTCTTTCGTGGAAGTAGGTAATTTGTCGATGATCCAGTCACTCTTGGTATGTCCGTTATTTACAGTAATGGATACGGTTGTCTTATTGCCTGACTTATCCGATGCTTCGATCTTCTGTACTCCTTTCTTTGGAGAAACCGTAAATTTGTTATCCTGCAATGTTACCTTGTTACCGTCCACTGTGACCTCTTTGAGATTCTTGTCGGTAACGGTAGCTGTTACCGCACCACAATAAATTTTATCCTGTGTAATACCGCTGATCTGTGGTGCTGTCGTATCCGGCACGATCGTATATGTCCAACTGCTATCACTGATATCTGACGCTGCTTTATAATCTCTGCTTGCTGCTACATTGATCCTAACGCTATAGGTTCCCGGTTCCTTTGGTGCAGAAGCTAACTCTGCTCCGTTACTGTCATAATATTTAACTGTTATGGCACCACAGGTAAGGCCATTCCTTGCTGTAACCTTTGCTGCTTTTGCAGTATCATCCCATACAAGATCTTCCGGTGCTTCAAACACAAAATCACTTGCTGCTAATGTACCACGCTCTTCTAAGGAAACACCTCCCCATTGGTTCAATACTAAGGTATGCTCCTCTGAATCACTCTGCAATACATCAAGGTCACTCTTACTTATCACATAATTGCTTCCCTGTGCTATCGTTAATGTTGATGCCGGATCACGTCTCACACCAATTTTTTCGCCGGTCAGTGCACCACTGATCTTGATCGGAGCATAACCATTCAAATATACATTACTCGGAACACCGTTTTCCGTATTGTCCTTGATGGTAACTGCTCCACTCATCTTCAGTTCTACAGAACTTAAACCTGAAGAATTATTATAATAGACTCCTCCACCTTCGTTTGCAGTATTGTTGGTAATACTTCCACCTTTTAACTCGATATAGCTTTTTTCCCTTGCTCCATGATAGATTCCACCGCCTTGCTTAGTCGAACTATTTCTTGTAATACTGCCTCCATTCATCGTAAAGATGATGTTATGGTTTGTAACACTACCTCCCCGTTGTCTGACGCCTCCACCGTTGTATTTTGCAATATTATCACAGATGGTTCCACCATTCATCGTAAAGACGCCAATATTATCTACACCACCGCCTACATCAGTACCTTTGCCTCCGTTATTTCTACAAATAGTTCCACCATTCATGATAAAGGTAGTTTCGCCTATACCACCGATACAGACGCCTATATTATTATCCTTGATCTCCACCCCCTCATTCATTACCGTGGTTCCAACTGTCATTAATCCATACTCTTTACAATTCTGCAGGGTTACACCGGCATTCAGAACGCACGTGTCGTATGCCGTAATCGCACGATCCATCACATTATTTCCATCAATCGCAAGATTCCCAAAGGTAACATTCTTGTATGTGTTAAATACGGAATAATACTTACTTGATGAACTATTTCCCGTTAATTTGGGAATATTTCCAGCCTCACCCCTGATCGTAACTTCCCGTTTGACCTCTATTGTTTCCGTGATCGTTAAATCATTTCCGATTACGATATCATCCACTGTTGTATCTGCTATCGCATTCTTCAATTCCTCAAATGTGTCACACCTCTGTGTGGCTGCATGCACCGGCATGGATGTCATCGGCAGCATACTCAGTGTCAGACCGGCACTGAGTACCAATGCCGTTATTCTTTTCCATTTGTTTTTCACTCTCATTCTTTACCTCCTTATGTTCATTGTGTTTCATGGTATCCTTTTTTAATGCTGTTTTCTCTTTCGGCTGACTACTGCCATTCCAAACAATCCCACAACGGAAATCCCAAGAACGGCTGCCCAGAGTGCCGGCTGGAATGTATCACCGGTCTTTGGTGCAGTTACCGTTGCATTAGCAGTCTGATCTTTTGCCTTATTGGTATCAGCGGACGGCGCTGCTTCTGTCTTTGTACCATCCTTTTGTACTACGGTCAGTACTGCTGTCGCATATCCGTCTTTATAATTAAATCTGACTGTATGGTCGCCTGCTGCTAAAGTGTTCATAAATTCTTTTTTGAATTTTATATAAGTAGAACCGCTCCATGCCGTGTAGTATTTGCTGTCTACTACCTTTCCATCAATTTCAACATTTACGAACTTCTTGTATTCTCCGTCAGAACGAACCGTAAGGCTTTTGTCTTTCTCTAAGGTGTATACACTGCCTGCACCTTCGATCACTTTATATTTCTTCTGTGTAGGCTTCTCCGGGTTGGTTGGTTTTTCCGGGTCTGGTTTCGTTGGGTTCTCCGGATCCGGTTTCGTTGGGTTTTCCGGGTCCGGCTTGGTCGGATTCTCCGGATCTGGTTTTGTTGGATTCTCCGGGTTACTTGGTGTCAGTTTTGGAATGCTGGCACTGTCTACCACTGTTCCACATACCGTACACTCCTTATGTCTGCTTCCTTCTTTCGTGGAAGTAGGTAATTTGTCGATGATCCAGTCACTCTTGGTATGTCCGTCATTTACGGTAATGGATACGGTAGTCCTGTTCCCTGCTTTGTCTACTGCTTCTATTTTCTGTTTTCCGCTCTTTGGAGAGACCGTAAACTTATCATCCTTTAAAGTTACTTTTTTGCCGTCTAATTTTACGGTATCTAAGTCCTTGTCGGTAACGGTTACTGTCACCTTACTGCAATAGGTCTTTCCGTTCGTAACACCGGTAATCTCTGGTGCTGTTGTGTCCGTAGAATTAATCGTAATCTTTGCAATTGTATTTTCTACGAACTGATAGTTTGCAGTTGCCTTTCCACCGCTGTACGTTACTTCAAAATTCTTAACATTGGTATCATTTGTATTCACGGTTCCTTTTACTTTGGCAGTTGGTTTTTGGAATCCTGCAATACTGTTCTCATCCTCGCCATCTGCAAATCCATCTACTCTGACGGTAAGTTCCGGCATTGCATCACCTCTGTCGAGCACAACATCCGCAACGGATACTAACAGTTTTCTCGGTTCAATGGTAAATGTCCAGCTGCTGTCTGTCAGACCGGAAGCTGCAAGATAATTATCATTTTCTGCCACATTGATCTTTGCGATATATGTTCCGGCATTGACCGGTGTGACTTTCTTTCCGTTCTGATAATATTCTACTGTGATATCTCCGCAGGAAGTCCCATTTTTTTTCGATATTTCTGCTGCCTTTGCTTCCCCATTGTAGATCAGACTCTGTGGCGCTTTAAACTGAAAATCGGATGCTTTTAATGTAGCAGCTTCTTTTTTCAAAAAAAGCTCATTATTGTCTTCTTTTATTACGAAACCATCCTTATCACTGACAAATTTAGATACATCCGACTCTTTCAACACATAACCTTTACCATAGATATATCTGGCATCTCCTCCACCTATGGAAACAGGATAGGTTTCGAGAGCACTGGTGATACCTATCTTAGCATTTCCCGCTAAGGAACCTTCCACATATACATTTGATCCGAAATCCGACAGATAACGATTATTGGCTGTTCCTGTGGTATAGCGCTGTTCTGTTGTACTCCAGATACCGTCCTTATAATTGCCACTGATATTGATATCACTGTTTAAAAGACATGCTCCACTTACCGGAACGAAAACACCGCCTCCGTTTCCACTTGTACTATTGCCGGTGATCGTACCTCCATACAGTCTCTCTACATTATAGACACCGCCTCCGTTTCCTTTAGCAGTATTTCCACTGATGGTTCCACCGGTCATGCGGGCGGAACCACCTCCAAATTCATAGATTCCGCCTCCATTGCCGGCAACTGTGTTACCACTGATAGTTCCACCAGCCATTTCAAAATATCCACCATTGCCAATCACATAAACCGTTCCGTCACTCTCGGATACATTATTTCGGATCTCACTGCCTTCTTTCATAGTCACCGTACTATAATGATTTACATATATGGCTGCACCTTCCTTTGCATGGTTATTCTCAATCACGGTACCACTTTCTAAATTTACCAAAATACTCTTAGATTTAAGTGCCGGTGATGCAGTCTGTGTATTTCCGTCCTTATTTCCATCCACGATGATATTCTTCAATGTAACGACATCTGACTTATGGCCATTGGCACCATCAAAATCCAGTATTACATCTGTATGACTCTTACCCCGGATCAACTTTGATACATTGGATGCATCCGGACTCTGGATTGTCACTGCTCTTCTGACATATACCGTATCTGTGATCGTTATGTCATTCATGACATTGATAAGACTGATATATTGATTTTGGGCTGCCGCCTGCAGCTCAGTCAATGTCTTAACATTTGCAACACCTGTTGGCTCGATCCGTATGTATTTATAACCATCTAATACCGTATCCTTGGCTGCCTGTGTTCCCGGTGCAGCATCGCCGGTAAATACATTATAGTCTTCATAACCATACCCACTCTTATCTATACCGGAAGGAGACTCATAAGCAGCAGCACCTCCAAAAGCTGTCAGAACAGCAGAGTTTTTCACATAAATACTCTGTTGTGCAAAAATACCTTTTCCCGTACTGCCATCGCTCGCTGCTTCAAGCTTCGTCCTAATCCCATCGATTTTCAGCACTCCTCCCGATGATATGGCTGTAGCACCACTTTTCGCCCGGACTTTCACTTCCACGCCATCTGAGACAGTCATACCGGAACCTGCCTGTATTGCCTCTTTTCCGTCGCTTTCCACTGTCAGACTGCCCGTTCCGCCACCATATCCGCCATAGCGGATCGTCAAATAGCCGGTTACCTCTATCGCTGTTTCATTCTGCGTGGCAGTCACGATATTCGTATTTGTTTCCTGATTGTTGCATACATATATGGTAAGATTTCCATTCGCTTTGATCGTATGTGCCTCTAAATTATTCAGCCAAAGCTCACCCGCCGTATCGTAATATGCACTATGGTCCTCATAAGTACCTGTTGCACCGCTATCAGCAGTATCACCATTTTTAAAATACTCCTGACTGCCCGCATGCAATTCCACGCCATCTACAAATACGCTCGCGGCATTCTCTGCTGCGGATATCTGCATTGATATTTGTGGCAGCATTGGTAATATTCCAAGTACCAGCACTGTGCAAAGCAGCCAGGCAATCCCCTTTCTTATCTTATTTGTCTGCCTCATGTGTTACCTCCTTACATCTATAGTCCCAAATTGACATAGTTTTACATTTTTTATATAATCATATTACACCGTACATCAGTGTACGATACAAGAGTTTTTTCTAAATTTTACAGCATTTTTGGAGGTTTTATGAGTCAGAAAGAAGATCGTCTGATGTCTATCGGAGAAATTGCAAAATCCCTTGGCATCACACGAAGAATTATATTGAATTATGAAGAAAAAAATCTGTTGCAGGCAGATGTAAAAGACGGGGCTACCGGCAACCGTTACTATCTGGCAGACTCCCTGACGAAGATACGGACGATCCGCGTACTGCAAAACCTCGGTCTGTCTTTGGATGACATCCAGGCATATTACGACGGAACTACTGATATGGAGCCTATGATCGAACGTTTAGAAAAGCTTCGTGATGAATTAAATCTCAATATTGAAAAACTAAAACAGCGTGTAAAAAGCGACAATGACTTTGAACTCCATACGGTCACGATCCCGGAACAGACCATTTACCGCCGCACGATGCGTGCTGACACCGTAGAACAGAGAAAGGAGCATTTACGGGATATTATCCCTGATGCTATGCGAAAATACGGCTCAGACACCAGCAAACGCATGTATTTTATTGATTATCCGTTAGAAGACCCGAACCTGATTTCCTACTGTATCGCAGTCCCACCGCAGAGTGAGGGCGAATATATCCACAGACTGCCGGAAGAAAAAGCACTCTGCATTTTTTACCACGGCAGCTATGAATCGATCCCGGATATACGCGACAGACTGATCGCATATGCAAAAGAACATGGATTTTCTTTAAAGGGAACCTGTCGGCATATCTATCTCGAAGGTCCCCCGGCACATACGGATCCGAGTAAGTTTATTACGCAGGTGGCTTTGTTGGTGGAGTGAGAATAAGTATTGATAAATTTGCTTTCCGTGTATATACTAAGTATATACATCTATCTGTAAGGAAGTTTTTTATGCAAACACAAATAAAAGAATGGGGTAACAGCCAGGGAATCAGACTGCCAAAAGAAGTATTAAAAAGTGCAGGTTTTACATTGAAAGAAGTTTTAGATGTTACCATATCAGAGACCGTTTCAAGTTTTGTGTAAACGTTAAAAACTGATATAAGATTTGTGAATAGTTACAAATGGGCAGAGCCGATTTTCCGGATTCTGCCCATATCTGCATTATACAGTAGTTTTTAGGCATGTCAATAAAACCTGCCTAAAATTGACTGCTTTACAGGTTCCGTCCGGCCAGACGTTCTTCAAAATAGATTTCCAGCTGGGAATGGATCTGTCCCCAGTCCTGCC
>ERZ827469.2490-NODE-2490-length-13765-cov-9.972794_pt1 | contig 13765 bp, 7 predicted proteins | sample MGYA00519917_ERZ827469 | MGnify/ENA primary metagenome ERZ827469 (study PRJEB31778, sample SAMEA3449314) | human gut metagenome | biome: human gut; feature: human-associated habitat; material: faeces | place: United Kingdom | collected 2010/2012 ... | reverse complement strand
ATAAGGAATTGAAGGCCGTTGTAGATGATTTGTTCGTCGATGATGCGACGGATCTTGTCGAGGAAATGCCCGCCAATGTGGTCAAGCGTATCCTTGGCCAGGCGGACCCCGCGACCCGCCGCATGATCAACGAACTGCTTAAATATCCCGAGGACTCCGCCGGCGGCGTCATGACCACCGAGCTGATGGAGCTGCGCCCCGACTGGACGGTGGCGCAGGCGATGAGCGCCATCCGCAAGAACGGCTTTGACAAGGAGACCATCAACAACTGCTATGTCACCGACCGCGACCGCACCCTCATCGGCGTCGTCTCCCTGCGCGCACTCGTCCTCTCCAAGGACCCGGACAATGAGCTGATCCGCGACATGATGGATGACAATGTGGTCAGCGTCAACACCACGACCGATCAGGAAGATGTCTCCCAGATGTTCGAGAAGTACGGCTATCTGGCTATTCCTGTTGTGGACAACGAGAAGCGTCTGGTCGGTATCGTCACGATCGACGATGCTATCTCGATCATGCAGGACGAGGCCAGCGAGGATATCGCTAAGATGAACGCTATCGGCCCGTCCGACAAGCCGTATTTTAAACAGTCTATGCTGGATCTGTACAAAAGCCGTGCGCCGTGGCTGTTGTTCCTGATGATTTCGTCCACCTTCTCCAGCATGGTCATCCGCGGGTATGAGGATGCCCTCGCCGCCGTGACCGTGCTGACCGCCTACATCCCGATGCTGACCGACGCGGGCGGCAACGCGGGCAGCCAGAGTACCTCCACCATCATCCGCGGCATGGCGGTCGGCGACATTGAGCCGCACGACCTGCCTAAAATCCTGTGGCGCGAGTTTCGCATTGCCATCCTCTGCGGCGGCACGCTGGCGCTCTGCAACTTTGCAAAGCTCATCTTTCTGGACGGCATCGTGCCCCCGGTCGCAGCGGTCGTCTGCCTGACACTGCTCTGCACGGTCATCCTCTCCCAGCTGATCGGCGGTCTGCTGCCGGTCGTTGCCGAGAAGCTCAAGATGGACCCCGCCGTCATGGCATCGCCGCTCATTACCACTATTGTCGATACCACGACGCTGCTCGTCTACTTCAACATCGCACGGACGCTGCTGAAAATCTAATTTTAGACACCGTGTTCAATATTGTAGGTTGTACCACACCCCCGGGTGTGGTACAATTTTTTTAGAGAAAAAGCCTTCCCCTGAGGGGGGAAGGTGGCCCGAAGGGGCGGATGAGGGGCAGACTTCCCGCAGCAGCCCCTTTACCGGGCAATAATGACCAGCGCCGCCCCTCATCAGTCAGCGGTCGGGGCCGCTGACAGCTTCCCCCAAGGGGGGAAGCCATCCTTACAATCAGGAGTTTTCATCATGAACATGCAGGATTTCTACACCGGGCACGCCTTTGATGCGTATGAGTTTTTCGGGGCGCACACCTACTTCGGCGGCACACATTTTGCGCTGTGGGCACCGTCCGCCCAGCATATCGCGGTCGAGACCGAGGCCGGCACCTTTGACATGCACCGCACCCAGCCCGGTGTGTGGGAGTGCGATGCCTCCGGTGTCAACGCGGGTATGGTCTACCAGTATTGGGTGCGCGGCGCAAACGGCCAGACCGTGGCCCACTGCGACCCCTACGGCACGGCTATGACACTGCGCCCCGACGGCCGCAGCATCGTCAGCGATGCCCCCAAGGGCTTCAGCGATGACAAATGGATGCAGAGCCGCACCAAATGCTTTGATAAGCCGATGAATATCTATGAGGTCCACGCCGGAAGCTGGCGGCAGAAGGAGGACGGCAGCTGGTACACCTATGCCGAGCTGGCCGAGCTGCTGCCCGCCTACTGTAAGGAAAACGGCTTCACCCATATTGAGCTGATGCCGCTGGCCGAGCATCCGTTTGACGGCAGCTGGGGCTACCAGATCACCGGCTTTTTTGCGCCGACCAGCCGCTACGGCACACCGGACGAGCTGGCCGAATTTGTCAACGCCTGCCACAAGCAGGACATCGGCGTTATTCTGGATTTTGTGCCGGTGCATTTTGCCGTGGATGCTTACGGCCTGAAGGAATTTGACGGCACCCCGCTGTATGAGTACCCGGCCGCCGCCGTGGGCCAGAGCGAGTGGGGCAGCTGCAACTTTATGCATTCCCGCGGCGAGATCCGCTGCTTTATCCAGTCCTGCGCCGATTACTGGCTGCGGGTGTTTCACGCGGACGGCCTGCGCATGGACGCAGTCTCCCGCCTGATCTACTGGCAGGGCGACCCCAACCGCGGCGTGAACGGCTCAACGCTGGAATTTTTGAAGGGGATGAATCAGGGGCTGCAGCAGCGCCACCCCACGGCGATCCTCATCGCCGAGGACTCGACCAGCTTCCCGAAGGTCACCGCCCCTGTGGAGTACGGCGGCCTCGGCTTTGACTACAAGTGGGATCTCGGCTGGATGAACGACACGCTGGACTACTTTAAAAAGACCAGCGAGGAGCGCCGGGAAAATCTTGGCAAGCTGACCTTCTCGATGATGTACGCATGGAACGAGCATTACATCCTGCCGTTCAGCCATGATGAGAATGTCCACGGCAAGGCGACCATCGTACAGAAGATGTACGGCGACTACGAGGGCAAGTTCCCGCAGGCGCGGGCGCTGTATCTGTATATGGCAATCCACCCCGGCAAGATGCTCGACTTTATGGGCAACGAATTTGCGCAGCTGCGTGAATTTGATGAAAGCCGCGAGCAGGACTGGATGGTGCTGAAGTACCCCAACCACGATGATTTCCACCGCTACCGCAAAGCGCTGAACGAGGCCTACTGCAAAAACGAGGCCTTCTGGAGCCGCGAGTATGACCCGGCTGCGTTCCAGTGGCTTGACTGCGCCCACCCCGAGCTGGACGCCTGTGCCATCTGGCGCGAGGGGAACGAGGGGGCTGTGCTGGCTGCGTTCAACTTTGGCGATACCGCGCTGGAGGATTACACCCTGACCCTGCCCCGCGCCGGCAAGCTGACCCTGCTTTTGGACACCGACTGGCAGTGCTTCGGCGGCAAGACCGAAAAGCCGAAGCGGGCTGCCGGCAAGGTGTGCGATGGCACGCTGAAGGTGACGCTGGCCCCGTTCAGCGGCCGGCTGTATAAGCTGGTCTGATTTTACAAGGATAGGCAACACCCCTGCGCCGTTTTGGGATGACGCAGGGGTGTTTTTTGCTGTGCGGCAGGGGCCGGGCATGCCCGGCCCGTAACTTTGCCGCTGCAACCCCTTTTGCGGTAAATTTGCAGGGAGGGGTCTTGACCCCCTCCGCGGCGGCCAGAGGGCTGGCCGCCCTACTTCACAGCCGCAAACGGGTAAAGCCCCTCCGGCCTCGTTTTACTCGGCCACCTCCCCACTGCGTGAGGAGGCTTTCTCGCGGGCGAAGCCCGCGCAAAAAAGGCTCCCCACGCAGTGGGGTGACTCCCCGCTGCGTGGGGAGATGTCGCGGAGTGACAGAGGGGTCCGGGTCCGAAGGACTGGCCGAACTTGCGAGGCCTGAGGGGCTTTGCAACCTTGCCTTTATATCTTCTTCACCTCCCAATACTCCTCCACGATCTCCCGTTCCACAAACGGTTCCTTGATTCCGCCGCGCTCTATCGTTGTCTCGTGGCCCTTGCCTAAGATCGCGATAATATCCCCGGGCTGGGCGTGGTCGAGGGCGTAATAGATCGCCTGTCTGCGGTCCGGTATCTCGGCAAACGGCGTGGCCGGGTTGCCAAGGCGCAGCCCGGCGCGGATGTCCGCTAAAATGTGCTCCACGGGCTCGCCGCGGCTGTTATCCTCGGTGATGATGCAGAAATCCGCCAGCCGTGCGCAGACCGACCCCATGCCGAACCGGCGCAGGCGGCTGCGCGCGCCGCCGCAGCCGAACACCGCGACAAGCCGCGTCGGGCGGTAAGCCCGCAGCGTGCGCAGCAGGCACTCGGCGGCGGCCTCGTTGTGGGCGTAGTCGATGACCACCGTGAACGGCGCGTCCAGCGGCACCGGCTCGACCCGCCCGCACACGACGGCCCCGGTCAGCCCGGCATGGATCGCGTCCTCACCCGCGCCCAGCACCCGCGCCGCCGTCAGCGCAGCCAGCGCGTTGTACACGCTGAACGCCCCGGGCATGCCCACGGCGTACCGTGTGCCGTCCACGGTAAACGCCGCGCCCAGCCGCCCGCCCGCGCGTGTCAGCGCAAAATCGGCGTCGGCGCGTACATCCGCAGGGCAGCCGATGCCGTAGGTCACGGCGCGGCAGTAAAGACCCTGCATAATTTTCCCCACATGCGGGTCATCATTGTTGAAAACTCCCACGCGGCAGCGGCGGAACAGCGCCCGCTTCCAGAACAGATACTCCGCAAAATCCGCGTGTTCGTCGGGGCCGATGTGGTCGGGCGACAGGTTCGTGAACACCCCCACCGCAAATTCGATCTCCGCCGCGCGGTCAAATTTCAGCCCGAGGCTCGAAACCTCCATGACGCAGGTGTCGCAGCCGTCGTCGGCCATGCGGCGCAAAAGCAGCTGCAGATCGCAGCTTTCCGGCGTTGTATGGTTCAAATCATGCCGGTGCCCGGGCCAGCAGACGCCGTTGGTGCCCACCAGCCCGACCCGCCGCCCGTCGGCCTGCAAAACGGCTGCCAGCAGGTGGGCCGTCGTCGTCTTGCCCTTCGTGCCGGTCACGCCGATCATCGTCATGGCGCGGGCCGGTTCGCCGTAGAGCCGCGCGGCCAGCGCCGCCATGGCACGCCGCGGGTCGCCCGCCAGCAGTACGGCACACCCGGCGGGCAGGCCGGGCACATCATGGGTGCAGAGCACCGCCGCGGCCCCGGCAGCGACGGCCTGCGCCGCAAAGTCGTGGCCGTCGGCGTGCCGCCCGGGCAGACAGACGAACAGCGCCCCCGGCCCGGCACAGCGGGAGTCACAGCAGACGGACGTGATTTCGGTCAGGGCATCGCCGCGCAGAAGCCGACAGCCGGTGTTTTGGGTAAGCCGCCGCAGGTCCATTCAGCATCACGCTCCAAAAAATTGCTCATACCAGATCAAAAAGCTGTATACGCACCAGATCTGCCGCCAGCAGTCGCCGCCGTGCAGGTGCTGGTTCAACATACTATGCAGCGCGCGCGGGTCAAAGAACTCCGCCGCTGCCGGGCGGCTGAACACGGCCCGCACCCGGCTGGTGTAGGGCTCCTTCCGCAGCCAGTCCCGCACCGGCACAGGAAAGCCGAGCTTTTTGCGCACGGCGCTGGCGGCGGGCAGCGTGCGTGCCGCGGCCCGGCGCAGGGCAATTTTCGTCGTGCGCGCGTCGGCCTTGGCGGCAGCGGGCAGCGCGGCGGCCAGCGCCCAGACCTCCCGGTCCAGAAACGGCACCCGCAGCTCCAAACTGTGCGCCATGCTCATCTTGTCGGCCTTGAGCAGGATGTCCCCGGCCAGCCACAAATTTAGATCCACCTGCTGCATCCGGGTCACGGGGTCCAGTCCCTCGGTGGCGTCCCAGATAGCCTCGGTCAAAAACATCGGGTCGCCGTCCCCGGCGTAATCCGCCAGCAGGCGGCGCTTTTCGCGCTCATTGAACAGGGCCGTGGGGCCGAAATACCGCTCCTCCAGGCTCATGCCGCGCCGCACGAGAAAGTTCACCCCGCGCGCGGGCGGCAGCAGCGACGCCGCCGCCCCCAGCCCGGCCCGCAGCCAGGGCGGCAGGCGGTCATACCACCGCGCCGTGAAGGGGTCGCGGTAGATGTTGTACCCGCCGAACAGCTCGTCCGCGCCCTCGCCCGAGAGCACGACCTTGACGTCCTTCGCGGCCTCGCGGTTCAAAAAGTAGAGCGCCACGGCGGCAGCGTCAGCCAGCGGCTCGTCCATGTGGTACTGTACGGCGGGCACGGCGTCCCAGAACTCGCCGGGGCTGATGCGCCGCACGCGGTTGCGCACGCCGAGGCTGCGTGCCAGCGCCCGGGCGGGAAAGGACTCGTCGTACTTCGGCTCGGCGTAGCTGATCGTGTAGGTGCGTGCGGGGCGGGCCAGCGCGGTCAGGTAGGCTGAGTCCACGCCGCCCGACAGGAACCCCGCGACCTCGACGTCGGCGACCTTGTGCGCCGCCGCACTGCCGCGCAGGACTTCTTCGATCTCGGCAGGGGAGACCGGCGCGTCGCCGGGCAGGAAGGCAGGCTGCACCCACCGCGTCGTGCGGACGATGCCGTCGGAGAACTCGAGAAAATGCCCGGGCAGCAGCTTCTGCACGCCTGCAAAAAACGTATCCCGCCCCGGGGAATACTGGCAGGACAGGTAGAGCGGCAGCTGCGCGGTGTTGAGCCGCTTGGCAAACGACGGGTGGTCTAAAAACGCCTTGATCTCGCTGGCGAAAAGCAGCGTGCCGTCGGCGCAGCGGCAGTAGTACAGCGGCTTGATGCCGAACATATCCCGCGCGCAGAACAGCACCCCGGCGCGGCGGTCCCACAGAGCAAACGCGAACATTCCGCGCAGCCGGGGCAGCAGCTCGCGGCCCCACTGCTCCCACCCGTGCAGCAGGACCTCGGTGTCGGTGCGGGTGGCAAAGGTGTGGCCCAGCGCCGTCAGCTCGGCGGTCAGCGCACGGTAGTTGTAGATTTCGCCGTTGAAAACGACGACTAAGTTTTTATCCTCACTGTACAGCGGCTGTGCGCCGCCCTCTAAGTCGATGATGGCCAGACGGCAGTGGCCGAGCGCCGCGGGCCCCTCCACAAAGGTGCCCTGCCCGTCGGGGCCGCGGTGGGCAATGCGCGCCAGCATGGGGGCCAGCGCCGCTGCGTTCGCTGCGCCGTGCCCCGCGATAAAGCCTGCGATTCCGCACATGATTTTGCGTCCTTTCCCGGCAGTGCAACCTGCCGTTACTGCTTTGTCAGCTTAACTTGCTGGTATTTTACCATGTTCTGTGGTAGAATCATGTCAGAAAAAAGAGGAAAGAGGGCGAGCGTATGACACTGGGGCAGAATATCCAGAATGCGCGCAGGGCGCAGGGGCTGAGCCAGGAGGCACTGGCTGAAAAAATCGGCGTCAGCCGCCAGGCGCTGGGCAAATGGGAGAAGGATACCGCCCTGCCCGGGCTGGACAATCTGCAGGCGCTGGCTGCGGCGCTGGGCATCGGCGTGGACGCACTGCTGGGCGCGGAGAACGCCGACCCCGCCGTGCCCGCCGTGACGCTGGACGCGCTGCGGGACCTGCTGGCCGCCCGCGATGCCGAGGAAAAGCGCCGCCGCCGCTTGTGGGGCTGTGCCGGGGGCGCGGCGTTCATCGTACTGGCCGGGCTGCTGGCGGGCGTGGCGCTGCAATATGAGCGGCAGATCAGCGCGCTGAACCAGAACTATGCGGCCATCCAGTCCAGCTACGCCGCCCAGCAGGCGGAGCTGTCGGCGCAGATTTCGGAATTGCAGGACGCCGTCCGGATGGGCGAGGCCACGGTTCTGGACTGGCGCTGGATGCCCGTGGACAAGCTGCACCGGGACGCCGATAAAAGCTGGATGCCCGTGCAGGTGCAGGTCACGCCCCGCACGACCCGCGACGGTGCGACGGCCCGGCTGGCTGTGCGCTGCGGGGACGATACGCAGCTGTACGAAATGACCGCCGCGCCCGACGGCAGCTTTGCGGCGGACGGTATCGTTTTTACGGTGGGCAGCACCTATGAATTGAGCGTGCAGTGGACGGCTGACGGCGTGACCACCAACGAGACGCTGGGGACCGTGGATTTCAACGACGAGATGACCGAGCCGCAGATCATCTGGGGCGCGGCGGGCAGCAGCCTGGACTTTGGGTATTCCGTGCGGCGGGTCGGCAATAAGCAGTACCGCCTGACCCTGACCTGCTACCCTGTGGAGGTGCAGGTGGACGCCCCGCCGTGGATGCAGCCTGCGCAGGTGGAGATCGACCTGCGCCTGAACGGCGACGCCGGGGAGCCGACAGCCACCGCCGTACTGGATTGCGAGGACGAGTACAGCTATGGCAATTCCTCCCGCACCGAGAGCGTCTGGAATGGCACGTTTTACGATGATGCCGTCATCAACGGCTGGGAGTACGACGGCGAGACGCTGCCGAAGTACGTTGTGCGTGTGACAGACACGAATGGAGATGTCTGGACGGAGGAAATGCCGCTGAGCAAACGGTGACCTGTAGGGGCCGGGCATGCCCGGCCCGGAGGTTTGCCATTGCAACCCCTTTCATGGTTTGCTTTGTAGGGAGGGGCCTTGACCCCTCCGCGGGGCGTCGAGGACGCCGCCCCCTACAGTGGCAACCCGGAAGCTTTATTGTTGTCGCTAACGTCCGCGGCGGCCAGTGGTCGCCCGCCAACTTGCCGCAGCAACGCTTTTTCCGGGACGGTTTTTTGCAAGGCAAACGGGCACGGGCGAGCAATGCTCGCCCCTACAAGCGTTTTTTGACAGTCTGCTATATTTTGGTTGTATCCTGTAGTTTATGATCCGGCGTAACGAAGCTGCCGGTATTGTCAGTTTTTAGATTGGCGTTGGATACAGGATTTCCGGCGTTATCAATTTTACGGATATAGACAGTGCAGAGTTAGCGTTTGTTGTTTGTGACATGAAAAGTATCCTGCTCACCAACAGTGCTTTCCAGACTATAACTACCCCATTCTCCACTATTGCCGTTAAAAGCATCAATACGGAACCAGGTTGTATGATGGGGAGTCGGAGTAGAGGGATATTCCTTATAATATAAATGAAACGAACATGCGAAGTCTCCCTTATATCCGGCAGGAGGAGTTTCCGTTATATCATAAGTTTGGCTATTTTGGTCTTCGGCAGTTAGGAAAGCACCAGAATACCCGATGCTATCTCCATCATGCAGTTTGACAGGAATGGAGCATTCTCCGTTACTATCACTGGTGAGTTTGGCAACAGTGTCTGAGCCGTTCGTAATAGCAAAGGTAGCACCGGACAGCGCTTTTCCATCAGGGTCAGTGACGCGCAGCTTCAATTTGGCAATGGGAAAGCGCATAATGGTAAGCTGCCTTTTAGTCATGTCGATAGCAAATGGATTGTTATTTCCGTTATCCTGTATGGAATTGAGATGATAATCGTCCCCATCATTGACAACATTGATATAGATTTTTGTACTGCTGGGAATGACTTGGTAGCCATCAGGAACTTTAGCTTCGGTGATAGTAGTCGGCGTATCCCCGATAACAGTGTTGGGACGAGAGCGTTCCTTAGGAGAAATATCCAACAGAATATCGCCGTTTGCATCAGAGTCCACATCAAAAGAGTTATCGCCGCTCTGAATGTGATATTTTTTGTTTGCAAAAGGCGTAGAGTTTGCAGTTTTAATATCCTGCAAGTGTATAATGAACTGCTTTTCATTTGCTGTAACAGTGCCGCCGGTCGTACCGCCCCCGCCGGTTTCACCGCCGCCGGTCGTTCCACCGCTGCTGCTGCCCGGCTTCGGCGTCGGCACAACAACAGCCTCGTCACTGCCGATATTTACACTTGCGGTGGTTCCCGCGTTCGTGTATACGACCTGTATCCCATCGGCGCTGGTATACACTAAGTATAAAACCTGCCCGCCGGCGTTGCAGGTCATCCCCTGCACGGTACCCTTGACCCCGGCATCCGAAGAAATCCCAACAGGCTTAATATTGCCCGCAGGCGGGTTGTTCACATGCAGCAGATACTGCCCGCTGCCCTCGGTAAGTGCTACATCTCCGCCGGTCACGGTGGGAACCTCGTTTGTCAACGTGCCTGCCCAGTTGGTCAAGGCGGCTGCATTTTCGGCGTTCCCGGCTACAGATGCGTTCTGCACCAAGGCGTAGTTCTGCGCACCCTGCCGGGTCGCCGTCATCACACACGCCTGCGCCTCGCTGACGGCCTGCTTTTCCTTGGCGCTGTCAATGTACCCGGTCAGTGCCGGGACGGCAAAGGTCGCCAGCACGCCCAGAATCACCAATACCACGATCAGCTCCACCAGCGTAAAGCCGTCGCGGCTGCGCGGGGTTCGTTTCAGGCCTGTCATAGGGATGCCTCCTCTTTATTCGGCGGGGTCAAAAATGCTCTGGTCGCGCTTGGCGTGCGCGCCGATGTTGTTGTATTCCAGCATCAGATACCCCTTGGCCCACTCGTCCAGCGCGGGGTCTGCGCCGTACTCGGCTGTGGTGCCGTCCACCTTCATGTAGTCGTTGGCGGCGGTCACAACGGGGGTGTTGTGCTTCATTTCCAACAAGTACTTGTAGTAGTCGCTCAGGGGCAGACCTGCCTGCTGCAGCAGGGTGGGGGCCAACATGACCATGTCCATGCGGTTCAGCGGGTCGGTGGTGCTGGTGGCGGCTGCCGTGTGCTCCAGCGGGTAGTTGGCCCAGATGAAAAACGGCGTGCTGCGCTCCAAAATCTGCAGCTCGTTGTCGGTTTCGGCAAAGCTGGCGTCGGCCACATGGGTCACAAAGCTGGGCGCGTGGTCACCAGCCATGGCCACAATGACCTTGCGGCCCGTCTTTTCGTACTGCGCGGTAAAGTAATCGCACAGCTCCTGCACGGCGGCGTCGGTCATTTTGATGCAGCTCAGGTACTCGTCCATCAGCGCATCGTAGTCGCCGTAGTCGGTGGCGGCGTGGACAATATCCAGCGACGCATCGTTCATATCGTAGTCGCCGTGGCTCTGGATGGATACCAGGAAGCTGAACCGCGGCTGGTCCTCCGGCATGGCCTCGTACATCGTTTCCCAGTCGCGGTAGGTGGCCGAGTCGGTCTGGTACGGGCGGTCCCCGTAGGTCTCCTGCGTGGTAAAATCGCTCTGGAAATGGGTTTCGTCAAAGCCCAGCGCCAGCCAGGCGGAGTCGCGGCGGTAGTTGGAGTTCGTGTAGGGGTGGGCGGCCATCGTGGAGTAGCCCAGACCCTTGAGGTAGCTGACAACGCTGTTGGCGTTGTACAGGTTCAGCCAGTTGAACGGCGTGATGCTGGGCATCAGGATCAGCGAGTTGGAGGTCAGCATCTCGTACTCGGTGGAGTTTGTGCCGCCGCCCACATGGGGGCTGATCGTGTGGCCGTAGACCGAGTTGGGCAGGTTCTTGGTGACCGGCATGATGTCAGTGTCGGCCTGCAGGTCGGTGACAAGGTCAAAGTCGTAGAAGCTCTCGGACAGGATCAGCACAATGTCGGGGTAGTCCTCGGCGCTCTCGGGGCTGGCAGGGGCGATGTAGTCGTCGGCCTTGCGGGCGGTGTTCACCGCCGCGGCGTCGTTGTAGTTCTCCGGCTCAATGATAGGGTCGGCCATCAGGCTGGTGGCCTCAATCGTCCCGGCCAGATAGCCGTAGGTGTAATAGGTGTTCTGCCACGCCCAGCCGTAGGTCGTCTTGGGCTTGATGGTCACGGGGCCGAAGTAGCCGAAGAACATGACCAGAAACACGCCCAGTGCGCTGCCCGCCGCCCGCACGCCGCGGGCCTTCCAGCCGGCGCGCTTAGGCGCACCCTTGACCAGCTGCGCCTGCACGAACGCAATCGCCAGAATCGGCAGGTAGAGCAGCGCGATCTTCACAACGTCCTGCGTGATTTTCAGGGTGTAGCTGCCCATGACCTCGGCGGCGGTGCCGAGGTTCAAAATGTCCTGGGGCATTAGCGCCGAGCCGTGCAGGTCGCGGGTGTAGTAGTTGATGAGCGCAATGACGGTGAACACCGCGCCCGAAATGCCCGTTGCGCGGCTCCACTTGCCGAGCAGCGCAAACAAAATCAGCGTCAGGCAAAAGGCGGTCAGCGCGTTGAGCGGCGCGTAGAGCGGCCATTGAAGCTGCAAAAAGCTCTCGGCCACGCCGTCGGACAGCTCCAGCTGATAGCGGGAGATGAACCCCACCGCCACCGCCAGCAGGAAGGGGAGCACCCCCTGCAAGAGGAATTTCTTCCAGTTAAAGTTTTTCAAATGCTGCATGGGTGATGAATAAATACCTTTCTCTGTAAATTTTGTACACAACTATACATAATATATTATAACACGACACCACAAAAAAAGAAAGAGGCGCGGGCAGCACCTCTTTGGATATATAATGATGTTTGTCCGGAATACGGATAGTACAATACGCCTGCCAGTAGGGGGCGGCATATATGCCGCCCGCACCTTCCGGCCGGCACCCGCCAACCATCCACCACCCCGTAGGGGCCGGGCATGCTCGGCTCGCAACTTTACGTCGCCGCCTGTTACTGGTTTGCATCGTAGGGAGGGGTCTTGACCCCTCCGCGGGGCGTCGAGAACGCCGCCCCCTACAGGGATGGCCCGCAACCAAAACGTCACTTCCGCGTATTCTTCTTCCAGATCCAATACAGCCCTTCCAGCACCAGCGTCTCGCGGTACACAATATCCGTCGCACACGCCGTGCGCACACTGTCGGGCAGCGTGCCGGTTGCGACCACCGGCGCGTCGGGGACGCCCAGCGCTGCGCGGATCTGCGCGACCATGCCGTCCAGCATGGCCGCCGTGCCGTACACAATGCCGCTGTGCAGACAGTCCGCCGTGTTGGCCCCCAGCAAACGCCGCGGGCGGGCCTCCAGCTCCACCTGGGGCAGCTGCGCCGTGTTGCGCACCAGCGCCGACAGCGAGCACTGCGGCCCCGGCAGGATGCTGCCGCCCACCAGTGCGCCGGTGCTGTCCACAGCCAGCAGGGTAGTGGCGGTATCAAAGTTCACCACCACGCAGGGCGGCGTGCACCGCTGCAGCGCGCCCACGATGGCACACAGCAGCTCGCCGCCCAGCTGGGCCGGGTTGTCCATGCGGATGCGCACCCCGCTTTTCAGCCCGGGGCCGACCTCCATGATCTGGCACTCGCACATCTTGCGCAGGGCCTCGCGCAGCCGCGGCGTCAGTGCCGGCACCACGCTGGAAAAGATGACCGCCGTGATTTGCTGCGGCTCCGCCCCGTACAGCGCCAGCATGTTTACGATTTTGTACAGGAGCTCATCACTGCTCAGCGCCGTGTCCGCAAACAGCCGCGACGAAAACACCAGCTTGCCGTCCGGCGTATACCCGCCAAACGTAATATTGGAGTTGCCGATATTCAATGCCAGGATCATGACAGAACCTCGTTTCAAGTATGTTGACTCTATACTATTATAATAAGGTAGAAATTGCAAGTGTTTTCCACATTCACGTGTGCCGGATGTTGAAAATATACCGCTCCATCCACCATCACCCCCGTAGGGGCCGGGCATGCCCGGCCCGCGCGCTTTCCCATAAGCACCCGTTACTGCTTTGCCACCCCGTCTCACCCCACACCGTAGGGAGGGGTCTTGACCCCTCCGCCTGCCCGTTCCCGGCCTACACCCGCTCACCCTTCCACCACCCCGTAGGGGCCGGGCATGCCCGGCCCGCAACTTCGCGCCGCCCGCCGTCACACCTTCCATGTTCCCCCAAAACACCTAACTCCGCAACCCAATTGCCACCCACCACCCCCCATAATTTGTGCCCACCAACCGCCATCACCCCAATATACATCTTGCCCAAACTTCACCATTAAACTTTGTCGAAAAAATCAAAAAAACTTGCAAAAACCTGTTGACAAAGGTCATACTACTTGCTATAATAATCAAGCTGTCTCGCGAGCCCAGCCCGCGGCGGCAGCCGCTGGAGCCTTTACCTACAGCTTGTACGCCGTTTTTTGAAGAAAACTTCTTCAAAAAACTTTCAGAAAACCTCTTGACAAACGAGAGAATCTGATATATAATATACAAGCTGTCACGGAAACGCGACAGCGCAGCAGGACCTTGAAAATTGAACAAAACTGAAACTTGTGGAACCTTGATCGTGGG
>ERZ827469.2483-NODE-2483-length-13807-cov-2.925902_pt1 | contig 13807 bp, 12 predicted proteins | sample MGYA00519917_ERZ827469 | MGnify/ENA primary metagenome ERZ827469 (study PRJEB31778, sample SAMEA3449314) | human gut metagenome | biome: human gut; feature: human-associated habitat; material: faeces | place: United Kingdom | collected 2010/2012 ... | reverse complement strand
AGACCTCATCTGGCAGCTTGATTCAGTGCGCCCTGGCGAGCCTGATGGGTAACTCACACGAATTTCACAATATGTCACTCTTTTTATGGCAATGGGGCGTTAATTGTGCGGTGTTGCCTTAAATATTCATCAGAACTGTAATTCCTTTTAGAACACTCACTAGGAGTTTCACAATTACGTTCACATTTGTCACATATTCCTTTATACCCTATTCTATTAGCAATGTCTGCAATAAGTTGTGACCAGTTTGGTAATTTAGAATTAGCTGAAACTCCTGCTCCAACAAAAATGACAAGTCTATCATTATCTTGTGCTTTTTTGACTTCTTTAATTGATTCGATCCAATTCATATTTGTACCTCAATCGTATTTATTTAGAAGATATGATAAGATTGTTTACCATATACAGTATACCACATTTTTTATAATAAATCAATTAATTAGTTAAAGGCTTTCTTTTGGCGAAAGTGAAATTGAAAAGGCGCATATAATCAAAATTCTATTTTCGGTGACAAAATATATTGCATGATTGTTATATCGTTGAAAGACGTCCTTCAAATCCGTGAAAGGGAGGGATAATGTGACAAATCAAGACGTGGAAAAATACGTCCGAATGTTTCATACAATGCTTTATCGTCTGGCGTTCAGCTACCTCAGAAACGCTGCTGATGCTGAAGATGTGTGTCAGGATTCATTTATCCGGCTGATGAAATATCCCGGAGATTTCCCAACAGACGAGGATTGTAAACGCTGGCTGATACGCGTGGTCATTAATCTCTCAAAGAACCTGCTGAAATACCGCAAAACTCATCCAGAACCGATGGAACTCACCTATGATATTGCCGACAATTCTGCTAAACCGACATCCGAAAGCGAGCTTATTCCGCTGATAAAAAAACTGCCGCCGGAATACGCGGCGGTTATACATCTGTTCTACTATGAGGGATACTCGGCTAAAGAAATTGCGATGATTCTGGGTATCAGCGTTACCGCCGTAACATCACGGCTTTCACGCGGGCGCAGGCGATTAAAACAGCTGTTTACAGAGGAGGAACCGTTATGAAATACAAAACGCTTTTCGACAGAATAACTCCGCCAAAAACTGATGATGAAATGATAAAACTGGTGCTTTCCGGCGGCACGGAAGCCATTCCAGCCTGCACAGATTCAGCCGCGAAAGCTGGAACTTTCCGCAAGCCGGTCGTTTTCGCAACTGCGGCAGCGGCAGCAATTTCATTTGGAGTGACTGCGGCAGGGGCTTCCTGCGGGTGGGATTTCTCTAAGCTGTTTGAGGGATTCTATTCGAGAATCTCATCAGAGGCACAGGGATATGTTGACACTGGAATAGAAAACCAGACCTCTGCCGTCGATTTATTGCAGATGGGAGTAAGCCTTGACAGAATCGTGGATTTTGATTACGGCACGGTCAATTTCACAGGCGCTGTTGCCGACAGGAACACGGTCCTGTTAATGTATGAACTCGCCATAAATGAAATGGCGATTGAGGAGTATCACGGCAAGTTCGGAAACAGCGATAAATTACCATGGGCAGAGCTTGAAATCAGCGAAAATCCTGCCGAATGTAATCTTGCAACAGGCTATGGAACTAAAGACGATACAAGCGGCATAATTACGTACACCAACGCATTTTCTTTCCAGAATGGTTATCTTAATGAAAACAGCGTAATTGAGCTGGAATTCGGCACACTTACATTGTCAGCAGGCGACAATTCATGTCTGGGGCTTCCCCTTGAAGAACCGATCAGGCTGTCACTTCCGCTGAATTTCATGACAGAAAAAAGTGTTTCCGTATCGCCTGATATTGAAGTCACGATTGATAACTATGAATATCATCTTGACGATATGGTGATAACTCCGCTGAGTATTCAGTGGTATGCTAAACGCGGCAGCAAAATCGGCAGGCTGGCAGGAGAAACTGCTCCGCTTACTTGTAAATTCGGAGATGGAACAGAAATCAGAAACTACCAGATTACCGGTGCCTCGGAATGCAACGGAGAACGGGAATTCTTTACTGTCCTCTGGGATAAACCTATAAATCCCTATGACCTGTATTCTGTGATAATAGGCGGATGTGAAATCCTCCTAAATGGTAATAAGATTTCGCTTGCTGACTAATTTCAGATAAAGGATTAGTGGATAAGTATGCTTCAAGGTGATTCATAACAGAAAAAGAGGACGGCAAATCAACCGTCCTCAAATCTGCATATAAGCGCGAACCCGTTCCTTACGAAACGGAGTTCGACGCTTTTGACTTTGGTGGAGATGGGGGGAATGAAATTGCGGTTTCAAGCACAGCAAAATTATAATTCTGTAAGTCGCGCAAACCGCATTGTTAAGCCAAATCGGAGCACCGTAGATAAATCCGAGTTCAAGTGAAAAAATCTGTTTTTCGAAATATTCGGGGATTTTTCGGGGATTTCGGGGCAGCTCAGTCCGGGGAGATCTTATCAAGTATTGCGACGGCGCGTTCCTCCTCCCGGGGATAAAGGTGGCTGTAGGTGTTCCAGGTCATCTGTACGTCGGAGTGCCCGAGCCTGCGCGCTATCTCCTGAATGTTTATCCCCTCGTTGACGAGCAGGGAAGCGTGAGTGTGCCGGAAGTCATGAATGCGAATATGCGGAAGCCCTGCCGCTTTCGCGAACTCCTTATTGTGGTTCTCAATGGAGGTGTCCCGGAGGGTAGCTTCACCGCCGCACACGCGGTAGTCCTCGCTGAACAGCCGGGAAGATTCCTGCTGACGGCGCTTGTGCTCGGCGAGTATCTTCATCAGCGGCGCGGGGATTTGCAGGTCGCGGTAGCTGGACTTATTCTTCGGAGGACCCTCGACATCGCCGCCCTTGAGTTTCTGCGAAATGCTCCGACGGATATGCAGGACGTTTCCGTCGATGTCCGACCATTTCAGCGCGTTTATCTCGCCCTTGCGCGCCCCGGTGTAGAACGCGATACAGAAGAATACATAAAACGCCCAGTCCGTAACGGTCCGGGCGTTTTTCTTTGCTTCGGCGATGTACGTCCGGAACTGCTCCGAGGTGTAGTAGTGCAGCTTGTCGGCGGGCTTCTCGATCGTGTCGGGAGCTTTGAAGTTCCCGAGGGCGCTCAGGGGATTCCGCACAAGGTACTCCATTTTCACGGCGTAGTTCAGCATAGCTACGAACGCGGCGTATGCGTTCTGCTTCGTGGTTATGGACAGCTTATCATTGGCGGCAATGTCGTTCTTCCACTTCGCAAGGACCGGCTGCGAGAGCCTGTCCAGACGATACCCAGCCATTGTCGGCATTACCCGGAGCCGCAGGTTCTTCATCGCGCTGTCGTGGGAGGTCTTGCGTGTTTCGTGGCTGTGGTAGACTTCGTATTCGTCGTAGAGCTGCTGGACGGTCATGCGTGAAACGGTCTGCTTCTTGTCCTTGTACTCGGCTATCAGGGACTGCTCCAGCGCGTTGGCTTCCGCTAGTCCGTAGGCGGTGCGCTCGATCTGGCGAGCCTTGCCCGCTGCGTCGGTGTAGTTCACACGCACGCGGTACTGCTGCAAACCGTTCTTCTTGACTCCGGTTTTGTTTACTGGCATGATTTTTCTCCTTTCTATGGCGTTCCCCTGTCCTTGTGGGCAGGGGAGACACTTTATTTATGACATATTCTGCATATTCCTTTGATTTACATATTCGTCAATGGAATCGCTGTACTTTAAAGAAAAATCTTCGTATAAATACGTTGACCATTTATACATTCGCTTCATACTGCTGATTTTTTTCAACCCGGCATTAACTGAAACAGGGAAAATTGAGCAGATCATATCAATCGTGACAGTGTTTAATCGCTTTAAAAGCTCTGAGATTATGGGTATAGGAATTAGAAATTCTGATGCAAACCAATGTGCTTCTATCTCTTCCGTTTCCTCGTCCACATGCTCCGCTCGGGCAAAGGTGACTACACTGTCGTTTTCACCCAGCCGCATGACCCTGACACCGGAAGCGTAACGGGACATCACGTTGACATCCTTTACAGCGATACGGATGATGACGCCTTCGTTGGAGATCAAAATCAGATCGTCATCGTCGTCAACCACTTTGATGCCGCAGACGTGGCCTTTCACGTCGTTGACCTTGTAGTTGATTTTACCCATGCCGTGGCGGCTCTGTAAGGGGTAATCCTCCACCGGCGTACGGCGGCCCTGGCCCTTGTCGGTGACGGTCATGACAGTGGCACCTTCTCGGATCCGCGCCATGCCGACAACCTCGTCACCGTCTTTCAAGCGGATGGCTTTCACACCGGTGGCGGTTCTGGACATTGGACGGACATCGTTTTCGTCAAAACGGATGGCCATACCGTTGCGGGTGGCGATTAAAAGTTCACAAACCCCGTTTGTCAGTCGTACCCAGGCAAGCTCGTCGTCATCGTTTAAACCGATGGCGATGAGGCCGCTCTTTCGGATATTTTTGTATGCATCCAGCCGGGTCCGCTTGATGACGCCCTTCCGGGTGACCATAACAATGAATTTATCCGGGTCAAAATCCTCAACCCGTAAGAGAGAGGTGACCTTTTCCTCCGGCTCCAAAGCCAAAAGATTGATGATGTTCGTTCCCCTGGAAACGCGGCTTCCCTCAGGAATCTCGTAGCATTTCAGCTTAAACATCCGCCCCTTGTTGGTCAAAAACAGGATGTTGTCGTGGCTGGAAGCGATAAACAGTTCTTCTACAAAGTCCTCGTCCCGCTGTTTCATGCCGGAAATGCCCCGGCCGCCCCGCTTCTGGATTTTATAGGAATCACTAGGCTGCCGTTTGATATATCCGAAATGGGTCAAGGTGATGACGCAGTCCTCTTCGGGAATCAAATCCTCAATATCCACGTCACCGCTGACCACCTGAATTTCGGTGCGGCGCGGATCGCCGTATTTGCTGCGGATTTCAGTGAGCTCTTTTTCGAGGATTTCCATGACGAGATTATAATCGCCTAAAATCGCCTCATACTCTTTGATTTTTTCCAGCAGCCCATTCAGTTCTTCCTCGATTTTGGAGCGCTCGAGACCGGTCAGCTGCCCCAAACGCATAGCGACAATGGCGCTGGCCTGCACGTCAGTGAGGTTAAACCGGTCAATAAGCGCCTGTTTGCCTTCCGGAATCGTCTTGGATCCCCGCAAAATGGCGATGACTTCGTCAATAAAATCAAGAGCGATTTTCAGGCCTTCTAAGATGTGCGCCCGTTCCCGGGCTTTTTTCAGGTCGTACTGGGTTCGCCGGGTAATGACCTGCCCCTGAAACTCGATGTAATGATGAAGCATTTCTTTGAGGGTCAATACCTTAGGCTGATTGTTTACAAGCGCAATCATAATAACGCCCACCGTCTCCTGTAAAGAAGAGAACCGGTAGAGCTGATTGAGTACCACCTGTGGATTTGCGTCCCGCTTCAGCTCAAAGACGATGCGCATGCCTTCCCTGTCGGATTCGTCCCGGATGTAGGAAATACCGTCGATACGTTTTTCTTTGATAAGGTTTGCGATCCCCTCGATGATGCGGGTCTTGTTGATCATGTAGGGAATCTCAGTGACGACGATACTGCTTCTTCCCCGTTCGTCCTCCTCGATTTCCGCCCTGGCCCGGAGGGTGATCTTACCCCGTCCAGTAGAATATGCGGAACGGATGCCGCTGCGTCCCATAATGATACCCCCTGTGGGGAAATCAGGGCCCTTGATATATTCCATGATTTGTTCAAAAGTCAAATCCGGATCTTTTATGAGAGCCAAAATGGCGTCGACGACCTCTCCCAAATTGTGGGGAGGGATGTTCGTCGCCATACCGACTGCAATACCAGTGGAGCCGTTGACCAAAAGGTTCGGAAAGCGGGACGGCAGTACGACAGGCTCGGGAATACGGTCGTCGAAGTTCGGTTGCCAGTCGACGGTTTCCTTTTCGATGTCGCTTAACATATTGACCGACATCTTGCTCATTTTTGCCTCGGTGTAACGGTAAGCTGCAGGCGGGTCACCGTCGATAGAACCGAAGTTGCCCTGACCATCTACCAGCGGATACCGCATGGAAAAATCCTGCGCCAGACGCACCATGGCGTCATAAACCGCCACGTCGCCATGGGGATGGTATTTCGCCAGCACCGAACCGACGGTGTCAACCGATTTGCGGTAAGCTTTTTCCGGTGTCAGGCCGTTTTCGTACATGGTATATAAAATTCGGCGGTGAACCGGCTTTAGTCCATCCCGGACGTCCGGCAGCGCGCGCCCGACGATAACCGACATGGAGTAATCGAGATAGGATTTTCGCATCTCCTTGTCGATATCGACGGCAATAATCTTGGTGCCGTCCAGATTCATTTCATCGTTTGCCAAAACTTTTTCCTCCTAATCAGAGGACATCCCTGTCAATGTCCGTATTTTTCACAGGAAAACCAATTTTATTGGTCGATGACTTCGTATTTATCCCGCAGCCCTTCTTTAAGGAGCCGTTTCACTTCATCCATCTGATCAACGGGAATGCAGCGTTTTGGAATGGCAAAAACCTGCTTCTGACTGACGCAGATAACGAAAATCTCCTTGAGCTCGATACATTTGGTGGTGGGTTTGTTGTATGCGATCAGATATTTACCATTTTGCTCGTTTAAAAGAATCCCTTCGGCGCAGATTTCAATGCGGAAGGTGTCGTTATTCAGTTCCACCGCCTGGGCAGTGGCCTTGATGTGCCGCGCCGGCAGGTACCAGATAAACCCGATGACAACTATGCAAAGAGGCGCTAAAATTTTAGCCACTGTACTACTGGGATCTTTAAACAGCATCTGAAGATACAGCAAAAACAATATGGCCAGCACCGCCGTATAAATCAGATTTTTCTTAAAAATCGTCTTTCTTTGGAAAACCTTCAGCGCCTTTTTGACCTCTTCCCCGGCCAAATCGTATTTTATCTCAATGCCGTGGAGCTCGTCTTCTTCCTCCACCTTTTCACCGTCTACCCAGGGCTTGGAAACATCGTACTGCTCTGCGTCGAGCCCCTGCGCTGTCAGAATTTTCTCTTCCTTGACGGGATTTTCGTCCTCTTTCGGCGCTTCGCTTGCCGAAGCAGCCTGCTGTTCTTCCTCTTCTTCGGAAGGCGCCGCTTTCACTTCCTCAGCGAAAGCATCTTCCTGTAATTTTTCGTTTTGTTCTGACATATTCGTTCTCCGATCTTTCAGGCTGTCCCATTAAACGTCCAAGTTTTTCACGTATCTTGCGTTTTTCTCGATGAATTCCCGTCTGGGCTCCACCTTATCGCCCATGAGGATAGTAAAAGTTTCATCCGCCTTAACAGCGTCCTCCAGTTCCACCTTGATAAGGGTCCGGTTGGCAGGGTCCATGGTGGTTTCCCAAAGCTGTTCGGGATTCATCTCACCCAGACCTTTGTACCGCTGGACTTCGACCTTGGCATTATTTTCGCCGGCAAGTTCTCTGCTGTAGGCGTCCCGTTCCTCCTCGGTAAAGGCATACCGGACTTTTTTGCCGCGGAATACCTTAAACAGGGGCGGCTGAGCAAAATAAATGTGCCCCTGCTCTACCAAAGGCCGCATGTACCGGAAGAAGAAGGTCAGCAAAAGCGTGCGGATATGGGAGCCGTCCACGTCGGCATCAGCCATGATAATGACTTTGCCGTATCGGATTTTGCTGATATCCAAATCTTCTCCGATACCGCATCCCAACGCCGTCACAACCGGCATCAGCTTTTCGTTGCCGTACACCTTGTCAAGCCGTGCCTTTTCCACGTTTAACATCTTGCCCCACAGGGGTAAAATCGCCTGAAAGGTCCTATCCCGGCCCGATTTGGCGGAACCGCCTGCCGAATCACCCTCGACGATATAAATTTCGGTCATGGTATTGTCTCTGGAAGTACAGTCGGCCAGCTTTCCCGGAAGTCCGCCCGACTCCAGCACCGATTTTCTTCTGGTCAGGTCGCGGGCTTTCCTAGCCGCTTCCCTCGCTCTTTGGGCGTTGATGGATTTCTCAAAAATTGCCTTTGCAATAGTCGGGTTCTCTTCAAAATAGGTATTAAGACCTTCAAAAACCAAACCATCCACCAGAGGGCGGGCCTCAGTATTACCCAATTTTCCCTTGGTCTGCCCCTCAAACTCACAGTCGGTGAGCTTGACGCTGACAATTGCTGTCAAACCTTCCCGTACGTCGTCACCGGTCAGGTTCTGGTCGTTATCCTTTAGGAGCTTATGCCGACGCCCGTAATCATTGAATACCCGGGTCAAGGCGTTTTTAAAGCCGGTTTCATGGGTACCGCCTTCAGTAGTATGAATGTTGTTTGCAAAGGACTTGATGACTTCGTAATAGCTGTCGTTATACTGGAGCGCCACTTCCGCCATCGCCCCGTTTTCCTCTTTGGAGAGGTAAATAGGCTCCTCGTGAATGGGATTTTTCGTTTTATTGAGATGTTGGACAAAGCTCTTAATACCGCCCTCGTAATGGAGAGTTTCCTGGACAATATTTTCCGGGTCGCGGTAATCGGTGAGGATGATTTTGATTCCCGCGTTGAGAAAAGCCTGTTCTCTCAGCCTCGTCAGCAGCGTATCGTAATCAAAAACAGTATCCTCAAAAATTTCGGGATCGGGTTTGAATACAACTGTTGTACCGGTCTTTTTGGTGTCCCCAATGATTTTGAGCTCCTCCTTGTAATGGCCGCGCTCAAAATGCTGAAAAAAGATATGCTCGCCGTTCTCGACAGTGAGATCGAGACTCTCACTTAATGCGTTAACAACCGACGCACCAACACCGTGCAGACCGCCGGACACCTTATATCCGCCTCCGCCAAACTTTCCACCGGCGTGGAGGATGGTGTAAACGACAGTAGCTGCCGAAATACCCTCTTTTGGGTGAATACCGGTGGGGATACCGCGGCCATTATCGACGACCCGGATGATGTCCCCTTCCAGAATATCGACTATGATCTCGGTACAGTAGCCTGCCAACGCCTCGTCGATTGCGTTGTCGACAATTTCGTAGACCAGATGATGCAGTCCGTTTGGCCCTGTGGAACCAATGTACATACCAGGCCTTTTCCGGACGGCTTCCAGGCCTTCCAACACCTGAATTTGACTTTCATCATAGTTCTCATTGAGAGGTGTATTGTTCACGATCCGATCCTCCATTTTCTTTCGGTCTTTAATCCTAACACAAAGTGGTGTTTATTCAATTTCTTCCCAGCGCTTTTTTAACGTCCGGGGCGCCAGCAGGGACAAATACACTTTTTCCTGCCCTTTTTTGTCACAGGTAACCACAAAGGACTTTGGAATGTCCTGGGTCACGTCGATCACCCGGTTATCCTGCTGCTTCACCCGCAGGTACTCCTTAGTGTATTTGGAAACCGAGGTGTTTTCCAAATCAAAAATACCGATGACGTCGGGATGGTGAACGACCACGTCATTTCCAACATGTAAATACATAATTCCTCCGCTACAGTTCGTTTTTATTTTTTTCGGTAAAAATTCCGTCTTCTACGTAAAATATCTTTCCTTCCTCCAACTGAAGGGTGTTGATAAGATCACAGCAGGTGATAAACACCTGAAAATCCTTGACTTTGTTGAGTATATAGTGCTGCCGCTGCTGGTCTAATTCGCTCATTACATCGTCCAACAGCACCACCGGGTCTTCCCCGGTGATATTTTTTAACAAGGCCGCCTCAGAAAGTTTAAGGGTAATGGCACAACTTCGCTGCTGCCCCTGGGAACCAAACTGTTTGGCCGACAGCCCGTCGATTTTGATTTCAAAGTCGTCCCGGTGGATGCCTTTGGTTGTAGACTTCAATCGGATGTCATCTTCCCGGGATTCTTCCAACATATTTCGATATTCATCTATTAACTCATCGGAATATATTTTTAATTCTTTACTATTTGGATAAATTGTAGACCGGTATTCCATCCCGATTTGTTCTTTTCCTCCGCTGAAACCGGAATAAATTTTTTGCCCCACTGCCTTCAGCTTTTCCAGATAATCCTTTCGAAAAATCGATAGGATGGTTCCAAGCTTTGCAAGCTGCACGTCCCAGATTTCCAGCATATCTTCGGGATAGCTCTGCTTTCGGATTTCCTTGAGAAGGACGTTTCGCTGCTCTAAAATGCTTTCGTATTGACTCAGATATTTCCCGTAGATGGGTTTGATCTGGCTGATAGCAGTGTCTAAAAACTGCCGCCGGCAGGATGGGCCGTCTTTTACAATATCCAGATCGTCGGGGTTAAACACGACGCAATAGAATTCCCCCGACAGTTCTGAAAGGCTCTTCAGCGGCACTCCATTCAGTAAAATTTTTCGTTTTTCGCCGGCCAGATAACGAATCTGCTGAGTCCGTTCCCGGTCGGAAAATGTAAGCCCAATCTGAAAAATTGGCTTTTCGAATTGGATCATCTGACTTTCTTTTGCCCCACGAAAGCTTTTGTTCCCGCTGCAAAGCCAGATTGATTCCAACAAATTGGTCTTTCCCTGAGCGTTTTTCCCGTAAATAATATTTACATTTGGATGCGGAAGCAGCAGCGCCTGGCCGATATTGCGGTAATCGCTGAGTTCCAGCCTATCGATCCTCATAAAAAAGCGCTGCCCCCTTTTTTTTGTCATCGGAGGCAGGATGTGGATATTTATTTGACGACAATACGGTAATCATCCACGGTTACAACATCCCCCGGAACCAATTTTTTTCCTCTTTGCATACAGACTTCACCATTGACTGAGACTGCGCCTTCCGCGACGATTTCCTTTGCGTGTCCCCCGGTTTCCGCCAGTCCGCAGAACTTTAAAAACTGATCCAGTTTAATAAATGCAGTCGAGATTTTAATTTCTTCAGTTATCATCTTTGAGCCTCATAGGCATGACCAGGAAAATAAAGTGGTCGCCTTCCATCGGGAGAATCTTGATGGGAGAAAACGCGCTGTTGATTTCAATTTTCACCTGATCCAGCTCGCTGGACTTTAAAGCGTCGGTCATGTATTTGTTGTTAAAGCCGATTTTTACCCGTTCCCCAGTCATCTCCAATTCCACATTGTCGCTGACTTTACCCATGGAGGTCTCGCAGGAAACGTTGACGCTGTTGTTTTCAAAAATCGCTTTAATAGGATTTTTTACCTTGTCGTTGATGATAATGGAGGCACGGTTGATGCTTTCGAGAAATTCCCGGGTGGATACAACAATACTGGTCTTGGATTCCTTTGGAATCGCCGCGTTATAATCGATAAACTCACCTTCCAGCAGACGGGAAATCACGTGATATCCCTTGCACTCAAAGATGATGTGTTTACTTCCGATGTTGAGCTGAATGGGAAGCTCTTCTTCGTCACTTAAGTATTTTCCGGTGAGTTTCAGCACTTCCGATAAGGTTTTTCCCGGAACGATGAACCGAATATTATCCTTGCAGTCGACGTTTTCTTTCCGCACAGCCAGTCTGCATCCGTCCACCGACACCAGATAGAGAACACCGTCCTTCACTTCAAACAGAGTTCCTGTCAACACCGGAGTGGCATTATCCTGGGAAACAGCAAACAAAGTCTGAGAAATCATGCTCCGCAGCACATTTCCGTCAATAGAAAAAGCGTGGTCCTGAGAAACAGGAGGAATTTCAGGATACTCGTCGGCGCTCATGCCGAGAATGGTAAACTGTGCTCCTCCTCCTTTAATAATGGTCAGTAACTTGTCGTCGGTGGTCAAAGTGAGATCCACGTTAGGCATTTTATTGATAATTTCGGAAAAAAGGCGGGCATTTAAAATCACTTCTCCATCTTGGAAGGACTGCACCTCAATATCTTTAGTGATTCCCAGCTCCAGGTTGTATCCGATTACCGAAAGGATATTGTCATGGCATTTGAGGAGGACACATTCCAGAGCCATCATTGTCGATTTGCCGGAAACAGCCGGAGAAACGTTGTTAACCGCTTCGCAGAGCGTTACCTTATCACAAGTAAATTTCATATTATACCTCCATGACATATTTTATACAATCAGTAATCATGTGAATATTGAGTGCAAGTTTATGGTATAAAACTTGCAGATTAAAATGATATCTGCATTCAATCTATATAATAAATAATATAATAAATATATAGTAGTAATAGTAGAGGGCGGGCAAAAGTGGAAAAATCTGCTGAACTCCGCTTTAAAGGGATTTTCTTTCCTTTTTTCTCCTAAAGCTTCTTTTGAAATGTCCTTTAAAGAAGTGAATAAGATAAATAACAAAAAGAAAAAGTCAAAATTGGTGAAAAGAAAAAGAAGGAAAAAGTGGAGAAAAAAGAGAAAAACTGACGGATAATTTTTTTCACATTTTTTAAACCACCTGATGTGAATAGAAAAAAGTGGAAATTATTTATCCCTTATGTTTTTGATGAGGTCTTCGATGATTCCCTTATCGTGGGGATTGTTTTTCATTAAATCCTGCACTTTTTTCAGTGTGTAGACGATGGTGGTATGATCTCGATTTCCAAATTCCTGGCCGATCTGTTTCATCGATGTTTGGGTAATTTCCCGAACAATATAGATAGCCACCTGACGGGCCATGGAAATAGGTCCGCTGCGTTTGTTGGAGCGGATATCCTCCGGAGATACGTTATAGGTTCGTCCCACCTCTTCGATGATCTTTTCCACGGTAATTGGAAGGGGCTGGTTGTCGTTGAGAATTTCGTTAATGACGTTCTGTGCTACGCTCAAATTTGGTTCCGAGCCGGTGAGAAGGCGGTATACCTTCATCTTTTTGACGGCCCCTTCCAACTGACGGATATTGCTTTTGAGTTTGGTGGCGATGTAGTTGACGATATCGTCTGGAATATCGATCTGTAAAAGTTCCGCCTTCCTTTTAATAATGGCGATTCTGGTTTCCAGATCCGGCGGCGAAATATCCGCCAGTAAACCCCACTCGAATCTGGATTTCAGGCGGTCTTCGATGATGTTGATATCCTTTGGAGGACGGTCGGAGGTGATGACGATCTGTTTTCCATATTGATAAAGGTCGTTAAAGGTATGGAAAAATTCTTCCTGGGAACGGTCTTTACCGGATAAAAACTGGATATCGTCGATCAAAAAGAAATCCGCATGGCGGTATTTTTGGTGAAATTCTTTGATGGTTTTTTTACCCAGGGCATAAACCAGATCATTGGTAAAGGTTTCACTATTGGTGTAAATGATATTCATGTCAGGATTCTGCTTTTTGACCTCATATTTGATGGCCATAAGCAGATGGGTCTTTCCAAGACCGCTGGGTCCGTAGATAAAAAGAGGATTATAAGGCTTAACGTTGGAATTGGGATTCATCGCCACCGATTTACAGGCAGTGTAGGCGAATTCATTTTTGCTTCCCACAATGAAGTTGTCAAAGGTATATTCGTATTCACCAGTCAGAAATTCCTCTTTGATCTCCTTGTCCGAAACAGAGATGGAAGGAGAAGAAGTTTCAACCTGCTGTACAGCAGGTTTTTCTTCCAAGGGAGCAGAAGTTTTCGTTTCGGTGGGAGTCTCTACCTGAATATCGGTATCTGTGAGAATTTCGATGTTGACGTTGAAGCCTAAAACCGCCTCAAAAGCCTCTTCGATGCGGGACTGATACTGTTCCATCAATATTTTTCGCTGAAAGGAATGGGGGACGAACAAAACAGCCGTGTTATTTTCCAATCGGACAGGCTCAATATTTTCGATCCAGCATTTATAGGCAGTCTCCGTCAAATCGTTATTTTTTACTTTCTCGAGAAAGTAACTTTTCACAAGATTCAACACCTCAGAAAATGATTGCATGTTGAAACTCCTTTCCAAAATGATGGGGATACTTCCCTGTTGAATGCTGTGG
>ERZ827469.2482-NODE-2482-length-13811-cov-3.860279_pt1 | contig 13811 bp, 10 predicted proteins | sample MGYA00519917_ERZ827469 | MGnify/ENA primary metagenome ERZ827469 (study PRJEB31778, sample SAMEA3449314) | human gut metagenome | biome: human gut; feature: human-associated habitat; material: faeces | place: United Kingdom | collected 2010/2012 ... | reverse complement strand
GCAGGCGGGGTCCGCACGGCGGAAGACGCCGCACTCTACTACACGATCGTCGAGGAGATACTCGGCAAAGAGTGGCTCACGACGGAGTTGTTCCGCATCGGGGCCTCTTCGGCCGCGAACAACATCCTTTCGGCCATCGAAGGCTCGGAGATCAAGTATTTCTAACCGCCCCGAAACCGGCTGGCGGACATCTACGGGGCCTTTCTCACGGACTGACCCGCCCCGATGCACGAAAAACGGCGGCCCCTGATACGGGGGCCGCCGTTTCATACATACCGATCCCGGCTTACGGAAGCGAATCCGTAATTTCGACGCTCAACGAGTCGACCGTCCCCGGAGCCGGAGTGCCTTCGGCCGGAACGTCGAGTTCGGCGGGCGAGATCAGGTGCGGGGGTTCCGCAGCCGGCTCGACGCCGTTGAGCAATTCATCGCGCTGCACCATCGACTGGAAGTTGTCGCGCCGGATGGCCGCTACGACGATGATGACAACCACCGCCACGGCCACAACGATACCGATCAGTTTTTTAATCATTTTTATTCGCTTCCTTTAAGATCCCGATGGCGCGTACGACGACGTTGTCCACGGGATAGATGTTTGCGTAAAACCCATTGTCCTCCAACGCCGTATTGCGGCCGATATAGGCCCGGAGCTGGGCCTCGATCAGCTTCCGCGAACGGGCGATGTCGCCGTAGCGCGGCGCAACGCCCTTCCGGGCGGCATAGCGGACGAAATCATCCACAAGGGTCTTGTCGCTGTCGAGCAGCGCCTGCAGCTCATCGATGGTCTTCACCGCATTGAGCGCCTCGCGGTGACGGTCGGCGTACTCGATCGTGTAGCGGTAGAGGATGTTGCGGCCCGCCACCTCGACGAAATACTTCGTCACGTCGGTCGTATCGGCCGGAATGAACACGTCCGGCATGATGCCGCCGCCGCCGTAGACCACCTTTCCGCCCGGCGTCACCCGCTTGAGCGAGTCGGCGAAATGGATGCTGTCGGCCGAGAAAAACTCGTTGTTCCGGTAACGGTTCCAAAGATCCTCCTCGTAGTCCGCGTCGTCCCCGATCGTGTAGGGCTTCTGGATCGAGCGGCCCGTCGGCGTATAGTAGCGCGCCGTGGTCAGCCGCAGGGCCGATCCGTCGCTGTACGGTATCTGACGCTGTACGAGACCCTTGCCGAACGAACGACGACCAATAATCGTACCACGGTCGTTGTCCTGCAACGCTCCGGCGAGAATTTCGCTCGACGAGGCGCTTCCCTCGTCGATCAGCACCACGACCTCCATGTCCTGCGCCGAGCCTTTGCCGTCGGCGTATTCGCGCAGCTGCTCGTGACGGCGGTCCTCGGTGTAGACGATCAGCTGGCCCTCGTGCAGGAACTCGTTGGCCACGGCGATCGCCTGGTCGAGGAACCCGCCCGAATTGCCCCGCAGGTCGAAAATCAGCTTCGTCACCCCTTCGGCGCGCAGCGACGCCAGCGCCTTGCGGAATTCGTCGAAAGTGGTCCGCGCGAACTGCCCCAGCTTGACGTATCCCACGCCGTCGGCGATGCGGAAGGCCGATTCGATGCTCCTGATGGGAATGACGCCGCGCACGACCTCGACCTCGACCAGATCGGAGATGCCCTGCCGTTCGAGACCGAGACGAACCGTCGTACCGCGCGGCCCGCGCAGCATCTTGACGACGTTGTTCTGGGGAATCTTACGCCCGGCGACAAGCGAATCGCCGATCTCGACAATGCGGTCCCCGGCCTTGACGCCGGCCTTGTCGCTCGGGCCCTGCGGAATGACGTTCAGCACGATCACCGTGTCGGTAGCCATGTTGAAGACCACGCCGATGCCGTCGAACTCCCCTTCGAGGGGTTCGTTCAGGGCCTGCATTTCCGCGGCGGGAATATAGACCGAATGGGGGTCCAGCTCCTTGACCAGCATCGGAATGACGTGCTCGGCGAGCGAGTCCATCGACACCGAGTCGACATACTGGTTCTCGATCAGCGAGAGCGTATAGGAGAGTTTGTTGTTGGGCAGTGCCATGCGGCTGAGCATGCCCTTGAGCTGCGACGTGGTGGTGTTGCGGCCCAGATACTGGCCCAACACGAGGCCCAGCACGACTCCCGCGGCCAGCAACAGCGGGAAGAGGACGGTGTGTTTCGAGTTTTTGTACATCGTATGATGGCGCCAAAGACGCCGGTTCGGTATTTAAAACTTATCAGGGTTTCGGCTTGTTCTTGAAGGTGTACGAGAGTCCCACGCTCAACAGCGTACGGGTCTGTACGTCGACATTCTGCGCCCGGTTGTAGTAGAGCTGGAAACTAACCTTCGTGGAGAGGTATTTCGTCGCCTTGATTTCGAGCGTATTTTCCCAGCGCACCGTAGGATGGATCGGCAGGCGAGGCTTGTCCTTGATGTCATGCCCGACGCTGGTGTCTTCCTTGTCGGCCCACTTGTCGTACGCCTCCAGGTACTTGGTGTAGTCGCTGATCTTGTTCTTCTGGCCGATGTCGGTAATCCAGCCGTAAAAGGAGAAGATCGTCGTGATGTAACGCAGGTAGCCCGTCTTACCGAATGTGCGGTCGAAACCGATCTCGACCGACGATCCGCCCTCGTATTTCGAGGTCTTCTCGGGGTCCTCGATACCATAGGGATAAGCCGGTTTGATCTCCTTGCCATCGTCGCCCACCTGCCGCATGCGGATCCAGTCGCTTTCGGCAAAGGTGGCGTTCAAGGCGAGCGGAGACATGTTGACCGTGATGGGGAATTTCTTTTTGGGGCTTTTGTAGGTGATACCCAGCGAAATGTCGAGGTAGCCCGGAGTCATGAACTTGCTCTTGAGGTGCTTCTTCTCCTGTTCGGAGCGCGATTTGTAACCGTTGACGAACTGGCTGCGGAATTGCAGAATCGAACCGTAAGTCCAGTTTTTCGCCATTTCGAACGCCGGGTTCACCCAGATGACGAACTCGTCCTGATTCTTGAACCATACGCCTTCGCTGTCCATGATCTTGTTACCGCTCTCGTCGACCATCGGCTTGCCGTCCGGTCCCACGCGCTGCGTCTCGACCTTCATGCGGTTGTAACCCAGCTTGGCATTGAACTTGGTTTCGATGGAAAAGAGGTTCTTCTTGAAGATATGCCGCAGGTTGAAGGTCGCCACCAGCGCAATGGAGTTGTCACCGCCCGACACCGAGATCCAGGGGTCGTTGTACGAAGTCAGCGTTCCCTGCAAGCCGCCGCCGAATTCGAGGTAGTTGCGCTCCTTGCGGATGGCGGCGCGCTCGGCCTTGTAGCGGGCGAGGCTGAAATAATCGGCGTCGACGGACGTGGATTTCAGCCGGTCGCGGAACGTCACGTTCCGCCGCTCGGCATTGACTTCGTCGATTGAAATCTGGGCCGAGGCCGGAACGGAGGACCCGACGAGTGACGCCAGCGTGAGAATCAGGTAAAAATGTTTCATAACGAAGCGATTGTATTTGATTTTCAATCTACAAATTTATGAATTTATTTATAAAAACTTTAACTTTGTCTGAAAGTTAAACGGAAAGGACCAACTATGAAATATTTCGGAGCGCACGTAAGCGCTGCGGGCGGCGTGGAAAACGCCCCGGCCAACGCACACGCTATCGGAGCCACGGGCTTCGCCCTTTTCACCAAGAACCAGCGGCAGTGGGTGGCCAAGCCGCTTGCCACGGGCGAAATCGACGCCTTCCGCAAGGCGTGCGAACGGTACGGCTACACCCCCGCACAGATTCTGCCCCACGACTCGTACCTGATCAACCTCGGACATCCCGAGAAGGAACCGCTCGAAAAATCGCGTGCGGCGTTCCTCGACGAAATGCAGCGGTGCGAGCTGCTGGGCCTCGACCGGCTGAACTTCCATCCCGGCAGCCACCTGCAAAAGATCACCGAGCAGGAGTCGCTCGACCGGATCGCCGAGTCGATCAACCTGGCGCTCGACCGCACGCACGGCGTGACGGCGGTGATCGAGAACACCGCGGGGCAGGGTTCGAACCTCGGATTCCGCTTCGAGCACCTCGCCTACCTGATCGGACGCGTGGAGGACAAATCGAGGGTGGGCGTCTGCATCGACACCTGCCACGCCTTCGCGGCGGGGTACGACCTCCGGACGCGCGAGGCGTGCGACGCCACGTTCGCCGAGCTGGAACGCGTCGTCGGATTCGAATACCTGAAAGGCATGCACCTGAACGATGCGATGAAGATTCTGGGCAGCCGCGTCGACCGCCACACGCCGCTGGGCGAGGGAATGATCGGCATGGAATGCTTCCGCTACATCGCTTCCGACAAGCGTTTCGACGGCATTCCGCTGATCCTCGAAACCCCGGACGAAGCGCGCTGGGCCGAGGAGATCGCCCGGCTGAAAGCATTCGCCACAGAATAAATCACCGGAAATTTACGACGGAGCGCAGAACAGGACGAAAACCTGCGACCAACCACCGCCCCTAAAACGGGTCTTTCAGACCCGATTCAGGCAATCCAGGATGATCGCCGCGCTTTCGCGCACCTCCTCTTCCGAGATCGTGAGGGGCGGTGAAATGCGGAACGCCGTGTCGCAGAACAGGAACCAGTCGCTCAAGATGCCCTCCTCCTTGAAAAGTTCCATGATGCGGTAAAGTTTTGCCGATTCGCCCAGCTCGACGGCCAGCAGCAGGCCGCTGCGGCGGATTTCCCGCACGGCGGGATGATCCTTCAGCAGCATTTCATACAACGCACCCTTCGTTTCGACCGTTTCGACCACCCGGTTGTCCACCAGGTAATTCAGCGCCGCGAGTCCCGCCGCACAGCAGACCGGATGACCTCCGAAAGTGGTGATGTGCCCCAGCGCGGGGTTCTCCTGCAACGTATCCATCACCTCGTGGCGCGCGACGAACGCCCCGAGGGGCATGCCCCCGCCGAAGGCTTTGGCCAGGCAGACGATATCGGGCGTGACGCCGTATTTGAGCATGGCGAACAACTCGCCCGTACGGCCCATGCCGGTCTGTATCTCGTCGAAAATCAGCAGCGCGCCGACTTCGTCGCAGCGCCTGCGCAACGCTTCCAGATAACCCGGACGGGGCGGACGGACACCCGCTTCACCCTGCACCGGCTCGGCCAGCACACAGGCCGTGCGGTGCGTGATGCGCTCCAGTTCGGAAAAATCGTTGAACTCCACGGCCTGCACGTCGGGCAGCAGAGGCCGGAACGCCCCTTTCCACTCCTCGCCCTCGGGCGCGCCCATCATGCTCATCGCACCGTGCGTCGACCCGTGGTAGGCGCGGCGCATGGAGACGATCTCCGTACGCCGGGTAAAACGTTTCGCCAGTTTCAAAGCCCCCTCGACCGCCTCGGCGCCCGAGTTGACGAAATAGACGCTTCCGAGCGGCGCGGGCAGCAGCGACGCGATCCTGGCGGCATACTCCACCTGCGGCGTCTCGACCAGCTCGCCGTAGACCATCACATGCATGTAGCGCGCGGCCTGCTCCTGCACGGCGCGCACCACGGCCGGATTGCAATGCCCGACGTTGCTGACCGAAACCCCGGCCACCAGGTCGAAATAACGCTTGCCCTCGGGCGTATAGAAAAACGAGCCTTCGGCGCGCGCGACCTCCACCAGCATCGGCGACGGGGAGGTCTGGGCGACATGCGCCAGAAATTGTTTACGGAGAATCATACTATTATCCATTTATGCGGATTCGGGTCAAAGACGCCGAATCCTCCTATAAATCCAGAGTCATACCGCTGCGCTGCAAAATCGCTTCGGAGTCCTTCACGCTGCGCCGCATCCAGCGGCAGAGCGTTTCGGCCTGTTCGGCGTCGGACATCCGCCAGCCGCCGACCGTGAGGCGCATGCGTTCGGAGAGCGTGTAGATCAGGATCGCCGCCGAGGCCGAGACGTTCAGGCTCTCGACCATGCCGCACATCGGGATGCGCAGGAATTCGTCGGCCGAGGCGATCACCTCGTCGGAAATCCCGGCGTGTTCCGTCCCGAAGACCAGCGCGAAAGGTCCCCGCCCGACATCGAATGTCTCGGGCGTTACATCCTCGCGGTGGGGCGTGGTGGCCACGATCCGGTAACCGGCACCTTTGAGGGCGGCAATGGCCTCGCCCGTCGAGGCGTGGCGGCACACGTCGACCCACTGGTGCGTGCCGCGCGCAATGTCGGGATTGGGTTCGAACGGGCAGAGCGTCTCCACGGTGTGCATTTCCTGCACGCCGAACGCCTCGCAATGGCGGATCAGCGCCGCGGCGTTCTGTCCGTGGTACATGTTCTCGGCCAGCACGGTCATGTAGCGCGTGCGCATGGAGACCGTCTTCCGCAAAACGGCATACCGTTCCGGCGTCATGAACCCGGCGAGGCAGGCGATGCGTTCGGCGTCGCGCGCGGCGTCAGGCCCGAAATCGAAATCCGGTCCCGAAGAGTCGTTATTTGCGGTATTTTTCATCTTCGTCGAGTATTTTCAGGTAGCTTTCGTAACGCGGCCAGGCGATTTCGCCCGCCTTCACGGCTTCGACCACCGCACAGCCCGGTTCGTGGGTGTGGGTGCAGTTGTAGAAACGGCAGCCGGGGGCCGCGCGCATCATTTCGGGAAAATAGTGCCACAGTTCCGCCTCGTCGATGTCGATCAGCCCGAAACCCTTGATGCCCGGCGTGTCGATCACCGCGCCGCCCCCGGCCAAGGGGTACATCGTCGAGAAGGTCGTCGTATGACGCCCCTTGTGGTGGCTTTCGGAGATTTCGCCCGTGCGGATGTCCAGCGAGGGGTCGATGGCCTGAATCAGCGTCGATTTCCCGACGCCCGAATTTCCCGAAACGAGGGTCGTGCGTCCCGTGAGCAGTTCTCGGACCTCCTCCACGCCCAGGCCCTTCCTGGCCGACACCTCCAGCACCCGGTAACCGGCCCCCTCGTAGACCGCGCGGAACTCCGCGACGGCCTCCGCATCCTGCAGGTCGATCTTCGACAGGAGGATCGTCACCGGGACCTTGTAGGCCTCGCAGGTCACCAGGAAACGGTCCACGAACTCCGTGGGCGTCTCGGGCGAACGCAACGACGCCATCAACAGCGCCTGGTCGACGTTGGCGGCGATGATGTGCGATTCTTTCGAAAGGTTCGAAGCACGGCGGATCACGTAGTTGCGCCTCGGCAGGATGTCGGCGATCACGTAGTCGCCTCCCTCGTCGGCCTCGCACACCACCTCGTCGCCCACCACCACCGGGTTGGTCGAACGCACCCCTTTCAGGCGCAGCCGGCCCCGGATGCGGCAACGCACCGTCGCGCCGTCGTGCAGCACGTCGTACCAGCTGCCCGTCGCCCGGACCACTGTGGCTGTAAACTTCCTATCCATCGGCCTCCGTTTTTTCCGTCTGCCGGGGAACCTGCCCGCCGACCCATTCCAGAAAAGGAAAAATGGATTCGGAGAGCCGCCGGACAGGCTTGTAGCTTTTCGACTGCTCGATCGTCTGCGGCCCCACGAGGCAATAGTCCTCGTTCAGCGTGTCGAAGGCCGAAAAAAGCACGCTCAGCACGAGCAGATACTTCAAAACCGATACCGCAATGCCCAGCAGCGTGTCGGCGATGCCCAATCCCGCAAAGTGAAAGACCTTGCGCACCAGCCTGCCGGCAATCGCCACGACGAGGATCACGGCGACGAGCACCGTGACGAAACCGCCCGCAGCGGCTACTTCGGCGTCGAGCCGCAGCCATCCGCCGACCTGCGCGCCGAAACGCGCGGCGAGCCAGATGCCCGCCACGATCCCTGTAAGGGAGCATATCTGCACGACAAAGCCCTGGCGCCATCCGTTCCAGACGGCCAGCACCAGCACGAGGCAGACGATTAAATCAAGCGTGTTCAATAAGCCGTTCAAATTATCACCGTAAAGATACGAATTTTAAAGAAACGGCCCAAAAAAAGCATACAACGAACGATTAGGCGCAATATATATAAATATAGGTATATCGTCCTAACGTATTACATCGCGCATGTTAACACTCAACGCATTACAGATGCTGCAAATGGTTTTTACGGTAAGATTAGTCCGCCCCGCCTCGATGCGGCTCAAGTTGGATCTTTCCATGTCACACCGGTAAGCCAGCTCCTGTACGGTCAGCTTACGCTCCTTCCTCAACTCCTTGATCCTCGTAGAGATATAAAGGATTTCATCCTGATAATTCATTCCCATTTCAAAAATTTGGACAAAAATTTTGTTGTGCAAATTTTTATATATATATTTGCACCATGCGTATCATATATGATACCATAAGAAAAGTGGGGCATACTGATAACAAATTGAAAACTACAGACAAACACATCTTCATTTCAACCATTTTTACTATGAAAAACAACAACTTGTTTAGGAAATTCTTGGCATTGTTCTTAACCGGAACCATGCTGGCCGGTGTCGGGTGTAAGGACTACGACGACGACATCGACGACATCAACAAAAAGATCGATGATCTAAATGCGAAAGTCGAACTGAAGGCCGATGCTTCCGCCCTTCAGACAATCTCCGACAAACTGAAAGATGTCGACTTTTCGAAATTCGTCACCAACGCCCAGCTGGATACCAAGCTAGCCGGTTACGTCGAGAGCAGCAAACTGGTTGACGAAGTAAAAAAACTCGGTTACAAAACCGAAAAGGAGATCCTGGACCTGATCGCTAACAACACGCTCGATCAGGCAGCCATCGACAAACTGATCGAGGCTCAGTTCACTTTCGCCAATATTTGGACGAAGGAGGTTCAGGCGGAAGTTCAGAAGCTGATCGAAACCGAGATCGGTAAGATCGAGGGTGTAACTGCCGCCGATCTCGCCACCATTAAGACGGAAATCATCAAAGCGATCAATGACGACAAAGAGGTTGACGGTATCCGCAAGGCTATCTCGAATATGGTCGGCTCGGGCTTCTCCCAGTACATGGCCGAATATATCAAAGACAATCAGGATATCTGGGCCGGTCAGGTAGGCGATGCCGCTATCGCTGCCATCGATGCTGCCGGTTCCGAGCTGAAAGAGAAGATCCTCGGCATGATTTCCGAAGACGGCACATTCCTGGAGCAGGATGACCTCACACAGACATTCGCCGAGTACGACAAAAAGATCACGGCTATCTGGAGCGCTATCGACGACCTCGCCGGCCGCATCCAGTCGATCGTATTCGTCCCGACGGAGGTCGGAGCCGATTATGACGTAAACTTCGGCGGTTCGTACATTGCTGACACCAAGCCAGCCAACAACATTCCGCTGGCTTCTTCCCCCAAGGTGAAGATCGCTTTCCGTGTAGCTCCTGCTGCTCTTGCCGGAACGCTCGCCGAGCAGATCAACGAGGGAGAGGTAAAGGTTTCGTTCATTCCCGAAGAGGTCGAAGAGGTTAAGACCCGCGCTGCCGAAGCCGAGGCTCCCGTAACCTACGAGGGCGACGTAGTTGCCGAGGACGGCAAACTGATCTTCACGGCTGTTGCCGACGAGGCTCTCTACGAGGAGCTCAAAGAGGAGGGCAAAACCTATGCTGTCGCCCTCTGCCTCAAGCAGGATGCCAAGAAGAACGAAGACGGCAACGGATACAAATATGTAGGCTTCGAGATCGTTTCGCCCTATATCTCGACCACGGGTGCATCTGCGGATGTCAAAGCCAATTTCGTACTGGCCAAGGCCGACGAAGAGGACAAACTCGTCGAGTACACGGATGCCGCCGTTTATCCGCTGGTATGGAACTCGACCGAGACGATAGTACTGTTGAGTGACTATCAGCTCGCTTACAAGGACGGAGAAGAGATCCTTTCGCTGGAAGACGCTGCCGCCAAGTATCTCTGGGATGCAGATGTTGCCGAAAAGCTGGCATTTGCATACACCCACAAAACTGTAGCCTACTCTGGCAACGCCGGTGATTTCACCAACCAGACCCAGCTCACTATCGATCCGAAAGACCCGACGAAGTCCGGAGACAGAAACAAGCAGATTACCGTCAAGAACAACGCTGCAAAACAGAGCGTTGATAATGTAGGCGACGTATTCACTGTCACCGACGATCTCACGATTACTTTCGATAAGAAGAGCATTGCATGGCTCTCCGGTATCAAATCGCAGGTTGAGATTACGGGCGACAAGGCTGCCGAGCTGACGGAGATCGACGGCGTGGTCAACTGGGAATATGCAACCTATGCAGCTGATAACACCTACTCGTTCACGGTTACCGTTCCGGCCGACAAAGCAATGGATTGGGAAATGTTCAACGAGTTGCCCGCATCGATCGATGCAGAGGTAGCAGCACTTCCCAAGGATAGCAAACTGGTTCTGGACGGTCAGGATGTACCTGCCGTAACGATCGCTCCGGTCAAGATGCTGAATGCCGAATCGGCACAGCAGCTCACGGTAACCGTAGCCAAGTGGCTGAACGGCAATGGCGAAGTAACCTTCACCGCCGCACCCAAGGTAGGCTCCACCGAAACGTTTGTCAACATCTCCGGTAAGGTAACCTTCAACGGACTGCCCGCATTCCCCTACGAGATAAAGAACGAGGGCGCCAAGGTAGGTGACAACTATGAGATCTCGTTCGAGAAAGTCAACGAAACGTTCTTCGACAAGCAGTATTTCGCAGACAAGGCAGCCGTAGCTACCTTCCTGAAAAACTTGACGCTGGACTATAGCGGTGTAAATGTAGCCGGAAACGACAAGGTAACCCCGATCGTTCTGCCCGCTGAGATTACGCTCGTAGACGGCGCAACGCTCAAACTGGCATTCGACGACGCGAATATCAACTGGGAGAAGCAGCCTTCGTACACCTACACCGTACCGACCGGAACGGGCAAGGGCAGCATCGTCAGCGACAACAAGGCATTCGAAATCAAGCTGACCGGTTCCTACACCCTGACCAACGAAATCTTCTCGCTCAAGGCCAACGATTTGTACCTCAAGCCCGGAGCCGCAGGCAAGAATCCGTTCATCGAACTGAATGCCGGTGTCAAAGACAACGCTGTTGTCCTGAACGCTATCGACCTCAAGCGTGCATACGATATGACCGAAGAGGCTAAGGCTGCAGGCGCAACGGTCAAATACACGCTGGTAAAGGACAATGACGATTACAAGACCTACGAAAGCGTTTATGGCAAAGGCGACGCCTCGAAATGGCCGTCGATCTCGGGCAGCAGCATGAGCTGGCAGAACTTCATCCTGTCGTCGTGCACGGTCAAAGCCGAACTGTTCGACAAGAACGACAAACTTTGCGCTACGGAAGAGTTCGACGTTACGCTGGTAGACCCGATCAACTTCGATTCGTGGAACTTCTTCCAGGGCGGCGAAGTCATCCTCCCGGCTGCAGGTGAGACCGCCGCTACGTTCAACATCGTGAACAAAGTGCTCGCCATGTCGACTGACGGCCGAGAGCCCGGCGAGTACAAGGAGAACAACAAGCCCGTCACGGTTGTCGCTGTTGCACGAGATGTCCTCGGCAATGAAATCTATACAAAGAACGAAGACGACTATACACTGTCGACGCTCGCTACGGCAACCAACGGCTACGGGTTCTTCTACAAAAATGATGAAAACAAAGACCTGTATGTTGAATACGGCGAACTGAAATGGGCTACTTCCCCCATCGTAGGCGTAACGTTCGACAACAAGACTGGTGTCATCACGGCAGTAGCCAGCAACGAATCGGTAGCTGCCACGACGGCAACGATCGACGTAACCTACCGGTATCGTTTCGCTTACGAGCCCACCACGGACGATAAGGGCAAGGTAACGGGCTACGAAATGAAGCCGTTCACGAAGTCGATTAAGATCAGCTTCAAGAAATAACACCCGGAGTCAGCTTCCCGGGGCCAACGGTTCCGGGAAGCCCTCCCCTATCTTACGCAGGGGGTGACACCCAAGGAGTTGTTTTTTAGTTAACAAGTTTCACATCCATCCCCTGCTTTTTGGCGGACCGAAGAGGCGCGGTCCGCCATTTTTTCGTACCTGCCAGCCCCGATGCCCGCCGGGCGTGAAACCGGACCCCGTTCCGGCTTTGCGCCCGGTGCGCATTTTCCCGCCGGAACACAAACGGCGCAGCGGCAAACACAGATAAGTTTGATTTTCAGCCCGGCTTGTATTATCTTTGCCGGAGATAAACCTCCGCTCGGATAGGCGAACCGGCAAAACCCAAGTTGCGCTTGGTTCTGCACACGGCTTGCACTATCTTTGCATCGGACAGCATTTAACCGGCTCTGCCATGAAAAGATACCTAACGATTCTCCTGCTGCTGACCGTCGTTGCGACGACAGTCAGCGCCCGCGAGGTCTTCCCGATCAACGAAGGGTGGCGCTTCTTCTTCAAATCGGAGAAAACCTCCGACAACGCCCGCCACGTAACCCTGCCCCACAGCTGGAACACCGATCCGCTGGCCCAGGGCTACTGGCTCGAAACCACGGGCAGTTACCAGAACGGCATGTATATCCCCGTCGAATGGGCCTCGAAACGCCTTTTCGTGAAATTCTACGGCGTACAGTCGGTCGCCGACCTCTTCGTCAACGGCTATCACGTCGGCACGCACCGCGGCGGCGCCACGGCCTTCACGTTCGAAATCACCGACAAAATCCGTTTCGGAAGCGACAACTCGATGCTCGTGGTGGTCAGCAACAGCAGCCGCAACGACGTGCTGCCCACCTCGACCGACATGAACCTCTACGGCGGCATCTACCGCGAGGCGGAACTGATCCTCACCGAGCGCACGGCCGTTTCGCCGCTCTACCTCGGGTCGGACGGTGTGCTCGTACACCCGCAGACGGTCGGCCCCGAAAAGGTCGAGGGCGAAATCGAGGTCCACATCACCTCGAAGGGGGACAACAGCTGCACGCTGAACGTCGACATCACCAGTCCGCGGGGAGAGCGGGTCTTCTCGAAACGCCAGAAGGCGCGCCTCGACGGCAAACCCGTCACCGTGGCCTTCTCGGTGGACAATCCGACGCTGTGGAGCCTGCGCGACCCGGCGCTCTACACCGTGACGGCCTCCATCGGCGAGGACAGCATCACCGACCGCGTCGCCGTCCGCACGGGCTTCCGCTCGATCGGCGCCAGCACGGCCGAAGGGCTGACGATCAACGGCGAACGCACGCCCGTACGCGGCGTCACGCTCTACCACGACAACGCCCTTTCGGGCGGCACGCTGGCTCCGGAGGATTACGACGCCGACCTGCGGATCATCCGCACGATGGGAGCCAACGCCCTGCGTTCGGCAGTCATGCCGCACGCGCAGTACCTCTACGACCGGTGCGACGAGCAGGGAATGCTCGTCTGGGTCGACGCCCCGCTGCACCGCTCGTCGTTCCTCGGCGACGTCTCCTATTTCGCCACGCCCGCCTTCGAGCAGAACGGGCTGGACCAGCTGCAGGAGATCGTCGCCCAGAACATCAACCACCCGTCGGTGGTGATGTGGGGCATCTTCTCGCGCCTCTGGATGCGCGGCGACGACGTGACGCCCTACATCCGGCGGCTGAACGAGGCGGCTCGCGCAATGGACCCCTCGCGTCCGACGGTCGCCTGCAGCGACCAGAACGGCGACATCAATTTCATCACCGACCTGATCGTCTGGCAGCAGGACGTCGGCTGGCGGCGCGGCTCGACCGACGACGTGATCGTATGGCGGGACCAGCTGCAAAAAAACTGGTCCCACCTGCGCTCGGGCGTCTGCTACGGCGGCAGCGGATTCCTCGGACACAAGAGCTACACGGCGCAGGCCGAGCCTCGTTCGAACTGGATGCCCGAGGAGAAACAGACCCGCTTCCACGAGGAGTACGCCAAAAACCTGCAAAGCGATTCGCTGTTCTGGGGCGTATGGATCGACAACATGTT
>ERZ827469.2473-NODE-2473-length-13846-cov-4.547749_pt1 | contig 13846 bp, 2 predicted proteins | sample MGYA00519917_ERZ827469 | MGnify/ENA primary metagenome ERZ827469 (study PRJEB31778, sample SAMEA3449314) | human gut metagenome | biome: human gut; feature: human-associated habitat; material: faeces | place: United Kingdom | collected 2010/2012 ... | reverse complement strand
TCATTATTTGTTGTCGCTACATTGAAGTAGCTTTGAATTATGGTTGGTTTTGACTGTGTCAAAACCCGCACTCTGGCATATGTTCAATCGTTATGATTGATTACCTATCATTGTTCAGTTTTCAAAGATCTGTGCCCCTTCATATGGGGTACTTGAATATAATAACATTTCCATATACTCATGTCAACAAAATTTGGACAAATTTTACTACAAATTTCAGAAAATTTTTACCATTATTTTTGCACAATTTCACGGCCTAATTTTACAGATTCGAAACTTGAGTTATATCACTCTTTTAGACATATCATATAACGAGAATTTAAAGCAAAAAAAAGCCACAACAAGAATACATATATTGCATTCTGTTGCGGCTTCTTGCCTATATAACAGTGTGTTTATAGAATCCCTTATTTGCGTTTCAACACTGTATATTAAAAACTTTTATATATAAGGTATTGCATCTGCATTTCCTATACAGCAAAAGTTATACATATAAAGATTTAATTATATATGTATTAGACGATTAGTTATCTGTCTGAATCGCTTCACGAAGATTAATTTCATGCATATCGCCAACAGAAGGTTCTTCTGCAGACATATTCTTTACAGTTTGTTTTGTAGCAAACCAAACTGCTTCGTTCATGTAATAACGCAATTCTTCATTAGATACATGTTCTTGATCTTGAGCCATGATATCAAGCATAGCATCTTCCAATGCTTGTGCTTCTTCATCAGTCAAAGGACCGCCAACGGCCTTTTGTTTTTGAATCAATTCATTCATGCGATCAACCATGCTGCGCAATACATTGTAACCATAGCTATTTGTGTAACCTTGGTCTTTATCATATTTAGGGAATGTGTAATAGCTATACTCGTTTTTATTACGGTTTTCACCATTCCAGTTCAATGCAGTTTCTTGGCCATGTACATAACCTAAAGAATGTTTACGGAAATAATCAGCATAGTTATGCTTATCTTTAGAATGTAACCATTTAGCTTCTTCTTTAGTTAACGCTTGATGATTATTCTTTTTGCTTTCAGCTAAAGCAATGTGTTTTTCCGCATTTTCCCATGCTTTCACAAATTCATGGATGCTTTGCACAGCCTGAGGGCTAGCCACAGGAACTAATACAACAGAACCTGTTGTAGGCGCTTTAGCCGGATTTGGTAAAAGCAATGGATCATCATATGTAGCAGATGCCGCATTAACATGGAATACGCCACTGCCGAATAATACTGCCGCTGTGAAAGCAAGCAAAGTGGATTTTTTCATTATATATTCCTCTTTTCTATCAACGAATTAAATCGGGTGGGAGGACCCCCAAAAGGGAATCCTCATCCCGTAATGTTCAGTATGAACGTATTATAAACCTAGTCTTGCCATCATTGCAGCAATATTAGCTTTCATTTGTTCATTTTCAGCTTTCAAATCAGCTACTTCACCTTTTAATCCTTGATTTTCAGCTTTCATTGCAGCAAGTTCACGTTGCATTGCATATGTAGAACTGATAGGTCCTTTACGATAACGATCTGCAGTTTCTGCTTCGCCGTCTCTGTTACCTACTTTCCAAGTTACACCAGCATTTGCCATCATATGGCTATTGCTGCCTGCCCAAGCAACACCAGCATGTAACATCATGGATTCATTTTTATAATGAGCCACACCTAATGCCAATGCGGAGTCACCACGGTAGTTACCGTAACCTGCCATGATTTGAGTAGGTTCGTAAGGGTCATAAGCCATAGGTTTCAATGCGGACAACGCGGAGGACATAGCACCAACTTGACGAACTTCGTTTACAACATTATTCATGCTGTTTGCAACACGATTAAGTTGGGAACCATTAACAGCATCAGTAGAAGTGGAGCTAATTTCGCCTGGTGCTACGTTAGTAATCTTATTACCACCGTTGTTCAAACCAGAGCTTGTTAAGGATACGCTGCCACCACCATTATTTTTGATTGTGATACCGTTACCGTTTGTCACAGTTGTATGACCGGAGTTATCCATAGTTGTAATGGAATTGATACCAGTAATATCTTTTGCCAAACGAACATTCAAGCTGCCGTTATTATCGGAGATAACACCGATATTGTTTGCAGTGGAAAGTTTGCTTTCATCAGTAACGCCACCTTTAACAGTCACTTTTTGACCTAGGTCACGATGGAATTCACCTTTATCACCTGCAAAGTCTAAGCCAGCTTTCTTAAGGCCGTCGATACCTTTCTTCAAGTCACCGATGTTAGCACCATTTGTTAAGCTGCTGCTATTATCAGCAATATTGTTGATATCTTCGCCTTCGCCATAACCACTTGCCATGTTAACTACTTTATTACCGCCATTGTTCAAGCCGTCCTTAGTCAATGTTACTGCACCAGTACCATCTTTAGGGGAACCTTGACCTGCTGGAGGAGTAGTAATTGCAACACCGTTGCTGCTAACAGTAGTAGTTACTTTAGTACCACCCATGCCGGATGTAACTACCATGCCATCTGCAGTTGTTCTTGTGCTCTTAGTCCGTTTATCAGTAGTTACAACACCATCAGCAGTCAATTCAGTGGCCTTAGTTGGATTATCTACAAGTACACCTTTAGCTGTTGTTTGAGTTGTATTATTTTGATTATCGGATACTTTCACATTACCTGCAGTAAGAGCAGTTGTATTACCTAATGTATCAGTGCTTGTAACACCTACACCATTTGTTACAGTAGAGAATTTCTTATCGTCAGTAGTGGTAATCACACTGCGTAAGTTCAAGTCTTTTTTGATATCTACAGTGTATGTTTTGGACTTATCCGCATTTGTTGTAGATGTTACAGTTGTATTGCCGCTATCGCCAGCTTTCACTGTTGTAGTTGCTGCCGCCATGCTGCTCTTCAACTGTTGAACGTTAACTGCATCTGTATCATTTACACCAGCTGCCACGTTAGTAATCTTTTGATTATTTGCGTTTAAGCCTTCGTTAGAAATGTAAGTTTTACCGCCTACAGATACGCCCTTATCATCAAGAACAACTTGTTTGTTTGGATCGGAACCAACAGTTACGGAATCAAGACCTTTAAGGTTCTTAGCGAGTTTAACGTTCAAGTTGCCGTTTTCATTAACTACGCCAATGTTACCATTTGAAAGTTTAGAAGCATCAGATTCGCCACCTTTGAGTTCCAATGTTTGACCAAGGTCTTTATGGATAGCTTCACCGGAGTCGCCTTTGAAGTTCAAGCCTTTCTTAGTCAAGTCTTGAGTGTTCTTATCAATTTTGTTATCTACAACTTTCAATTGATCTTCTGTTGCAGCTTGACCGCTTGTGATATGTGCAGGATCCCAAGTAATGTTAGTCAAGTTGTTTACAGTACCGTTCGCACCATTAACTAGAACTTTACCTGCATTGATATTGCCTGTTACACCATCGATTGCAACTTTGCCAACATTAATTGTGCTGTTTACACCGTTGATAGTTACTGCATTAGTGCCGTCGCCAGCTTTTACGATACCTTTTGTACCGTCAATGTTAACAGCTGTGTTACCGGAACCTAATGTTACAGTGTCTTTCAATGCAACTGTGTAAGTTTTAGCTTTTGTTACAGTATCTACAGTTTCATCAACATTGATGTTTTTGCTACCTTCTACTTTTGTATTAGATGCAGCTTTTACATCGTTCAATTGTTTAACGTTAACAGCATCGTTGTCTTCTACGCCAGCAGTTACGTTTTTGATTTGTGTATTGTTAGCATTGAAGCCATTAGCTGTAACGAATTGTTTGTTGTTGATTGTCAAGCCATCGTTGTTGATAGTTGTTTGACCAGTTGTTACGCTGTTCAAGCCTGTTAAATCTTTTGCAAGTTTAACATTCAACTTACCATTTTCGGATACTACACCGATGTTGTTGTCGGACAATTTAGATTTCTCAGTAATGCCACCTACAACATCTAATGTTTGACCAAGATCTTTATGAATTAATTCGCCAGAATCAGCTTGGAAGTTCAAGCCTTTCTTAGTCAAGTCAGTGCTGTTGTCAGTGATTTTCTTATCAACAATTTTCAATTGGTCTTCTGTTGCAGCTTGACCGCTTGTGAAGTTTTTGCCATCCCAAGTAATGTTTGTCAAGTTGTTTACAGTACCAGCAGCACCGTTGACAGTCACTTTACCAGAGTTGATAGTGCCATTTGTACCATTGATAGTCACAGCATTAGCACCGTCACCAGCTTTTACGATACCTGTAGTACCGTTGATGTTGATTGCATTATTGCCAGAACCTAAAGTTACATTGTCTTTCAATGCTACTTTGTAAGTTTTAGCTTGTGTATTAGGATCTACTGTGGAGTTAACATTGATGTTTTCGCTACCTTCAACTGTAGTGTTGGATGCATTTTTAACTTCATTCAATTGATTCAAGTTAACTGCATCATTGCCATCAGTACCAGCTTTTACGTTTTTGATTTGTGTGTTGTTAGCATCAAAACCGTTAGCTGTAACGAATTTATTACCACCAATTGTTAAACCTTCGTTATTAATTGTTGTAGCACCAGTTGTTACGCTTGTTAAGCCAGTCAACTCTTTAGCGAGTTTAACATTCAACTTGCCGTTTTCAGATACCACACCGATGTTATTGTTGGATAATTTAGATGCATCAGAAATGCCACCGTTGATATCCAATGTTTCGCCAAGATCTTTATGAATGCTTGTAGCGTCATCGCCTTTGAAGTTCAAGCCCTTCTTAGTCAAGTTGCTACCATTATCAGTAATTTTCTTATCAACAACTTTCAATTGATCTTCTGTTGCAGCTTGACCGCTTGTGATATGGTCAGCATCCCAAGTGATATTTGTTAAGTTGTTTACAGTACCTTTAGCACCGTTAACAAGAACTTTACCGGAATTGATATTGCCTGTTACACCGTCAATCGCTACGTTACCAGCAGTAATTGTGCTGTTTGTACCGTTGATAGTTACAGCATTGTTGCCTTCGCCGGCTTTCACAATACCTTTTGTACCGTCGATATTAACAGCTGTATTGCCGGAACCCAATGTTACTGTGTCTTGTAAGCCAACTGTATAAGTCTTAGCTTTAGTAAGTGGATCTTCAGAATCAGTTACATTGATGTTTTTGCCTGCTTTTACAACAGTTTTAGCTGCCGCTGCGTTGTTGGATACTTCTTTCAACTGTTTAAGGTTAACTGCATGGTTATCCTCTGTACCAGCTTTCACGTTTGTGATTTGAGTATCGTTAGCATTGAAGCCATTACTTGTAACAAATGTGTTGCCACCGATTGTCAAACCATTGTTATTAATAGTTGTAGCACCAGTTGTTACGCTGTTCAAGCCTGTCAAATCTTTAGCAAGTTTAACATTCAATACGCCGTTGTTATTAACTACGCCGATATTATTTTCTGAAAGTTTAGAAGCATCAGCTTGACCACCAGAGATTTTCAATGTTTGACCAAGGTCTTTATGTATTGCAGTTCCTGCGTCACCTTGGAAGTTTAAGCCTTTTTCTACGATTTCAGTTTTTGTAGTATCAATTTTATTATCTACTACTTTCAATTGATCTTCTGTAGCAGCTTGACCATTAGTAATAGCTTTAGGGTTCCAAGTTCTGTTAGTCAACTCGTTAACAGTACCTGTAGTACCATTGATAGTCACTTTACCGGAGTTGATAATACCATTTGTGCCATTGATAGTTACAGCATTAGCACCGTCACCAGCTTTTACGATACCTGTTGTACCGTTAATATTGATAGCTGTGTTACCAGAACCTAATGTTACTTCATCTTTCAAACCTACAGTATATGTTTTAGCTTTAGTTACATTGTCGATGCTTTCATCAACTTTAATGTTTTTGCCTTCAGCTACTTTCGTATTTGCTGCAGATGCACTGTTGGATACTTCTTTCAATTGTGCCAAGTTTACTGCATCGCTGTCGATTGTACCACGAGCAACGTTAGTAATCTTGTTACCACCGTTATCCAAACCAGTTTTAGTAAGGGATACAGCTGCATTGTTTGTAGCACCGTTGCTGATAGTTACACCGTTGGAAGTAACTTTTGTATCGCCTACAGTTACGCTGTTCAAACCTTTAAGGTCTTTAGCCAAACGAACTTTCAAGTCGTTAGAGCCATCGGATACAACACCGATATTGTCTTCTGCAGTCAATTTGGATGCTTCTGTGATGCCACCTTTAACGTTTACTTGTTCACCAAGTTTTTTATTGATTACGTTACCGGAGTCAGCACCGAATTTCATGCCTTTATTGATCAATTCTTCTTTAGTCTTGAACAATTGGCTACCATTAATAGCATCTGTAGATGTAGCTGTTACAGCACCATCTTTTACATTTGTAATAGTAGTACCATTAGCACCTTCCAATGTTACCTTAGTTTTATCAACAACACCGTTATTGATGTCGTATTTAACAGCACGATCTGTCAATTTATCTACAGAAGTCTTGGATGCAATGTTATTAATTGTAACTTGCTCTTTAACGCCTGCATGGTTTTTATCCTCTACAGTCAAGGATACTTCACCATTGTCGTTTACCTTGTAGGAACCGTCAGCGCTGGAGTTTCTTACAAGACGATAGTCAGTTGCACTGCTACCTTGTTGAGTAATTTGTTCGCTAACTTTTTTCAACTGATCTTCAGTCGCTGCACGACCGGATACGATAGATGTGGAGTCCCAGCTCTTATTATTCAAGTTAGTCACATAATTACCAGTTTCGCTTGCATGTTTCGTATTTTGAACAGTTTGAGCGCCCATTACAACGCCACCAGCAGTTACTCTGCCTGCAGTACCATCAAGAACTACTTGATTGTTACCGCTACCTAATGTCACTTTGTTATTCAAACGAAGATCATATTTAGCACCTTCAGTGCTTGTAGCAGGAGTTGTTGTCAATTTGAGGTTATCATCGGAAACAGTTACTTTAGAATGTTTACCTGCTTCGATTTTTACATCATGTAATTGGCTACCATTTACAGCATCTGTAGAAGTAGAGGATACTTCACCAGCTTTCAAGTTAGTAATTGTTGTACCGCCTTGGCCTTCCAACGTAACCTTGTTTTTATTAACAGTAGTACCGTTAAGATCATATTTAACAGCACGTTCTGTCAATTTATCCAATTCAGTTTTGGATGCGATGTTGTTGATTGTTACTGTATTTGCAGGGCTGTTAGGATGAGCTTCATCTTTAACTTTTAAATCAACCTTGTTGTTTTCTACAGAGTAAGAACCGTCTGCAGAGTTTGTATTGTTGATCAAACGGTAATCTGTTTTAGCTGCATTAGTAGTCTTGATTTCATCAGACACTTTTTTCAACTGATCTTCAGTTGCTGCACGACCAGATGTGATAGTAGGGTTTTGAACATTCCATTCTTTATTGTCCAAACCAGTTACATAGTTTTTATTGTCGCTATGTTTACCTACGCGAACAGAACCTGCAGTTACGCTATTCAAACCTGTTAGGTCTTTTGCCAACTTAACATTAAGGTTGCCGTCTTTAGCTACAACACCGATGTTGTTGTCAGACAAAGCACCTGTAGCGCCACCTGTAATACCTAAAGTATCGCCAAGTTGTTTGTTGATTTTAACATTGTTATCGCCTTGGAAGCTTAAGCCTTTAGCGATTTTGTTAGTGTTATTTGTGATATTAGTAGTATTGATATCTTGTTGCTCTTTAGAAGCAAGGTTCGTCAACTTAACTTGTCTAGGGTTGGAACCATCAGCATCAGCAACAGTCAATGTCATGCTACCATCAGCAGCTACTTTATATTCGCCATTGCTACCTGCTGCAGGGTTTGCAATCAAACGGTAGTCAGTTTTGGAAAGACCATTAGAGATTTTAGAGATATCAACATCGAATGTTTGATTGTCATTACGTGTCAATGTCAATCTCTTACCGTCATTGGATACTGTACCAGATGTAACATACGTGTTTTTCAAACCTGTTACTTCAGCAGTCAAACCATTTGTACCGGTCATGTTAATCTTGCCATTACCGTTTGCTTCATACGTTGCAGAACCACGTTGCAAGTATTTATCGTATTTTGCAGCAATACGAGAAATATCACCGATATTAGCCGCGTTAGTTAATGTATCGCCACCAGATTGTACATTGGTAATTTGATACCCACCAGCATTGATACCTCTTGTGCTCATGGATACATTGCCTGTTGTAACGGAGTTGAATCTTGCGTCATCAACAGTTGCAACCGTAACATTGTCTCCGGAGCCTTCTAATTTAATATTATTACCAGCGTTAAAGTTCACTGTACGGTTAGGCGCTTTTACGTCTTTTACCTTTTGGCCATTAACTTGAAGTTCCCAACCGGAGTTTGCGGATTTAATAGCTTCATGAACGGTATTTTTACCTGTATCACCAATATTAGTCATGGTGATAGTACCGTTTTGGTCAACCTTAGCATTACCGCCCAAAATATTTGTAGTGCTGTTAGCTACATTACCTACTGCATTAGCAACGCCATATAACTGGCTACCGTTAATAGCATCTGTAGATTGTGCATTCACACGACCAGCAGCTACGTTAGTGATTGTACGTTTTGTAGAATTGTTACCAACGCTAACTGTGGAATCAGCAGCGCCACCGGCATAGTTATATTTCAAGCCGTTAATAGTTTCACTAGCAGTGCTTACCGGAGCAGCTGTTACAGAATTAGCACCTAAGGCAACGCCACGAACGTTATTTACTGTTGCTTTGCTACCGAGAGCTAAGCCTTCGTTTTCTTGTACGCTTGCTTCGCTACCGATTGCTACCGCATCAGTCACTTCTTTTTGAGCTTTAAGTTTAGTGATTAATTCAGGATTATCTTTATAAACACTACGATCACGTACACGTTCTAATGTACCAGCTTGAGCACTTACGCCCAATGCGATAGAACGAGAACCAGTTGCTTGTGCATCATCACCGATAGCCACAACATTTTTCTTGTCCCCATCTTGAGTACTCAAAGCACTCGCTTCACGACCCATAGCAATAGAACCGTAACCTTCAGAATGAGCATTGTTACCGATAGCTGTAGAACGTTCACCTAATGCCCATGCCGCATTACCTGCTGCTACAGAGGAACCGCCTAATGCATAAGTATCATTACCCAATGCCACACCGGAACCACCATGAGCACGCGCGGAGTTACCTACGGCAACGGAGTTATTTACTTTATATTGAGGGTCATTCTGAATACCTGCTTCAGCATTATTACCAATCGAAACACCATCTACAGCATATGTTTTAGCATTGTTACCAATAGCTACTGCGTTATCACGATAATGAGCAGCACGATTACCAATGGCTACACCTTGTATTCCCTGAGAAAGGGCATTACTACCGATAGCTATGCCATGAGTAAAGTTTTCGCCTTTATAATTTTTACCAGCTACAACATTAGCACCTGTTCCCATAGCTATGCTATCATCAGTATTTGATTTAGCACCTTGACCGATAGCAATAGCACGATCTGCATTAGCTTGAGTATTAGTTTTTTCATCATATGCTGTATACGGTGTACCTTTTGCGTCTGTCAATGGATCAGGATTTGCAGAACCGATAGCAATAGATTGATTACCTGTTGCTAATGCAGAGTGCCCCATAGCCAAGCTAGCTTTACCCTGTGCAGATGCAGCTGTACCGATAGCTGCCGCATATTGTTCGCCAGCATAGGCTTGACGCATCATAGCCAAGGAGTTAAAACCTTTTGCTTTAGCAGCAGAGCCAACAGCAATAGCACCGATTTGTTCAGATTGAGCATAATGGCCTAAACCGATACCCAACGCACGAGATTGGGAATAGTCACCGATAGCAATACCGGATACGGACCCATCATTAGAACGGGCATTAGCATTGTTACCAATTTGAATGCCAAACACTTTATCATTGGTATATAAATGACCATTACCTTTATTGCCCGGAGTTTTATAATCATACATCTGAATAGTAGGGGCACCTTCATCAGGCTTCAACCAAGTCAACCCACGATCATCTTTAGGTCCAGGACTGATGGAGAGTCCTCTATCCGCAGTATAAGCAGACGCCAACCCACTACCGCAGGTTAAAACCATAGCCGCCAAGCCAACTTTTACCGAAGCTTTAGCGGAATTACTAACAAAGCTTTTGGAGCCACGAGTATGGCTTTTTGCGATTTCAGATACAACGACATATGCGCCCCGTACCTGACTCCAAATTACCCTATAAATACGATTCATTTAGTAGTACCTACCTTTCACACAGTTTTATAAGGGATTCTAAAACCAACACTAAAACACTAAAAATAATAAAATTTTCATCAAAAATTTAATTACTATACATATAAAATATCAGATTAGTTTATGAATGTAAATATATTTTTTCATATTTCGCTCATTTATTTTTAGAACTTTAAACTTCTTTTAAAAATTGATTTTCTTACTCATTTAAATATATTTTCAATCATAAAAACCCTTGCTACAATGGGCCAAACAACACTTATAATCTAAAACTAATGATTTTATAGTAAATTAATCATATTCATAATTTTCGATTAAAATTATATGTTCTGTATTATACACTATTATGAAAGGTTTGTGAAGTCAAATACAAAAAAAGAACGAAAGTCTTTTCACAGTAGACTTTCGTTCTTTCATTTTATATACCATATAGGGTTAAAATCATCTAATCTTCATGGGTATTTTCTGGTACATTAACAGATTTTACCACATGAATATAAAATGAAATTTATATGATTTACATGCCTAAACGACTCATAATAAGAGCTAATTGTCGTTTAGTTTCTTCGTTATCTTTCTGTAGACGAAGGTTGTCTTCTTTCAATGCCGCATAGTCTGCAGTTAATTTTTCATCCTGCGCTTTCATGCGTGCATTTTCAGCTTTCAAAGCAGTCATTTCATCCTGCATTACGTACATAGAGCTGATAGGACCGCCCTTGTAGCGCTCAGGAATAGCCTTCTTCTCATCAGAAGAACCGAATTTACGAGTTACACCGGCATTCACCATATTATGACGACTACCAACAGATACGCCTGCATGGAACATAGTATCTTCCGATGTATAATGTGCAACACCTAACGCCGCTGCGGTTTCACCTCTGTAATTGCCGATACCAGCCATCACTTGAGTTGGTTCTAACGGATCATATTGAATCGGTTTCAACGCAGACATAGCTGCCGCATGAGCACCTACACGTTGCGTTTCGCCCGCCACGGAATTAATAGCATTAGCCATTCCTTCCGTAACACCCTTCAATTGATTTACGTTAACCGCATCCGTGCCGTTTACACCAGGGCCTACATTGCTAATTGTTTTACCACCGTTATTCAATCCATCTTTAGTGAGGCTTACGGTGTTACCGCTAGCAGGAGTAATGGTTATGCCACTGCCGTTTACAACCGTAGAGTTACCTACAGCATCCTTAGTAGTTACAGATGTAAGACCTTTCAAATCTTTCGCCATACGAACTTTAAGATTAGTGCCGTCAGATACGACGCCTAAATTATCTTCGGACGTCAACTTGCTAGCATCAGTAATGCCACCGACTACGTTTACCTGTTCGTTAAGCTTTTTGTTAATCACATTACCGGAATCGCCACCGTATTTCATACCATCGTCTTTGGTTGCCACTTGATGTGTCTTGCCCTGTTCATCTTGGTACTTAATACGAGTAATAGAATTGCCTCCAAGATCAGAATCACCCTTATCAGCAGTTATATCCGCATTGCGACCATCTTTGCCAGTTAAACCGATGTGACCAACGCCGTCTTTGCCCGACATAGATACAGCATCTTTACCGTCTTTACCTGTAACAGCTACTTTGCCGTCTGTACCATTCGCAGCGTCTGGACCTGTAATGGAAACGCCATCTTGACCATTTTTGCCGACTTTCACCTTATCAGTATTGACCGTATCAGCAGTAACTGTTTTGGTAGTAATGCTATCGGTCTTAAGGTTCTTAGCCATTTTAATAGTAACATTACCATTTTCGGCTACTGTTTTGATATTTTCGCCGGAATAATCGCTATCGGCCCCTTGTCCTTCACCTTTGATGGTAACCTTTTGACCTAAATCACGGTGGAAATCACCTGTATTACCGGCAAAATCCATGCCTTTCTTCGTAATGTCATCACCTAAGTTATTAATCTTATTATCCAAGGCTTTATGGGACTTCTGCAATTGATCTTCTGTAGCAGCACGACCGCTTGTGATGTTGTTAGGATCCCAATCTTTGTTTTCCAAACCTGTCACATGACCGTCCTTGCCATCAACAGACACTTTACCGGCATCAATCTTACCGTCTTTTCCGTTGATTGTTACGTTGTCACCGGCCTTGATTGTACCATTTTCACCGTCAATCGCAACATTACCGGCTTTAATGGTACCTTTATTACCATCGATTTCAACTTTATCACCTGCTTTAATGGTGCCTTTGTTGCCGTCGATTGTAACCTTGTCACCGGCTTTGATTGTACCGGTTGTACCATCCATCGCAATTTGTTTCGTAGCATCAGTTCCCATTGTTATTTGGTCTTTGAGGCCTACTTTGTAATTTGTAGAGCCATCACCATTAATGGTCTTATCAACTTTGATATTATTACCTTCTGTTACGATTGCCTTAGCAGCGTTAGCCGCTGTATCCAATTGAGATTTATTAACCGCATCCTTAGGATTTGTACCGTCAGCTACGTTTGTAATCTTATTGCCGGCTGCATCAATACCATCTTTCGTCATAGATGGACCATTGGTAATCTTCACGCCGTCCTTTGTAATAGCAGTCAACGGGTTGCCATCCTTATCTTGAACGGTCATGCCTTCACCATTAACAACGGTTTTACCGTTTGCACCATTAGTGCCATTGTTGAAAGTTATGGAATCTAGGCCTTTCAGATTTTTTGCCAAACGAACATTAAGGATATTATTTTTGCTAATAACACCGATATTGTTTTCGGTCAACTCAGATTCATTGGTGACACCGCCCTTAATGTCCAATTGTTCATTAAGTTTCTTCTTGATGGTAGTACCGGAGTCGCCACCGTATGCCATGCCATCATCTTTGGTTGCTACTTCATGGGTTGTACCATTTTCATCTTTGTATTTAATGCGCGTGATTTCATTTCCATTAATATCAGCAGCACCTTTATCAGCGATAATATCCGCACTATGACCATCTTTACCAGTTAAACCGATGTGACCTACGCCGTCTTTACCCGACATGGACACAACATCCTTGCCGTTTTTATCTGTAACAGCTACCTTACCGTCGGTGCCATTCGCCGCATCCGGACCTGTAAGAGATACGCCGTCCTTACCGTCTTTGCCGACTTTCACAGATTCAGCCTTAAGGTTTTTGTTCATTTTTACATCAATTGTTGTATTACCTGTTGCAGCATCTTGTTTGATGAAAGTCTTAATATTATCACCACTATAGTCGGCATTAGCAGCTTTGCCTTCACCTTGAACAGTGATAGTAGAGCCTAATTTATTAGTTTGTACACCGCCTACATTGGCATTGAATTTAAGGCCTGTATCAGTTTGACCTGCCAAGGCTTGTTTCAATTGGTCCTCTGTTGCAGCACGACCGGATACGACATTACCTGCATCCCAAGTCTTATTATCAAGACCAGTCACGTAGTTGCCCGTATTAGCAGGGGTTGCGCCATCGGACTGTTTACCTATGGTTACCGTGCCGGCTTTCACAGTTTCCGTAGCCGTAACAGTAGTAACGTTAAGATCTTTCTTCAATTTAAGGCCGATCTTCGTATCGTCACCAGTTTGACTGATTTCTGTCGTAATATTTTCGTCGCCGTTTACTGTTACCTTAGAGCCTAGTTTATTCGTTTTTTCAGCGTTAT
>ERZ827469.2459-NODE-2459-length-13923-cov-3.221806_pt1 | contig 13923 bp, 13 predicted proteins | sample MGYA00519917_ERZ827469 | MGnify/ENA primary metagenome ERZ827469 (study PRJEB31778, sample SAMEA3449314) | human gut metagenome | biome: human gut; feature: human-associated habitat; material: faeces | place: United Kingdom | collected 2010/2012 ... | reverse complement strand
AGCTGGTGCAGAAGCGCCAGATGCCGACGTACGGCTCCAAGACCGCCCTCGAGGGGATTCTCAGCGAGTTCCACTACATGGACTACTGCCTCGACGCCCATGTGATCGAGCCGTTCGAAACACACGAGTTCGACGGCGTGCGCTACACCGCCTGCCCGGTCACGCACGCACCCGGCACCTATGGCTATCTCATTGAAACGGACGGCACGAAGATGTTCTACGCATCCGACACGGCGCGCCTGCCGAAGGAAACCGCCGAGCGCGTGCGAGGGTGCGACATCCTGGCGATGGACGCCACGTTCTGGAAGCGGAACTGGTCGCCGAACGACCATCACAGCGTGCAGGAGTGCATCGAGGAGGGCCTGGAGCTTGAAGCCGGGACCATCTACCTCACCCATATGTGCATGCACTACGACGAGCCGATCACCTACGCCGAGCTGGTGGAATTCCTCAAACCTTACGAAGGGCGCGTAGTGGCCGCGCTCGACGGCATGACGCTTTCGATTTAACGGAGAAAAGAAGGAGGCCCGCGCCTGCCCCGGCAGGGGGAGCAGACGCGGGCCTCTACCCGTATCATTCAGCAGCGACCGCAAGAACCGCTCACGTCGCCGCTCGCGGCCGCCAGCGCAACCTTAGATCCAGCAGCCGCCGGTTAAAAAGCCGTTAGCCGCGCACCTCGGCACCGGTGGCTCCGCACACCTTCTTCACGAGGCGCTCGTGCGCACGCTCGACCTCCTCGCTCGTCAGCGTGCGATCGGCGGCACGATAGGTCAGCGCATACGCCATCGATTTCTTTCCAGCGCCAACGCGCTCCTCGTCACGGTAAACGTCGAACAGGCTCACGCTCTCGAGCAGCTTGCCGCCGGCAGAGGTCATGACCTGGCACATCCTCTCGTGCGTGACGTCCTCGGAGACGACGAACGCCTGGTCCATCGCCACGGCGGGGAACGTCGGAACGTCAACGTAGTCGCGCGCGGGACGTGCGGCCTTCACGAGCGCCGCCATGTCAAGCTCGAAGGCGACGATCGGCGCGTTCGCCTCGAAGGCGCCCGCCGCGAGCGGATGGATCTCGCCGACCCAACCGATCACCGCGCCCGCCGCCATCATCTCCGCAGCGCGCCCGGGCTGCAGATGCAAAGCCTCCTCGGCGGAAAACGCTCGGAAGCGAACCTTGGGCAGCGCGAGCTCGCGCGCGATGCTCTCGAGCACGCCCTTGCCGTCGAAGAAGTCGAACGCGGCCGGAGCGCTGTTCCAACCGGCATCGCCCATGGCGCCCGCCATGACGCCCGCCACCTTCTGGCGCTCCTTGGGCTTCTTGCGACCTTCGGCGGCGAAGAACACGGTGCCGATCTCGTAAAGCTGGACGTTTTTCACGCCACGGCTCTGATTGTAGGCAACGCTGCGCAGAAGGCCGGGGACGATGGACTGACGCATGACCGACTGATCGGCGTTCAGGGGGTTCAAAAGCTCGACCGCATCCCCGAGATCGTCAGCTTTCATGCGAAGACGCTCGATATCGCTCGGCTCCGCGAAGGAATAGGTCATGGTCTCGTTCATCCCGCATGCACGCAGCGTGTCGTTGACCAGCGAGGCGATGCGCTGCTCCTCGGTGCGCACGCCGACGCGGCCGCGACCGCCCGGCAGCGTGGATCCGATGCGATCCATGCCCCAAAGACGCAGCACCTCCTCGTAAAGATCGATCTCGCGCTCGAGGTCGGGGCGGAACGTCGGGGCGACCACCTCGAGAACCTCGGCGTCGATCGACCCCTCGACCTTGCAGCCGAGTCGTTCGAGCGTACCGACGACGAAGTCAGTCGGGATGTCGGAGCCCATCATGGCGCAGAAGCGAGGCACGCGGAACCGAAGCTTCACAGGTTCGGAGCGCACAGGCCACGTATCGACGATCTCGTCACCCTCGTTCATGAGCACGACGGTGCCGCCCGAGACTTCGGCGATGAGCGCAGCCGCAGCGGCAGAGCGGACCTCTATGCTGTGATCGTCGACACCGCGCTCGTAACGCATGGAGCTCTCGGAGATCAACCCCAGGTTGCGCGAAGTGCGCGAGGTGCGACCCGCTTCAAACGTCGCAGCTTCGAGCAGGATGTTCGTCGTCTCGTCGGTGACCTCGGTATCGAGACCGCCCATGACGCCCGCGAGCGCCACGGCGCCGCGCTCGGGCGTGGCGATAACCGTCATGTCGGGGGTGAGGGCGCGATCCTCGCCATCGAGCGTGACGAGCCTCTCCCCCTCCTGAGCCGCACGGACGATCACCTTCGCCGCGCCGTCGTCACCGACGAGCTTGTCGAAGTCGAAAGCATGAAGGGGCTGCCCGAACAGGAACAGGATGTAGTTCGTCACATCCACGATGTTGTTGATGGAGCGTTGCCCGATGGCGGCGAGGCGCTCTACCATCCAATCGGGGCTCGGCCCGACCTTGCAGTCGCGAATCACGCGAGCGGTGTAGCGAGGGCAGCGCACCTCGTCTTCAATGGACACGCTGACCGAAGCAGCCTCGGCGGCGGAAATCTCGAGCTTTCCCGCCATGTCCTGCAAGGGATCGGAGGCGGGCACCTGGTACATCGCGCCCACCTCGCGCGCCATGCCGACCATGGAAAGGCAGTCGGGGCGGTTCGGCGTGATCTCGAGATCGAGCACCGTGTCGGTCAGCTTCAGGTAATCGGCGATGGGCTGCCCGCACGCGGCGTCCTCGGGAAGGATCCAAATGCCCTCGTGATCGGTGCCCATGCCCAGCTCGCGCTTGCTGCAGCACATGCCGCAGCTCGTCACACCGCGCAGCTTCGACTTCTTGATCTTGAAGTCACCCGGCAAGACCGCGCCGATGGTGGCGACGGGAACCTTGATGCCCGCGGCGATGTTCGGCGCGCCGCATACGATCTGCACGGGTTCGCCCGCCCCCACGTCGACCGTGACCACGTGCATGTGATCGCTGTCGGGATGCGGCTCGCAGGTGAGCACATGGCCCACCACCACGCCGTCATAAGCGGAACCGAGCTTCTCAACGCCCTCGACGCCTGTGCCGGTGAGGTCGAGGCGGTCGCAGAACTCCTTGATGTCAGATGGCACGTCCACGTAGTCGGACAGCCATTTCAAAGATACCTTCATGTTCGTTCTTCCTTATCTTCAACGCGCTTCGCGCGTTACTCTCCATCAAGCCGATTCGAACGCAACGCTAGAACTGGCGCAGGAAGCGCATATCGCCCTCGAGCAACATGCGCAGGTCGGGCACGTTGTACTTCAAGCACGCGACGCGCTCGACGCCGACGCCGAAGGCGAAGCCGGAATAAACCTCGGGGTCGATGCCGCTCATCTGCAAGACGTTGGGATCGACCATACCGCAGCCGAGGATCTCCAGCCAGCCCGTGCCCTTGCACATACGGCAGCGCTCGCCGTCGTGCGTGCGTCCGGTGCCGCCGCACACGCCGCAGCTGACATCCGCCTCGGCGGAAGGCTCGGTGAACGGGAAATAATGCGCGCGAAAACGCGTCTTGCGCTCGGGGCCGAAGACCTGCTTGCAGAAGTACTCGAGCGTACCCTTCAAATCGCCGAAGGTGATGTCCTTGTCGATGACGAGACCTTCGATCTGGTGGAACTGAGGGAGGTGCGAGGGATCGGCCACGTCGCGACGGTACACCTTGCCGGGAGCGATGATGTAGATGGGGAGCTCCTGGTCTTCCATCACGTGAACCTGCACGCCGGAAGTCTGCGTGCGCAAAAGCACGTCGGATTCGCCGCGCACCGCAGCCTCGTCACCCGAGCGATCGCGCACGTAGAACGTGTCCTGCATCGAGCGGCTCGGATGGTCCGCGGGCGCGTTCAGCGCCGTGAAGTTATAGTAGTCGGTCTCGACCTCGGGACCATGCACCACCGTGTAACCCAAACCGAGAAACACCTCGGAGATCTCGTCGGTGATCGCGTTGATGAGATGGCGCGTGCCCATCTGCTGCACGCGTCCGGGAAGCGTCACGTCGACCGCCGCCGCGTCGATCGCCGCCGCGAGCTCAGCCGCATCGAGCTTCGCCTTGGCCGCCCCGAGCGCCTCCTCGACGGCGACACGCGCCTCGTTGACGGCCTTGCCGACCGCCGCGCGCTCCTCCTTGGGAACCCGGCCCATCGAGCGCAGATACCCCGTCAACGTGCCGGATTTCCCGAGCACCGCCACGCGGACCGTCTCGAGCTGCGCCGACGTCTCGGCTGCTTCGATGTCGGCGAGCGTTGACGCGCGCAACGCCGACAGTTCTTCAGTAATCGCCATGTGACTTCGCCTTTCCTGTCCGTACAAAAAAGAGCCCTCTCGCGTCCCTGGAATCTGAAACGCAAGTTTTCAGGTCCAAGGACGAGAGAAGACTCTCGCGGTACCACCTCGGTTGACGCGCCCGTACCGCCCATCGACGGGAAGCGTTTCGCACGCAGCCCCTCGAATGCGGCGCGGACATCGCCCGCTCGTTTTCACTCGATAACGGAAGCACCCGTCGCGCCCTACTTGGCATCTCGCGCGAGCCGACTTGGAAACGACGACCCGCGCGTCCGCTTTCAGACGCGCTGCTCGGAAGGGAATTGACGCGCGCGATAGGCCCGGATCCTTTCAGCCGGCGAGATCCGTCTCTGAAGACTTCGCTTGCACGCCACTGTCTTCGTCATAGCATGTAACCGTGAAGTATAGCGCACTTATACCCGACCCCGCTAAGATCGGACGGAAAACCACGCACACGGTGCGCAACCGAGCATCGAGGGGGTCGACTCATCCCCGCACATGCTCGCGAAGCTCAAGAAGAAACGCCCGGACGCGTTGGTTACGTGCGACGACATGACGGCGTTCAAGGCCGAGGAGAAGCTCGACTACATCTTCATCACCTCGGGCTCGGTCTCGCTGTTCACTGAGGATGAGCCCTTGAGGAAGATGCTCAGGTCCATCCGCGACGCGCTTTGCCGCGGGGGGACTGTTCGTGTTCGCCGTTGACACGATCGCCTGCGTCGAACCCGACGACGATGATTACCGCATCGCGGCGAGAGCGCGAATCGACGCGCGCCGCGAGCTCATCCTGAAGACGAAGAACCGCTTCGACGCGCAAACCAAAACGCAGTTCTCGCCCGGCATCTACGAGCTCATCGAAGACGGAGAGCCGATCGGAGCCGAGAGCATGGATTTCCAGACCCATCTGCACTCGTTCAGGGAGATGGACGGGATACTCGACGCCGCAGGCTTCGAGGTAACCGGCGTCTACTCGTCGTTCGACAAAAAACCCGCGACGGGAAACGACGACGAGATGTTCCTCTACGAATGTCGCCTGAAGGCGTAAACGACAGCAGGTCGTGCAGCCGGGGCGGCGCGGGCGGAACTCGCCCGTCTCAACTCCCATGATCCAGCGGGCCGCCCCCACGCAGCCGGGGCGGTGCGGGCGCATCACGCAAACCCGAGCGCGGCAATGAGCTGCAGAAGCGGCGAGGAGCCCGCGCCCCTGACGGAACGCGTCTGCACGGATTCGATTCGATGCTCCGCGCGCGGCGGAAGTCCTACAGGAAGCGGTAGTTCACCGTGCGAAGACCCCACGCATAGCAATCCCCGAAGCCGAACGCCTTGAACACGCCTGGCTGAAGATCGAGCACGCGGCTTCCGCCCCCCATGTACCCGCAGTCGTTGACGACCGCGTACACCGTCATGCCGCCGTACGATATCTCCACCGTGCGGCCGAAGTAAGAGCGGTAGTTGGGCAGCGACATGGGAACGGCCACGCCCATCGACCAGTCGTCGCACACCGCGCCCGTCGCGGTGATGCCGGGATTGGGCGTGTACGGATCGCTCGATCCACCGTAGGCGGAGGCAACGCCTGTAAGCCACCCCGAGGAAAAATCGGATCCCCCGCCCGCGTTCCCCGAACCCGAGCCCGAACCGTCGGATCCCGAGCTGGAACCGCCGCCTGCCCCCTCGCCGCCGGATGCGTTGCCGTCGGGGTTCGGGATGACGGGCGCGTTGTCGGGAACGACCTCCTCGCGGTCGACGGTGTTGGCGTCCTCGGAGATGTCGGCGCCGCCGGATTCACTCGACTGATTGAACTGCTCGACCTGGACGCGCAACGCCTCGAGACGCGCCGCCTGATCGGCCTGAGCGCCCGACAGGTTCGCGCCCGCCGAAGCGACCAGCTGCTCGGCTTCGGCGCGTTTCGCCTCGAGCTCGCCGAGAAGACGCTCTTGCTCGTTCTTCTTCTCCGTTAAGTCGGCGGAAATCTGCTCGAAGCGCTGCTTGCGCTCACGCTGAGCGGAGATCTCATCCGCTTGATAGCTCATGATCTGATCGATGTACTCCATATTGCGAAGAAGATCGCTCAAGTTGGACGATTCGAGCAAGACGGACAGAAACGCCGACACGGGATCGCTGCGGTATTGATACGACGCCGCGTCACCGAGAGCAGCCTTGCCCTCGAGCATCGCCTGCTGCGCGACGAGCACCTCGGCGGCTGACGCGTCTATCTGCTCCTGCAGAGCCTGGACCTCGGCGGAGAGCGCCTCGTAATCGGAAGCGATCTCGCTCATGCGGGCCTCGGCATCGTCAAGGGAAGCCTGGGCCTCGTCGATCGCGCGCTGACCCTCCTCGACCTCGTCGGCATATGCGCACGCTTGCGCAAAGGGGGCGATCGCGCCCGTCGAGGCCAAAAGCAGCGTCATGCAACAAGCAAGCACGCGCTTCCTCACATTTTCCAATAGCGTCAAAAGTAGCCTTTCGCCGTCCGTCAAAGCCCCGCGAAAGCGTCCAAGCGCAACGCGGATGCGCGTCGATGATCAAATTCAGGGCGATGCGCATCCGTTTATAATCCCCAAGGCGGCCCTCTCGTTCAAGCGCAAACGGCAAAAAAACACGACGGCGGCTTCGCTTGAACGGCCCTAGAACACGGCGATCGCCATCAGCAGCACCGTAAACGACACCGCGAACGCCACCCCGTCGAGCGCCGAGAACGGATACTCCTTGAACCCGCTCGCCGGCGTGCGCAGTTCGAACCCGCGTACCTGCGCGGCGATGGCGGCAGAGCCCGTCTTGCGCACCGACGACACCAGAAGGGGCACGCACAAAGGAACCATCAGCCTCAGCTTGCGCGCCAGCCCCACGTCGAACTCGACGCCTCGAGCGGTTTGCGCCTCCATGATGCCCGCCATGTCGTTCATGAACACGGGGATGAAACGCACGGCGGAGGTGAAGGTGAACGCATGCTTGTAGGGAACGTGCAATACCTTGCAGAACGCGTTCGCCAAATCGGCCAGCTGCGTGACGTACATCACAAGGAAAAGCGACACCGCGCAGGCGACGAGCCGCATGATCACCAACACGGCGGCGCGCACCGCCTCGCCACCGATGTAGCCCCAAGGCAACGCGACGACGAACACTCCCCCGGGCGTGGTCAGAAACGCGATGAGGGCCAGCACCGCCGAGAAGACGGCGACGGCGCGGGCGAGCGAGAGCGTCTCTCGAATCATGCGGCAGCTTGCCGCGAGCGCGAAATCGAGGACGATCAACATCGCGAGGAACACCACGCTGCTCGTGCAAAAGCACGCGATCGAGATGATGAGCGCACACGCCACCTTCGCCACGGGGTTCATGCGATGAAGCGGCGAATCGCCGGGTACGTACTCGAGAAAACCCGCCATGTCAGCGAACCTCCCTCTCCGCTCGCGTCTCGTCACGCGCCGCCACGATAGCGTCGAACATCTCATCGACCGTGCACGCACGCGCAACCGCGGACATCTCGCCCACGACGCCGCGCGCCGTAAGACCCATTCCGATCTGCATGATCTGAGGCGGCATCAGATGAGCGCGGCGCAGAATATCGCGATCACGCAGAACGTCCCCCGCAGGCCCGTCGCCGATGACGCGTCCCTCAGTCATGGCCACGACGCGCCGAGCGTGATCTGAGACGACCTCCATGTCATGGCAGACCATGACGATGGTCGTCCCGCGCTCGTGAAGTTCCTCGACGGCCTCCATGACCTTCTCGCATTCCCGATAATCCAACCCCGTGGTGGGCTCGTCAAGAACGACCACCTCGGGCTCGCAGACGATGACCGAGGCCAGGGCGAGCAGCTGCCGCGTCCCCCGATTCAGAAGGTAGGGCTCGGCATCGGGTCGGAAGCCGAAACGCTCGACGATGGCGTCCACCCTCCGACGCGCAACGTCCGGGTCGGCCTTTTGCGCCATGAAACCGAACATCAGCTCCTCGTGCACCGTGTTGCAGCAAATCTGCCGATCCGGGTTCTGAAACAGAAAGCCCACGCGGCGGGCGATCTCGCTGGATTTCGTCTCGCTCGTCAGCCGACCGGCCGTGCGCACGCATCCCGAGGTCGGCTTCAGCAACCCGTTGATCAAGCGCATCGTGGTTGATTTCCCCGCCCCGTTCGTTCCCACGAACGACACGAACTCGCCCGCCTCGATGCAAAAGCTCACATCGTCGATGATCGTGCGCCCTTCCACCTCGTAAGAGACATGGTCGAACGTGATCATGCGATCACCTCCTCGCACACCGCGCACGCTTCCTCGACGCTTCGAACAGGGGCGCCATCGTATATGCCCGCAGAGCGAAATTTGTCGACGAGGCTCGTCGAACGCGGGCAGTTCACGCCTATCGCAAGCAGGTCGTCGGCATGCGCGAGGACCTCCCGGGGTTCGCCCTCGTAACGAACGCGACCGTCTTCGACGACGATGATCGTGTCGGCATAGCGGGCCAAGAGGGCGATCTTCTGCTCGACCACCACCACGCTGATGCCACGCTCGGCGGCATAACGCGCCAGCAGATCGAACACGGCGATCGAAGACGCCGGGTCAAGCTCGGCCGTCGGCTCGTCGAGCACCAGCACGCGGGGCTCGAGCGCGATGACCGAGGCGATGGCGACCTTCTGCTTCTGCCCGCCCGAGAGACTGTCGATGGTGCGATCGCGAAGGTCGACGATGCCCATTTCCTCGAGCACGCGCTGCAAGCGGCTCTCTATCTCGGACTTGGGCACGCCGAAGTTCTCCATGCCGTAGAGCACCTCGTCCTCCACGACCGATGCCACCATCTGGCTGTCGATATCCTGGCAGACGCTTCCCACCAGCCGCGATATATCGGACAGACCCGCATCGACCGTGTCGACGCCGTCGATGCGCACCGACCCGTAGAAATCGCCGGGATAGCAATGCGGCACGATGCCGTTCAAAGCGTAGGTAAGGGTCGACTTCCCCGACCCCGCAGGGCCGGTGACGCCGACGAACGCGCCATCGGGAATACGCAGATTCACGTCGGCGACGGCGCAGCTCGCCCCTTCGCGATACCCGAAACTCATGTCGGATACTTCAATCATGATAGGCGGCACATCCTCTCTCGATGAAACCAGGTTCGCAGCCGGATGGCGACACGCGGTCTTACCCGCTGCGGAATCGGGGGCGTCGTCTCGCTACTTCTTGAGAACCTTGCGCAGAGGAACCGTCAAAACGGCAACCAGAACGCAGTTGATGACCGCCGTGCCGAGCACCATGACGGCGTAGGTCGCCAGCGTGACGGGCAGGCTCAAGCCGTTGAGGGCGACGCCGACGATGAGAGCGAAGGAGTAACCCGAAACCACCGTCGAGAGGAACGTGGCGACCAGCGGGTTCGCATCGACCTTACCCGCGATCTTCATGGGCGCCAACGTGAGCAGACCGCAAACCAGCGCGCCGAGCACCTCGGAGACGATGTTCACGAACGGCGTAGCGTTCAGCATGGGGATCTGGCACATCAGCCCCGCCAGCAAGCCGATCACGACCGCCTGATCCACCTTCGGCTTCACCAAGATGATGGCCAGGCAATACATGGCGATGATGAAGTTGGGCTTCATGCCCGCGAAGCTGAAAAAACTCGACACGGTGAGCTTGAGCACCGCTCCTGCGGCGAGCAGGACCGCGATCAAAATGAGATCGCGCACCTCGAGCAACGAATTTGCGCGCTCGGCGACGACGCGCTTGTTCATGACGGCTGTTTTGGACTCGGACATTTCTCTTCCCTTCCGGCGATCGCACGCCTTCGTTTGCGCCCGACTAGCGGGCTGGACCTGTCTACCTCAAGACCGATGCGTGAACGAGCGAGTTGCCGGAAGCGCGCGTCAACAAAAAAGGGGGCCTGTCCTTATGATTAAAGGACAGGTCCCCCTTGAAGAGAACTGCGGTGCCACCTTTAATTGACCCGTATACACGGGTCCCTCGTGAACATGCCATCACATGTCCTGCCACTAACGCGGGCTCACGGTCCAGATACTCAGCCTGCTGTGGAAAGCCGCCGCATGCCTTTCCCCTTTCCCTCGGCGATCCATTTACCAACCAGCGTTCCTGCGGGAATCTCAGCTACGCCCGCTCTCTGTGAGTGCTTATGATGGCTTGACCTTCGCCTCAACGGTTTAAGGTATTCAATTGCAAAAGAACTCTAGCACAGCGGCCGATCGGCGCAATGGAAATCCCGAGACATGGGTCTCTAGAACGCGAAATGTCACACGTTCGAAACAAACGGGGCGCAAATCATACGGCAAGGGCCGCAGGAAACGCCCCCTCGCGCCGAGAACGCGTCAAAGCTCGAGCGCAGCCCGAACGCGAGAACGCGCCATGGCCCCGGCGCAGCTGAACTTGGCATTACGTTTGACGATTGATTTGCACCCAAACGCGAAAACGCGCCATGGCCCCGATGCGATGACGCGCCGTACCTCGGCACGCCATCGGCAAAAGCTGCGGAGGCTCCCCTCATGCGTCTTCAAGCAGCTCGCGCGCGTGCGCGAGCGATGCTTCGGTCACCGAGCCCGATAACATACGCGCGATCTCCCCCTCGCGATCCGCCCCCGATATGCTGCGCAGCGAGGTCTCGGGCGCATCGCCCTTCGTCTTCTCGACCACGTAATGCGTGTCGGCGACGACCGCCACCTGGGGAAGATGCGTCACGACGATAACCTGATGAGTACGCGCAAGATCCGACAACACAGCGGCGAGTGCGACGGCGGTCGCCCCTCCCACGCCCGCGTCGACCTCGTCGAACACCAACGTGGACACCTCATCGCGCTCGCCGAGCACCACATGAACGGCGAGCATCACGCGGCTGATCTCACCGCCCGACGCGATACGCGCTAACGGCCGATCGCTCATGCCGGCGCCCGGTCGGAAGAAGAACTCGACGCTCGATGGGCCCGACGCACTCCACGACTCCCTGGGGAGAAGCTCAACCGAACAGGTAAGCATCGCCGTGCCCATCTCGAGCCGGGACATCACGCTGCTCACCGATTCGGAGAAGCGCGGAGCAGCTGCAAGCCGAGCCTCATGAAGCGACGCCGCAGCCTTGGCAAGGCGCGACTCCGCTGCCTCGAGCACGCGCTGCGCACGCCGTTCATGCTCGTCGGCGTCATCGACCATAGACACCAACGAGGCGGCTTCCTCGCGACGAGCAACGACGTCTTCATATCGCGGGCCGTAGGAGCGCATGAGCCCCTGCAGCGCAGCAAGACGCTCCTGGGAGCGCGCAAGCTCATCAGGGTCGTATTCGACAGAATCGCGATAGCTGAGCATCTCCCTCGAAACATCCTCGAGAACGTAGCTCGCCTCGCGAAGCGATTGCTCGAACGCAGCGAGGTTCGCGTCGAACCGCGCCCCTTCCGAGAGCGATTCGATGGCAGCGTTCACGCCGTCAAGCGCAGCGCCCTCCCCCGAAAGCCCGATGTAAGCCCCATGCGCCGCACGGGCGAGGACCTCGGCATGCTCAGCCTTGTCAAGATAAGAGACGAGGTCGTCGTACTCCCCCTCGATCAAGCCCACGCCGTCGATTTGGCGCAACGTGAATCGAGCCTCATCGAGAGAAGCCTCAGAAGCGCTCCTCGCCTCGCGAACGCGATCGTAGTCGCGCCGGGCCTCCACCGCCTGGGAGTATGCCCGACGGTACTCTCCCAACAGCTTCTCCACCTCGTCCGCCGCCCACGCGTCAAGCAAAGGCCCGTGAGACGCCGGCTTCATGAGACGCTGGTGCTCGTGCTGCCCGCAAAGGTCGACGCTCGGCGCTATCTTCTTCGCAAGCTCGGAAGCGGAAGCCATCGAGCCGTCGATGGTCGCACGAGACCTCCCGTCGACGGAGACGCTGCGTGTTGCAACCAGCTCACGCTCGCCATCATCGGAGGGAAGATAGAACCTGCCCGCGACGCGCGCCGCATCCGCCCCCTCGCGAATCGAACTCTTATCTGCACGCGAGCCCATGAGCAGCTTGCAAGCGGTGAGCAGGGCGGTCTTGCCGGCTCCGGTTTCACCGGTCAACACGGTCAGAGCACCCGAAGGAGCCATCGAAGCCTTGCGTATGAGCGCAAGATTCTCAACCTGGATTTCATCGATCACGACAGTACTCCTCGCTCATGCCTCTCGACATTCATCGCCGCATCGTATGATGCGCCAGCGATCATCTTACCCGTCTCGAACACCAGCTGTGCTATCGTCTTGCCAAAACCGTCATTTGAGCGAAAGGATTGCCATGCGCGCCATTATCCAGCGAGTAACAAGCGCCTCCGTCTCCATCGAAGGATCAGTCGTCGGCGAAATCGAAAAAGGCTTTCTCATACTGCTCGGCGTCGGGCAAGACGACAACGAACCCGAAGTCGAGCGGCTGTGGTCGAAGATCTTCAAAATGCGCATCTTCGACGATGCCGAAGGAAAGACAAACCTCTCCCTTGCGGATGTGAGCGGATCGATCCTCGTCGTCTCGCAGTTCACGCTTTACGCGAACTGCAAGCGCGGCAACCGCCCCTCTTTCACCGAAGCAGGCGCACCCGACAAAGCCGAGCGTCTCTACGAAGCTTTCGTCGAGCGCGCGAAGCGCGACGTCAATCGGGTGGAAACGGGCAGATTCGGCGCCGACATGAACGTATCGTTGGTAAACGACGGCCCCTTCACCATCATTCTCGACACCGACCGACTGTAACCCCTGCGAACAAGACGACGCGCCTAAAAATCGACGAGTTCGAAGACAATGCCCCGCTTTATTTCGAGCCCGTCGAAAAAGCCTTCGGGCGTACACGCTTTTTCGGGGGCGAGCGATATCAGATCCTCATCGTAGGTGATAAAGCAATCCGCCTTCAGCTTGCCCGCGCAGATCAGAGCAGTGGAAAGCAGAAACGGCTTCTCGTCCCAAAGCGCGTCGATCATATCCTCCTCGTCGAACGAGCACACTTCGACGAACTCCGCCATTGAAATCAGGGCCCCTCTCGCATCCAGCCCAGGTAGCTCGCGCTCAAGACGGACAAGCAGTCGCTCGTAAAAAAACACCGTCGTCCACAGTTCTGCCGTCCCGGTAATCTGCAGAGCGTTCAACTTGTCTCGACAGGCGCATGTCTCACGGCGCTCGCCTATGAAATCCACCAGCACCGTGTCATCAAGCAGCAACCTCAAAGCGCCATCAGCCCCTTTCCGCCTCGTCAATCGAGCTGAGAAGATTTGCAAATCGGCTTCGCCTCGAGCGCAACTGGCTCACCTGCTCAGGCGTCAACCTAATCACGAGAGGATCCTCGCGCTCGACGTCGGGAAGCTTCCCATACTTCAAGACGTAATCGTACGCCGCGTTCACAAGCTCCGTCGGCGACGAGCCCATCTCGCGGAGAATAGACCCCACGCGCTCCTTCACCTCCACCGGAACACGAGCGGTGACCATGGCGTCCAACCAAACCACCTCCGTTCACATCGGCACTTGCCCTTATTTGTTCTGCAATCATTATAACGTAATACAGTATTACAATCAATACTTTGCTCCAAGCCAGGGGAAGCTAACGGTTGCATTGCATGCCTTGCAGGAGATTCCGAGGGATTCGGGATCGTACCTCAGACCAGGACGAACTGATAGGCAGGTCACCTGGTTGACAGCGATGGTATACTATTCAACCCATTGCAGCGGTCAT
>ERZ827469.2456-NODE-2456-length-13943-cov-3.398401_pt1 | contig 13943 bp, 12 predicted proteins | sample MGYA00519917_ERZ827469 | MGnify/ENA primary metagenome ERZ827469 (study PRJEB31778, sample SAMEA3449314) | human gut metagenome | biome: human gut; feature: human-associated habitat; material: faeces | place: United Kingdom | collected 2010/2012 ... | reverse complement strand
AGGCCGGAACTGCGGAAAAACTTCTGCGGCAAGCCGGAGTATGTCATGAATTTTATGGAGTTTGTCGCGCAGGAACTGCGCATGATCATGGCGAAACTCGGCGTGCGCACGGTTGACGAACTGGTTGGCCATACGGAGTATCTGCACATCCTGCCGCATCAGATCACGCAGCGCGCCGCGATGGTGGATGTCTCCGGCATTCTGGCCCGCTGCGGCGAAGAAAACTGCCATTATGATCCTGTACAGCGGTTCGATTTCAAGCTGGATACGACGCTGGATAAGCAGGTGCTGTTGCCGCTGCTTCCGAAAAAGGGAAAACCGGCTGTTCCAAAGCGCTGCACCGTTGATATTTCCTGTTCTGACCGTGCGTTCGGAACGCTCTTCGGCGCGGAGATCACGCGCCGTTGGGGCGGTACGCTGGAGGATGATACTTATCAGATTCACTGCCGCGGCGGCGCTGGGCAGTCATTCGGTGCGTTTTTGCCGAAGGGCGTGACGCTTTCGCTCGAGGGCGACAGCAACGACTATTTCGGAAAGGGGCTTTCCGGCGGCAGGCTGGTCGTTTTTGCGGATCGGGCCAGCACGTTTGAGCCTGCTGAGAACGTCATCATCGGCAATGTTGCACTCTACGGTGCAACAAGCGGCAGCGCCTTCATTTCCGGTATTGCGGGCGAACGCTTCTGCGTGCGCAATTCCGGCGCGACCGCCGTTGTGGAAGGGGTCGGCGACCACGGCTGCGAATATATGACAGGCGGTACAGTCGTTGTCCTGGGGCCTACCGGGCGGAACTTTGCCGCCGGGATGTCGGGCGGCGTTGCCTATGTGCTGGATCCGGAGCATAAGTTTTATCTGCGTGTCAACAAAGAACTTGTTTCTGTCGAGACCGTTACACAGAAGCAGGACATTTCCCGTCTCCGGGAACTTCTGCAGCGTCATGTGGCATTCACAGGCTCAAAAAAGGGCCGCGCCATTCTCGAACACTTCGACGAGCGGCTTGTGGATTTCAAAAAAATCATTCCGTATGACTACAGCCATATGCTGCAGCTGATCGGCCGGTATGAGGCAGCCGGTATGACGCGGGATGAGGCAGAACTTGAAGCGTTTTTGAAGCGGGGGGAATAAAGCCATGGGAAAACCGACTGGATTTCTGGATTATACGCGTGTTGACTGTCCGCTCCGCGACGCAGCAGCGCGCACAGGCGACTATGCGCCGGTCGAACTGCCGCTGTCTGAACGGAACCGCCGCCGGCAGTCCGGCCGCTGCATGGACTGCGGCGTACCGTTTTGCCAGGCGGGTGTGTCGTTTGAGGGAGTATTGCTCGGCTGCCCGCTGCATAACCTGATCCCGGAGTGGAACGATCTTCTTTGGAACGGGGATTATGAGGGCGCGCTGCAGCGGCTGCTGAAGACAAGCCCGTTCCCGGAGTTTACAGGCCGGGTCTGTCCGGCGCTGTGTGAAAGAGCCTGCGTCTGCGGCCAGGTGTCCGAGCCGGTCACGATCCGGGAAAACGAGCTTTCCATCATCGAGTATGGCTTTGAAAACGACCTGATGCAGCCCATGCCGTCCGCTGCGCGTTCGGATAAAAAAATCGCGGTGATTGGTTCTGGCCCGGCTGGACTTTCCGCTGCTTATTATCTCAATCGCCGTGGCCATCATGTGACGGTTTTTGAAAAAGACCCGCTTCCGGGCGGGCTTCTGATCTATGGTATCCCGGAAATGAAACTGCCGAAGCAGATTGTTGCCCGCCGCATTTCGCTTATGAAACGTGAGGGCATCGGATTCCGGACAAGCTGTTGTGTCGGGAAGCAGATCGGCCCGGAGGAATTGGCTGCGCAGTTTGACCTTGTGATCTTCTGCTGCGGCGCGCAGCAGCCGCGGCCGCTGCCGTTTGCTGAAACGGCCGGTGTTTTCTATGCGCTCGATTATCTGCGTGCCTCGGCGCAGTCCCTGCTTGAAAAAACAGAACCCGCCGTAACGGCGTCCGGCAAGCAGGTCGTGCTGGTCGGTGCGGGCGACAGCGCCTCGGACTGTATCTCCGTTGCACTGCGGCAGGGCTGCCGGTCCATCACGCAGCTGATCCGCAAGCCGCGCACGGAGCGGACAGAAAAACGCGACCATGCGCATGAGGAGGCGGAGGCTGTCTTCGGCGCGGATATCCGGCGCTATGAGACACAGATTGAACGGCTTGTCTGCGGCGATGACGACTCTGTAAATGCGGTGATTCTGCAGGGAAGCGGCGAACAGCTGCCCTGTGATCTGCTGCTGCTTGCCTCCGGCTTTTCCGGGTGTGAACCGGCGTCTGTGGATGCGTATGAGGCCGTCCGGAAGACCGGCGTGCCGGCCCTGACAGCAGGCGATATGGCTTCCGGCGCGTCGCTTGTCGTGCTGGCTGCTGCCAGCGGCAAACAGGCCGCTGCGCAGGCAGACGCAAGTCTTATGGGCTACACCAATATTCTCTGAACTCGATACGAAAGGATGTGCTTACTATGAGCAGGAAAAGAAGTCTCGGTGTGATCGGGCTTGGCCATGTGGGCGCGCACGTCGCGTATCGACCATAAATCCATTACCTGCTATATGCTGGGAGAACACGGAAACCTGCAGTTTGCGCCATGGTCCTGCGTGAGTTTTCGCGGTATGCCGCTGGATGCGTGGGCGGAAACAGATGAACGCTTCCGCTTTGACCGGATGGCGCTGCAAGAAGAGTCCATCGGCGGCGGATGGGTCACTTTTTCCGGCAAACAATGCACCGAGTACGGCATTGCGACAACGGCGGCACGGATGGCGCACATTGTGCTGCACGACGAAAAGGCCATCATGCCAGCCAGCGCAGAACTTTGCGGCGAGTATGGCGAGACGGGGCTGTTCGCGGGCGTTCCGTGCGTCCTTGGTGCAAACGGCGTCGAGCAGGTGATCGAGCTTCCGCTCAGCGAAGAAGAGCGGGCACAATTCCACAGCTGCTGCGAGGGCATCCGCCGCAATATGCAGCATCTCAAGGAACTATAAAACAGGCAGGAGGTTATGACAAATGAACATCAGCATCACAAAAACAACGCATCCCGGCAAGCTGCCGCCTGCCGACCGGCTCGGCTTCGGCTCCGTGTTTACAGACCATATGTTCCTGATGGATTATACGGATCAGGAAGGATGGCACAACGCGCGCATTGTACCCTTCGGGCCGATCAGCATTTCCCCGGCAGCAAGCGTTCTGCATTACGGCACGGAGGTCTTCGAGGGCCTGAAGGCATACCGCCGCCCGGATGGAGCGGTGCAGCTGTTCAGACCCTGGGAAAACGTCGCACGGCTGAACCGCTCCTGCGACCGGCTGGGCCTGCCGCGTATCGATGAGCGCGACGGCCTGCAGGCGATCCGGGAGTTGGTAAAGACGGATGCCGTATGGGTCCCGTCTGCTCCCGGTACCTCGCTCTATATCCGCCCGTTTCTGTATTCTACGGATCCTACGCTTGCCCTGCATGGCGTGCATGAGGCGACATTTGCAATCATTCTGTCTCCGTCGGGAAGCTATTTCTCAGACGGCCTGAAGCCTGTGCCGATCATGGTCGAGACGGAGGACGTGCGTGCGGTGCGCGGCGGAACGGGCGAGGCCAAGTGCGGCGGCAACTACGCCGCAGCCAACCGCGCGGGTGATAAGGCGATGGAAAAGGGCTATTCGCAGGTCCTCTGGCTGGACGGCGTGGAGCGGAAGTATGTCGAAGAGGGCGGCGGCATGAACGTCATGTTCAAGATTTCCGGTACCGTCGTCACACCGATGCTGACGGGCTCCATCCTGCGCGGCGTCACAAGAAAGTCCTGCATCGAACTGCTGAAGAGTTGGGGCGTCCCGGTTGAGGAGCGGCTGCTCAGCGTGGACGAGTTGTTCGAGGCGGCAAAAAACGGCACGCTGGAGGAAGCATGGTGTGTCGGTACTGCAGCCGTCATCTCGCCCATCGGAGAATTGGCGTGGAACAATGAGAAATACGAGGTCAATCAGAACCGCATCGGCGCGCTGTCGCAGAGACTCTACGACGAGTTGACCGGCATCCAGTGGGGCACCCGGCCTGACCCGTTCGGCTGGACCTGCGTTGTATAACGGTACAGGCTTTGCACAATCCGCTCTCTGGCTCCTACTTTTTCAAAGGGGAAGCCAGAGAGCGCCCCGCAAAATCCAAATGCAGAAATTGCTGCCCTGTCGCCGTCCTTTTTTCGTTTAAATTGACGATTGACTTCCAGCCGCGCCGTGACTATAATAGCGCCAACAACGAAATACCAATGAAACCTTTGAGAAAGAGGAGTACCCTTACAAAACCGGGCGTCAGAGAGTTGCCGGCGGTGTGAGTGCAGCGGAACGGCGTAAGGGGAATGGACTTTTGAGGGCGGCCTGAACCCATCCGGACGGATGCAAGTAGGAGCCGACGGGTGCCCACCCGTTATCCACCGGGATGCGTATGATGGTACGCAGAAGCGAGCGGACGCGTAAGCGTCAATTTGGGTGGTATCGCAGGAGTGCAGCTCTTGTCCCATGTGGGATAAGGGGCTGTTTTTTTATACTCCAAATTCGGCCGTCGGCAACGGCCCCTCCATCCGCCACCCGAAAAATCAAACGGCGAAACGCCAAAAATGGAGGAACACACCATGAAGAACCTGAACCTGAAAAAAATTGCAGCAGCCATCCTGACCGTTGCCGTTCTGCTGACCACGACGGCCTGCGCCGCCAGACAGAAACCCGCCGAAGACACTGCGACCGAACCCCAGACCACGCAGCAGACAACTGTGCCGGACGCCGAACAGCAGACCTTCCGTATCGGCATCTGCAACTATGTGGACGACGCTTCCCTCAACCAGATCGTTGAGAACATCCAGACACGCCTTGCCGAGATCAGCGAGGAGACCGGCGTGCAGTTTGCGGTCGATTATGATAACTGCAACGCGGACGCGACCGTGATGGAGCAGATCATCGCAAACTTCCAGAGTAACGGCGCGGATCTTCTCGTCGGCGTCGCTACCCCCGTCGCCATGCGCATGCAGACGGCCACGGAAGACAGCCGGACGCCCGTTGTGTTTGCCGCTGTTTCCGACCCGGTTGGCGCAGGACTCGTGCAGTCGCTGGAAGCACCGGGCAGCAACGTGACCGGAACCTCCGACTATCTGGATACCGCAGCCGTTATGAATCTGATCTTTGCGGCCAACCCGGATGCGGCAAAGATCGGCCTTCTGTATGATGCCGGTCAGGATTCCTCGACGGCGGCCATTGCCAGCGCCAAGGCATATCTGGACGAAAAGGGCATCGCATACGTCGAGCACACCGGCAGCACAGCCGACGAAGTCATGCTGGCCGCGCAGGCTATGGTCGCAGACGGTGTTGACGCAGTATTTACCCCGACCGATAACTCCATCATGAAAGCCGAACTTGCCATCTACGAGACGTTCATCGACGCAGGCATCCCGCAGTACACCGGCGCAGATTCCTTCGCGCTGAACGGCGCGTTCCTCGGATACGGCGTTGACTACGCAAACCTTGGCCGTGAAACGGCGGACATGATCGTGGATATCCTGCTGAACGGCGCCGATCCTGCGGCTACGCCGGTCAAGACCTTTGACAACGGCACGGCTTCCATCAACACCGAGACCTGCGCGGCGCTTGGCATTGATTTTGACGCGGTCAGCAAGGCGTTCGAGCCGTACTGCACCAAGATTACCACGCTGACGACGGCGGAGAGTTTCTCGTAATCGGGGCGACGAACAGACAAATTGCCCGAAGCCGGTATGAGGCCGGCTTCGGGCGCTAAAAAAAGAAAGAGGAACCATCATGGATCTATCGAGTGTTCTGGGACTGATACAGACAGCGTTGGAACTTGGGCTGATCTGCTCTGTGACCGTATTGGCGCTGTATCTGAGTTACACGATGCTGAACGTCTGCGACCTGTCTACGGACGGCTGCTTCACGCTCGGCGCTGTGACCGGCGCGGTCACAGCCATGGCGGGCCATCCGGTGCTGGCCGTTTTTGCGGCGATGGGCGCGGGACTGGTGTCCGGGCTGGTCGTGTCTGTTTTGCAGACGCGCATGGGCGTCAACAGTCTGCTTGCCGGGATCATCGTCAATACGGCGCTGTACTCCATCAACATTGCCATTATGGACGGCGCGTCGCTTCTGAGTCTCAACAAGACGCAAACGGTGTTTTCGCTCATGAAAACTGCGCTGGCCGGTACGCCGCTCGCTGGGCAGTATAAGCTGCTGACCGCGCTTGCGGCAGTGGTGCTGATCGTATTGCTTTTGACGCTGTTCCTTCGCACCCGCATGGGCCTCGCCATCCGCGCGACCGGCAATAATCCCGACATGGTGCGCTCGTCGTCCATCAACCCGGCCATGACCACTACGGTCGGCCTGTGTATCGCGGGCAGCTTTACGGCGCTGTCCGGCTGCCTGCTCGCGCAGTATCAGAAGGCGGCGGATATCAACATCGGGCAGGGTATGGTCACCATCGCGCTGGCCTCGCTGCTGATCGGCAGCACGATTCTCGGCCGCGGCGGAATCTTTCTGCGCGCGGTGGGTGCGGTTCTGGGCGCGGTGGTCTTCCGGCTGGTCTATACCGTCGCGCTGCGGCTGGATATGCCGGCGTTTATGCTGAAGCTGGTGTCGGCGGTCATCGTCGTGCTTGCGATTTCGATTCCATACCTCAGAACACGGCTGCCGGTTCTCCGGCGCAGGATGCAGAGAAAGGCAGGCTGAGACAGATGCTGGAACTGAAGAAAATCTCCAAGACCTTCAATCCCGGAACGGTCAACGAAAAATGCGCCCTGCATGAGTTGTCGCTCAGCGTGCCGGATGGGGATTTCATCACGATCATCGGCGCAAACGGCGCGGGAAAATCTACGCTGTTCGGCGCCATCAGCGGCAGCTTCCTGACGGACAGCGGCGGAATTCTGCTGGACGGACAGGATGTGACGCTCCTGCCGGAGTACCGGCGGTCAAAGATCATCGGCCGTCTGTTTCAGGATCCGATGCGCGGCAGCGCGCCGGGCATGACGATCGAGGAAAATCTCGCGCTGGCCGCCGGCCGCAGCGGCTGGCTGGGGCATATCAGCCGCCGGGACCGCGAGTGCTTCCGCGCGCAGCTGCGCGAACTGAATATGGGACTGGAGGATCGGCTGCGGCAGCCGGTGGGGCTTCTGTCCGGCGGTCAGCGGCAGGCGCTGACGCTTCTGATGGCGACGATCGCCAGGCCGAAACTCCTGCTGCTCGATGAGCACACCGCGGCACTCGATCCTGCCGCAGCAGAGAAAATTCTTGCCATGACCACGCGCATCGCGGCTGAACAGAAGCTGACCTGCCTGATGGTGACGCATAATATGCGCGCCGCGCTCGCGCTCGGTAATCGGACGCTGATGATGAACGGAGGCCAGATCATTCTGGACGTCAGCGGTGAAGAACGCACACATATGGATGTGGACGACCTGCTCAAACGCTTCAGATCTGGCACTGGCAAAGCGCTGGACAACGACCGCATCCTGCTTTCCTGAACCCCGCGGCAGCTGAGGTTCTGCCGTATACTATATTTTCGATTATCCCTCTGTGCGAAAGATTCTCCGGACGAAACGCCTGTAGTATGCCGTCAATATCAGATGCAGGACAAAGCCGCGAAGCGGGCAGTCTTGGAACTTTGCGAGGGGGTTGTACGAAAAAGTGCGTAGGAATCGAAGGAATATCAGCAGGTGCAGAGGTGGATGAAGCAACTCTGCGTTTACAGAGAAAAGCAGCTTGCAAGCCTGAAAACTTGCAAGCTGCTTTCTAAAAAATCTACGCTTTACTGCACACGGTATCCGGCCAAAATCAGGTCGATGATCATCTGCCAGAAATCGTGTTCTTCTGCGCTGTAATACCGGCTGTCTGGAATCTCGTGAAAGGATACAATGCAGTTTTCTTCATCCAGCCAAGCTTCAAATAGACTTGGCATTTACTTGATCTGCTCCATAAGATAAAGGTTCAGCCTTGACTGCATTCGCTCCACCGCAGTATCCAGATCAATATTTCCAGAAACTAGATCGCCCATTTCTTCCAAAAGAATTGACATTGCCTCTTCATCATAAAAATCCATAGTCTCGCACGTTTTTGCCAGATCGACAATCAATTGCACATCATCAAATGTTGTGATTTCGGCATAGGGAACCTCTATATTTTTGAGAACGTCCAGATTATCTTGCAGCAGCGGCGCGTAGACGGGCGTTCCGTCCGCACTGTATTCCATCCATGGATGAAGCAGGAGATACTTGAGAAATTCCCAGCACCCTTCGGGGCAGGAAGTTGTCGCACTCACACCCAATGGCATCATCAGCCTGACATCCATGCCGTTGCTCCCGTCCGGAGTTGGCCATCCCACATAGCCTAATGTCTGACCGCAGCGATAACGGTCAAAGGAAACCTCCAGCGCAGAACTCAGTCCCACATAGCAGCAGATCAGCTCTCCGTCTACAATTCGCTGCGGCACATTTTTGTCAGGGTTGTATCCTCCATCATAGCTCCCGGCCTTCAACGCCGACTGCAAAATCTCACGAAATTCCGGTGTGTCCAGATTGCACTGTGCATGTTCATAGTCAATCACGCCACGCAAATATCGCCCACCGATTCTTTTCAGAAAATTTTCCGGATCCATATAGTAGATCATATCCTGCTCCGGCCGCAGGGACTTTTCTATATCCAGATACTCCGCAATCGTCCAGCCAGTATGAAGTTTCTGGGTCTGCTGTGAGCAGCTCAACGCCACTACACCAAACGTAGGAGACAAGAGATATAGTCCTCCATATTCGTGCATCGCTGTCCATGGAATAATGTCTTCTTCGCTGATTTCGCTGTCCGATGCAATCAGTGGATCCAGATCATATAGAAGTCCGGCGGAGATCCACGGAAGCGGAGAAAGCATATCGTTTCTGAAATAGTAGATATCCGCAGCATCACCGGCAAACAGCTTTGTTTGCATGACAGTCTCTGCCTGCTCCCGCGACTGTGTATTTTCGGCATAGTCGTCGATCACGACTGTGTATTTCGTGTTTTCGGCGTTGAAATTATTGACAAGGCTTGCAAGCGTGTCATCACGCAGTCCGATACCGCCCAGCACGAGTGTTATCTTTCCCTCCGATGCATCTGGCACATCTAACTCCACATCCGCCTGCGAAGGGGCAGAATTGTTCTGCTCTGGTAAATCCTGCGCTGTAGATTCCGGCGTTACAGACTCCTGCACTGGGGATTCCGGAACTACAGCAGGCAACTCCACCTTTGAAACGCTCTTTTCTCCGCTGCATCCGCTCGCAAGCGCACACAACAAGCACATGGCAAACAGGATTGAGATTTTTCGCTTCATTGTTCGTTCTCCTTTTTACTGTTCAGAAATACTGCTCCTGCAAGTACAAACTTGCTCTGGACTGAATATTCTTTGCTGCCTGTTCAGCGGTGCAGCCACCCGCAAAGTAGACATCTGCTTCCTCACTGAGAATCTCAGACAAAGGTGCGTCCAGCCCTTCCAGAATCGCAATAGAATCCAGTAGCGTATAAAATTGCTCCGCATCCGCTTCGCTTACCTGTTTTATTTCCCCACGCCAATCTGTGCGATTTCCGGCAATATACTCTTTCATTTCAGATTGCAGTAGCTCATAATTTGCCGGAAGAGATTCCTCCTGTAGATACGAAAAACAGTATTGCAAAAATGCCCTTGCGCCACTCAGATCACGACACTGCGGACTGACACCGAGAGAGGTCAGAATACGATACGCATTTCCGATATTTCCGTCATCCGTGGGGAAGCCTGCGTAAGTATATCCGGGTTCTCCATACCATGTGTTTTGGACGATCTCGCTGCGGTTTGCCAGCCAACTCAGAGCGCTGATCTGACAAAGATGTACAAGTGTCTGCTCCTGTGCTGGCGGCGTCGAGCCGTCACCGCCCCATTCCTTACACCATGCGAGATAGTCATAGAAGCTCTGGGTTTCAAAGTTGCAGCTTCCGGTTGCCCTATCGACGTATTTGCCAAGGCAGAAGGCGGTGCAGAATGCCGCGAACAGATTGCCCGGCGTATTCCACGAGTCGATTGTTACCCAGCTGTCCGGCATCTGCTCCCTTGCCTGCTCCAATTCTTCCAATGTCACCCCCGGTTCCGGAATCAAACGGGCTGGAACGATCATCGTATCCACCTCAATGGAAAGCGGAAGCTGATATAACGAACCGCTCTCGGTCAGGAGTTCGTATAAGCCGGGCACAAATGATTTTTCCGACAAATCATTTTCAAGCAGCGGAAGGAGGTCCGCGCAGACCGCTTCCGGTGTGAGCGGAGCGGCGGTGAACCCATCTGTACAAAACGCATAGAGGTCAGGAGACTGACCAGCCATGATCTGTGTGCGCAGGAGGTCAGTCGGCTGCGTATCCGTCAAACCTGTATCGCTGTAAATGGTGTATTCGATCTGATATTGTTCTTGACTCAGGTTAAAGTTCTGAATCATCTGTACAAAATAACCCGAAACAGGTGTGTTACCTGCAATCGCCAAGGATAAAATGCGCTTTGAAAGCGCCTCGCCAGGCATCCAGCGAAGGACAGTAAGCTCTGTGAGATTTGGCGTATAGAAGAAGAAACCGGAGTCCGTTTGCCAAATTTGCTCCGACGTGTCTGCAACGCCGAGTTCTTGCCATACCAGAATCGTCTCTTCTTCTGCTGTTTCAGGTGTAAAGGCAGAAACAGTTTGGTTGTCGCCAAGGAGCAGCCGCCCATCTGCGCAAAGACCAAGGCCAGTAATCCCTGTCCTGTCTGTTGTAAATTCTTGCTGCGCGAATGTGTCCGCACTGAAAAGCCGCAGCTCTGCCCCAGCAGCATCATAGCGATTCTGGGTCAGTACGAAGAGTTCGTTTCCGATTTTTTGCATGGAAATAAATCTCCATCCATCCTCAAACTCAGCATTCTGCCGCGCTGTTTCTGCACCCAATTTATCGAGTTGGACAAGGAGTTCCGCGCTCAAAAGAATAAAGCCTTTTTCGGTTTTTGCTAACTGCGTGAAACGCTCGTTATTTCCTGTATATTGCGTCTGGAGCAAAATGGTTTCCTGCATGGAATACTCGCTGTCATAGTGCGTCAGAACAAGTTTTCCTTCCGGCTCGTTGTCCTGAATCACGACGTTTCCAAAAGCGTCCCGATAGGCGGCGGGTACGCTTCCGCAAAGAAGCCAGAAGCCGCCGTTGTCATCCGGAGAAAGCGCATGGAGATATTCCGTACTATCAGGAAGTTGCAAAGTGCCGCTGTCCCCATCCAGCGTCATCCAAGCGAGCGCGACACCATCGGTGGAAAAACCGCCGATGAGAATTGTATCGTCCAGTATTGTTTGTGCCGTCACCGACAGAAGCGGTTCTGGAAGCGAAAGCCTTTGCCGCTCCAAGTAGTAAGTTTCATTGTCTGTCTCTTTTTGCGTCGTGTCGATTTCCACGGTTGGTGCTGACGGCGCAGCGTTCAGGTCAAGAGATTCCTGCGGTGCCGCCGGTCCGCCGGGAAGCTCAAGCGACGTTACTTCCTTCTGCGCCGAACATCCGCAGAAAAGAATCAGAATGCTCAAAATCAAACTCAAAAGCTTTTGACTTTTTTTCATTTGGAAATCCTCCCTTAGAACACTATCTGAAATAAGGAGCGCTGCAATGCTTTCAGCGCTCCCCATTCAAAAGGTTGTTTGTGTGATGCGTGGCTGTTTGTGTAAAAGTGTTCTAGTTAACCTCCTTTCTGCGATAAACTATCGCTATAGTCTACACTAAAACTATCACAATAGTCCGTGAATGTCAAGCCATCTTGACAGAAATAGACGAATATGATAGTCTAAATACATCCTAAGAACGGGAGACAAAACATGAAACTGTTTGATTCAGAATGGAAGGTCATGGAGGTTCTCTGGCAGGAAAACGACCGGACGGCGAAGGAAATCTCGCTGCGGCTGGCAGACAGCATTGGCTGGAATAAAAACACGACCTATACGGTCATCAAAAAGTGCATTGATAAGGGTGCAATCGAGCGCCGGGAGCCAAACTTCATCTGCCATGCGACGATTACAAAGCAGCAGGCGCAGAAGGAGGAAGCCGATACGCTGGTCGAAAAGGTATTTGGCGGTTCCGCAGAGTTGCTGTTTGCATCGATTCTGAGTGATCGGTCACTGTCAAAAGAAGAGCTTGCGCGGCTAAAAGCGCTTGTGGAGGAATACGAGGGATGAATGGCGTACAGGCTGCGATTTTTGGCGGCAGCGCAATGATCCTGCTGCTACTTGCGCTGCGGCTGTTTTTGAAAAAGTATCTGCCGCGCAGGATTTTTCCGGCGCTCTGGTGCGCAGCCGCTGTGCGGCTTCTGCTTCCGATCACGATTCCAACGCATCTAAGTGTCTGGAATCTGCTGCACACGCCGGCCACAGCGCAGGCAAACGGTGTCATATCAGATGTGCTAACGCCGTTTCCGTCTTTGGCGACCAACAGCACCGCAAAACCAGCAGCGGATATCGCGGGAATCAGCCCGATGCTTCTTGTCTGGCTCGTTTGCGCGATACTTTTTGCGGCATATTTTGTGATCGGATATGCCTGCATGGTACGTCGGTTTCGCGGAACACGGATTGCTCCGCAGCCGTCCATTGACGCGCTGCTGGACCGCTTCCGCTTTTCGCGCGATCCGCGCATCTGCGTGAGCAGCAGCCGTCGTGCGCCGCTTACCTTCGGCGTTTTTCATCCGACTGTCCTTTTGCCGGAAGATCTGCCGGTTGGAGACGCACAGTTTCAGCTGGTTCTGGCACACGAACTGGCGCATATCCGGCGGAAGGACTGTCTGCGCAAGCTGCTTTTGACTGTATGCATATGCCTGTATTGGTGGAATCCGTTGGTCTGGCTGATGGTATGGCTTGCAAACCGCGATATGGAGCTTGCATGTGATGAAGCGGTTCTGCGTGCGCTGGGGCCGGATTGTAAGAAGGCTTACGCGCTGACGCTGCTTGACATGGCGCGGCGAAAGCCAAAATCAGCGCCGCTGTGCAGTGGTTTTGCAAGAAGCAGCGCCGAAGAACGGATTCGCGCGATTTTAAGCTTCAAACGGATTCCGGCATGGGTCGGAATCTGCGTAGCCGTTCTGTTCGTATTGACGGCAAGTGTCTTTACAACGCAGGCAGCAAGCCCAAACACCATTCCGGGGCAGGAATCCGTCATGCAGGAAGAATTGTTGGAAGAAACTGTGACTGCGCCGACTGTTGCTCCGGAGCCGGAGCCCGCCGTGCAGGAAGAAATTCCGGAAGAAAATGTTGCTGTGAGCGTGCCAGTATCGGAGCCACTCCCGACAACGCCTCCCATCATGCCTGAACAGGAAGCTGAATCAGAAATTGAATCGGAAACGCAGACTCGGTCGGAAGCGCACGCCTATATTTTCCCGCTGGAGGACACAAGTGCGGAAGTGACGAATCCCTATGGCTGGCAAGAGCATCCGGTCACAAAGCAGAAATCCCTGCATTCCGGCGTCGATCTTGCGGCAGACTATGGCACGAATGTTCTTGCTGTTGCCGACGGCATCGTTCTGGATTGCAGCTATGACGCCGCATACGGCTATATCCTGACGCTGGAACATGAGAACGGCATGCAGACGCAATACGCACATTTGTCAGAATTTCTGGTGAAAGCCGGAGATGCCGTCCGGCAGGGACAGATCATTGCGAAAACCGGTGGCTCCGGCTGGTCGACCGGCTCTCACCTGCATTTGGGTGTTCTGATTGACGGTGAAGCCGTTGACCCACTGGAAACCCTGAAGAGTGAATAATAAAAAAAGCAGCGCCGAGACGATTTTTAATTGTCTCGGCGCTATGTTAATATTACTATGGTATTATTGCGAAAAGCAGTCCGGCCTTGGCACGGTGGTGAATCCCGCTGAACCGGTGATAATAACGCCGTTTGCGCCGCCGCTGC
>ERZ827469.2453-NODE-2453-length-13961-cov-2.918309_pt1 | contig 13961 bp, 8 predicted proteins | sample MGYA00519917_ERZ827469 | MGnify/ENA primary metagenome ERZ827469 (study PRJEB31778, sample SAMEA3449314) | human gut metagenome | biome: human gut; feature: human-associated habitat; material: faeces | place: United Kingdom | collected 2010/2012 ... | reverse complement strand
AAGAAACTGATTGTCGTCCGGTTGAATATTTTGGTGTGTTTCTGTCAATTCGTACTCACCAACAAAGCAATATCTAGCTTTTTTCTTTTCGAAAAGCAATAATGATCTACCTTGCTTTTTGTGTGACAAAACCGCGATATTCAAATCATACATTTTATTCTTTAAGCTATCTTGATGACCACTTCTACCTATTCCAGTATACATACAGTAATCATATGAGCCCCTAGGATAAAAATAATCAGAATAAAGTTCTTCCTCATTTTTAAACAAAAGAATCGCTTTTGAATTACTTGCTAAAGTAATACCACTTTGAGGATTTCCCCCTAATAATTCGCTAATTTCAGCTCTATTGGTGAACTCTTGCCCTTGCACTAATCTTATACTAGCCATAAAATCATCATTCCCACTCAATGGTAGCCGTCGGCTTCGGGGACAAATCATAGCAGACCCGGTTGACACCTTTGACTTCCTTGAGAATGCGGTCGGTGATTTTTAACAGCAGCGGCCACTCCACCTGCTCAACGGTGGCAGTCATAGCGTCGATGGTGTTGACGGCCCGGATGATGACCGGATACTCAAAGCATCTGGCGTCGTCCTTAACGCCGACGGATTTGAAGTCGGGGATCAGGGTAAAGTACTGCCAGACCTTGCCCTCAAGCCCTGCATTATGGAACTCTTCCCGCAGGATGGCATCGGATTCCCGGACAGCTTCCAAGCGGTCTCTGGTGATGGCACCGAGGCAGCGGACGCCCAGTCCGGGACCGGGGAACGGCTGCCGATAGACCATGGACTCCGGCAGGCCCAGTTCTAAGCCACAGGCACGAACTTCATCTTTAAAGAGTTGGCGGAGGGGTTCTACCAGAGTGAATTGCAGGTCTTCCGGCAAACCGCCCACATTGTGGTGAGATTTGACCATTTTAGCGGTTTTGGTGCCGCTTTCTACAATATCAGGATAGATGGTGCCCTGGCCGAGGAAGTCAATTCCCTCTAATTTCCGGGCCTCTTCCTCAAAGACGCGGATGAACTCTGCGCCGATGATTTTCCGCTTTTGTTCTGGATCAGCCACGTTTTCCAGTTTGCCCAAAAAGCGGTCAGTGGCGTCTACATAGATGAGATTTGCCTTCATCTGTTTTTCGAATACCTCAATGACCTGCTCCGGCTCCCCCTTCCGCAGGAGGCCGTGATTTACGTGAACGCAGTAGAGCTGGTCTCCGATGGCCTTTAGAAGCAGTGCAGCCACGACAGAACTGTCAACCCCGCCGGACAAAGCGAGGAGGACTTTCTTGTTACCAACCTGTTTTTTCACCAGTTCAATTTGGTCGGCGATGAAGTTTTTCATATTCCAGTTGGCTTCCGCCTTGCAGTCGTCAAACACAAAGGCCTTGAGAACAGCAGAAATTTCTTCATCTGTTGTGCCAAACGCATTCAAGGACTTCATTGCTTTCGGTGCGAGATGAGCTGCTGCCAGCACCGGAACGCCCAGTTCGTAGACATGGCTGCCTACGTCGATTTTTACGCCGTCCACCACGTTGTTGGGGCCGCCGTTGACAATAATACCTTTGACGTTTGGAAGCGCCTCAAGCTCTTTCTCGGTAATATCATGGGGATAAATTTCACTGTAAACGCCTAAATCACGGACGAGCCTTGCAATACGAGTGTTTTCTCTGGAACCCAGGTCCAGAATGACGATCATATCCTGTTTCATATAGTCCCTCCAATTATTTTCCGGCAACGCAATCACCGAACCGTTCAAAGCTGTAATCATTGTTGACATTACTTTTATTTTGCCATGAAATAGAAAAAATTTCAAGAGAAAACGGAAAATAGAGGAAGATACCGTCAGAATACCGGGTCCTTCTGGGGAAATCCATCCGATCATGATGCAAAAAAAAGGCAACCCATGGGCATACTGAATAGAGAATTGTTTTTCCACAATGTCCACAGAAAGCGGTGAATAACTTTGAAACGAAAAATAACAGCCTGCCTCCTTCTCACTTTGATTTGTTTTCCGGTGTTGACAGTGTCGGCGGGAATCTTTGATTGGCCCAATGTATCTCCCGGCAATGGGTCAGAAATCTCTTTCAATATCGCAATATCGCCCTATCCGTTCTCAGCGGATGAGCTGGAGCCGCGATTGAACGTCCCTTCCGGCAGCTTGAAAGGCATCACCATTACCCGCCTTCCGGAAGAATCGGAGGGAAGCCTTCGATTAGACGGAGAACCTGTCGGCCTCTATGAGGAAATCAGCCGGGATTCGTTTGAGTATTTGACGTTTACCCCTGCAAAGTCGGCCACCACCGCTTCCCTTTCGATTCTGCCCCAGGTGAAAGACGCTGTTCAGACGGTGGTCTCCCTTCGCGTCCAAACTGCCGCTTCCCTGCCAATTGAAGCTGCCTTCGGAGAGTATGAAACCCTATCAGAAGTACCTTTGTATGGATATCTTTCAGCATATAACCCCAATGGGGACTTTTTGCGAACCATTCTGGTGGAAAAACCCGGAAAAGGCACCGTCTCTTTTGACGGACAGACTTTTTGCTACGAGCCTTTCCCCGGAAGCAAAGGCACCGATCAATTTACAGTAGCATTGGCCGACGAGTTGGGAAACCGTTCCGCGGAAGTGGTGCAGACCATTTCGATTGAGCCTAAGGACAGCCGGTACGACTATTGGGACTTAAACGGCTCCCCTGCCTATTACAGTGCGGTAAAGCTTCTCCAAAACGGTATTTTTACCGGGGAGACTATCGGTTCTCGCCGTTACTTCAGGCCTCAGCAAACGGTGACCCGGGGGGAATTTCTTATGCTTTTAATTTCCGCCTGTGGATGGGAAAACGAACTGCCGACTGCCTCTCCCAACACCGGCCTTGCAAACGACAGCGAAATACCCTCTTATTTAAGGCCCTATGTTACTTTGGGCATCCGGAAAGGTGTTATTCTTGAGAAAAATTTTGCTCCGGATGAGGTTCCAACCTGTGCGGAAGCGATGGTACTTGCCGATCGGGCCTGTGGGCTTTCCAAGGTGGAGAGAACAAGTCCTACCTGGCCGGATTTGAGCGAGATTCCCCAGTGGGCTTTACAGAGTTATATGAACCTGTCCGCTTACGGTTTTTTATCCTTTCCAGATAACTATGCGCATCCGAACGACGGGCTCACCCGGGAGAACACGGCAGATCTGTTGTGGCGATGCAGAAAATATATTACGAAAAGTAATATAAAATAAATTCAATACGAAAGGGAAATAATATGCAGCCGTTTACCAAGGGAATCGAAAAGCGAACCATTATTTTTTTTGCCGGGTTTGTTCTGCTGTTTTCCCTTTTGTACGTCCGATTGGGGTATTTGTCCACCTCCCCCGGCCTTATGGAGACAGCCCAAAACCAGTCTAAATATACTCTGACCGTGGAAGAGCGGAGGGGTCAGATTTACGACTGCAATCTGCTTCCCATGGTAAATCGCACCAGCAAACCGCTTTATGCAATCCTTCCCACGTCCTCCAACATGAAACCGGTTTTAGACGCTGTCTCCCAGGAACGCCGGGACGGCGTTTCAGACCTCTTACAAGCGGCGAAACCATTTCTCCTGCAAACGGATAAGGAAATTCACGCCGACAATGTAACGCCCTTTTATCAAAACCAGCGGTATGAGCGCTACCAGCTTGCGCCTCATATTATCGGTTACCTGGACAGTGAAAAAAATGGTGTGACAGGTATCGAAAAAGGGTACAACGATTTTCTTTCCCAGCACACCTCCAAAACCCAGGTGGCCTATACCATGGACGGATTGGGCCACGGCATGCCTGGCGTGGAACCAGAAGTACGGGACGGAGGCAGCGATCCAGCCGGAATTGTGTTATCAATCGACAAAGATATACAGACAGTAATACAAAATGTGGGGGGCCGGGAGCTGAAAAAAGGCGCGATTGTCGTTATGGACCCCTATAACGGCGAAATCAAAGGCGCTGCCAGCTTTCCTACCTTTACCCCCACCGACTTGTCCAAAAGCATACAGGACACCGAAAATTCTCCTATGATTAACCGGGCGTTTCTCCCGTTTAACGTAGGTTCCACCTTTAAAATTGTCACAGCTGCTGCCGCTTTGGAAGCGGGAATCCCCATGAGTGAGACAGCGGAATGTACCGGAAGCGTTGACGTGAGCGGGCAAATCATCCGCTGCCACAAGCGGGATGGACACGGGACGCTGGATATGCTGGACGCCATGAAGGAATCCTGTAACCCTTATTTCATTCATCTGGGGCTTCAGGTGGGCGGGGATTCCCTTCTTTCCATGGCGGAACGGTTTGGGTTCGGGCAGGGATATCAGCTTGCCCCCAACATTTACACTGCGGATGGAACACTTCCGACAAAACAAGATATGCTCAATCCTGCTGAGGTGGCGAACTTGAGCTTTGGCCAGGGCAAGCTTACTGCGACGCCGGTACAGGTGGCTCAGATGATGTCGGTGATAGCAAACGGCGGATATCTTGTGGCCCCAAAACTTGTTTTGGGCGAGACACTGGACGGACAAACTGTTGAGCGTACAGCGGATATCGCGCCGAAGCAGATTATCAGCGGAGAAATCGCCTCCCAAATTCAAAGTTTTCTCATCCACTGCGTCATGGTAGCAGACGGACAAAACGCCCTCCCCCAGAAGACCACAGCGGGGGGCAAAACGGGGACCGCTCAGACGGGACGGTTCGACGAGAACGGAAAGGAACTGGAGCAGGGGTGGTTTGCCGGCTTTTTTCCCGCTTCTAATCCCCGGTATGTAGTGGTAGTGCTTTCCGAGGAGACCGGTTACGGCAATACGACTGCCGCTCCGGTGTTCAGCAAAATCGCCGACGCGCTGGCAGAAAAAGTCAAGGAGTAAAAAGGGCGGATTCGCCCTTTTTTATTTTTCCGGATAGATTTATGTTGGTGGTGGGACCCATAAATTCCCTTTTTTCTCCTTGAATACGGAACTTTTTTGTGTTAAAATTTGTAATACAGCAAAATTGAAACAAGGAGAATTTCTGAGCGGGCAAGCCGTTTGGAAAAACATTTGCAATGTCTATGTTTTTTAGAAGATCATCGGGCGGGGTGAAATACCTGGTCGTCGGGCTTGGAAATCCCGACAAAAAATACCGAAACACCCGGCACAATACCGGTTTTATCGCCGTTGACTACATGGCGAAGCAACTGGGAGTGGAAATCGGTAAAAAAAAGTTCGATTCTCTGACTGCAGAGACTGTCATTGCCGGAGAAAAAGTGCTTTTGATGAAGCCCCAGACCTATATGAACCTGTCGGGGGTCGCGGTCGAAAAGGCTGCTAGCTTTTATAAGATTCCGCCGGAAAACGTCATCATCATCTTCGACGATATCTCCCTTCCCGTAGGCAAGCTGCGTATCCGCCGCAAGGGCACCCATGGCGGACACAATGGTATTCGCAGCATCATCGACTACCTCCAGTCAGAGAACTTCCCCCGCATCAAGGCGGGCATCGGCGAGCGGCCCAATCCTAACTACGATTTGGCTGATTGGGTGCTTTCCACCTTTAAGGAGGACGAGCTCAAAGGGATCGAAGAGGTGGCAAGCCACTGCCTGGATATTGTAAAGCTCATCATCGAGGGCAAAATCGAACAGGCCATGAGCAAGTATAATTCCTGACCTTTTCCATATATATGAAACGAGGAAGGCAGGCCCCCGGGGCTTTGGAGAAAGGCTGGTATCGGTTTGAAACTGTTTTCCATAGTTGCCCAGAATCTGGAGCAATACCAAAAGATTATCGAGAATTTAAACGCCGCCCGCACACCCATGTTGTGTGTCGGGCTTTCGGCTATTCATAAAGCGCATTTTATCTACGCGGCGTCAGAAGAACTGGAAGGGCCGATTCTCGTCGTCACCCAAGATGAAGCGGCGGCATCCCGGCTTTCTTTCGACATAAACGCTATGGCTGGCGCGGAACGGAGTATCTTGTTTCCGTCCAGAGATTTTACCTATCGGCAGATGGAAGGCGTCTCCGGTGAATACGAGCAGGCGCGTCTGGGTGTTTTGTCCCGTCTGGCCCAAGGGGAGGCGAAAATCGTCGTCGCGTCCATTCAGGCCGTGATGACCCGCACCATCCCGAAGCAGGTGCTCATCGACAACACCTTTACCGTCACGCCGGAAACTAGTATGCCGCTGAATGAATTGGTGTCCCGGCTCATCCGTTCCGGCTACGTGCGTCGTCCTCAGGTGGACGGATTTTGTCAGTTTTCGGTGCGGGGCGGCATCGTAGACGTCTTTCCACCCAACGAAACAAATCCCATCCGGGTGGAGTACTGGGGCGACGAAATCGACACCATGTCCTATTTCGAACTGGACAGCCAGCGGCGCACCGAAAAAGCACTGAAAATCGAGATTTCCCCCGCTAGAGAAGTGACTTTTGGCGAAGGCGAGTTATTCACAAAACTCACTGACTTTTGTGGAAAACTCGGCAGCCGGAAAGCTACGGCGGAGGCGAAAGAAACGCTTCAACAGGATCTTGATACGCTGTCAAGCGGCATGGAGCTCAATTCCCTGGATAAGTATTTTCCATTGGCATACGAGGATTTTGCCACCATTGTCGACTACTTTGAAAACGCTCCCGTTTTCGTCAGTGAATTTGTGGAGGCAAAGGAAACAGCCCGGTCCGCATTCTGGCAGTATAGCGAGGATTTAAAGCTTCTTTTTGACGATGGACAGCTCTGCAAGGGTTTGGACAGCTATATGCTGAGTCCTGAACAAGCAGAAGCCCGGCTTTTAGGCCATCGCCTCGTTTATTTCGACACTTTTGCCCGGACGGGGCTTTCTGGCCTCAAGGAAATCGTCACCATCAACCCACTGCAGTCTTCCGGCTGGAACGGGGATTTGAAGCTGTTAAAATCAGACCTCTATCCCCTATTGGAGCAGGGTTACTGCTGCTGTATTTTGGCGGGCACCGCCAAATCGGCTGGCAACCTGGCCGCCGACCTGACTAAAATGGGTATTGACGCCCAGTACGTCAAAGATTTAAAAAACATCCGCTACCGCAGCGTTTTTGTATTGGAGGGCACCCTTTCCACCGGGTTTGAGTACCCTCAAATCAAGTTCAGCCTTACCACCACCGGAAAAGCGGTTAACGCCCCCCTACGGAAGGCGAAAAAACGGAAGGGTGAGGAAATTAAGTCCCTTTCCGATCTGACGGTAGGCGATTACGTGGTTCACGTGGCCCACGGTATCGGTATTTTTGACGGTATCCACAAGCTGGACCTCCACGGTATCGTCAAAGATTACATCAAAATCAAATACGCTGGGGCGGACACTCTGTATGTTCCCGTCACCCAGCTCGACCTGGTGTCCAAGTACATCGGCCCACGGGAGGATTCTAAGGTTAAACTCAACCGCCTCCACAGCGGAGAGTGGCAGAAGACCCGTCAGCGGGTCCGCAAAGCGGTGGATGAGATGGCCGACGAGCTTATTGCCCTATACGCCCAGCGGATGAAGGTAAAAGGCTACGCTTTCTCTCCTGACACCGAGTATCAGAAGGACTTTGAGGCCCATTTCGAGTACCAGGAAACTGACGACCAGCTCCGCTGCATCGAGGAAATCAAAGCCGACATGGAGAAGGAAACTCCTATGGAACGGCTTTTGTGCGGCGACGTGGGTTTTGGAAAAACCGAAGTCGCTTTGCGCGCCGCCTTTAAATGCGTCATGGACGGAAAGCAGTGCGCCGTCCTCTGCCCCACCACCATCCTTTCGTGGCAGCACTACCAAACTTTTATGGCGAGGCTATCTAACTTCCCCGTGGAGGTAGAGCTTCTCTCCCGCTTCCGCACCCCCAAGCAGCAGAAGGAAATCATCGGCCGTTTGGAGAAAGGGCTTGTTGACATTGTAGTCGGTACCCACCGTTTGGTGTCCAAGGACATTCACTTTAAGGATTTGGGTCTCGCCATTGTTGATGAGGAACAGCGCTTTGGCGTCGCCCATAAGGAACGGTTCAAGGAGATGTTCGCCGGCGTCGATATGCTGACCCTGTCGGCGACTCCCATCCCCCGCACCCTCAATATGGCTATGTCCGGTATTCGGGATATGTCGGTCATCGAGGAGGCGCCCCAAAATCGGCATCCGGTCCAGACCTATGTCTTGGAACATGACACTGGTGTGATTGCTGAGGCCTTAAAGCGGGAACTGAGGCGGGGCGGACAGTCCTACTACATCCACAACAACATTGAATCCATCCACAGCTGTGCTGCCCGCATTCACGAGCGGATTCCCGAGGCGCGGATCGCTGTCGCCCACGGAAAAATGAGCGAGGATGAACTTTCCCGCGTCTGGAAGCAGATGATGGAGCAGGAAATCGACATCCTGGTTTGTACCACCATCATCGAGACCGGTGTCGACATCGCCAACTGTAACACCCTGGTTATCGAAAACGCCGACCGGATGGGCCTTTCCCAGCTGTATCAGCTCCGGGGCCGGGTCGGCCGATCCAGTAGACGGGCCTTCGCCTACTTTACCTTTCAGCGGGGAAAAGTGCTGACAGAAGTCGCCACCAAGCGGTTAAACGCCATCCGGGAGTTTACAAAATTCGGCTCCGGCTTCCGCATTGCGCTGCGGGACCTGGAAATCCGCGGCGCCGGAAACATCCTCGGCACCCGCCAACACGGCCATATGGAGGCGGTAGGGTACGACATGTACCTGCGGCTGCTGTCCGAGGCTGTCGCCGAAAAGCGGGGCGAAAAATCAGCTTTGCAGGCTTCCGCCGAGTGCCTCGTCGACCTCCAGTTGGAGGCCCATATCCCAGAGAACTACATTGACAGCTTGTCTCAACGCATCGACGTGTATCGAAAAATCGCCTCCATCAAAACCGAGGAAGACAGCATGGATGTAGTGGATGAACTCATCGACCGGTTCGGGGAGCCGCCTGCTTCGGTCAAGGGCCTTATCGACGTGGCCCTTCTCCGCAACACTGCCGCCCAGTTTGGCTTTAAGGAAATCAACCAGAAGGGAGAATCTCTTCAGTTTATTCCGGAAAAGCTGGACATGAATTTGGCGGCGCTGTTAAATTCCCGACTCAAGGGCCGTGGTTCCATCAATGCTGGAAATACCCCCTATATCGCCGTCAAAATGAAAGGCCGGGATTCCATTTCCACCTTGCGGGAGGTTATGGAAATTCTTCAGGATATCCGGGCCAACAATCCATTGGAGCAGCTTTCTCGTTCTTGATAAAAAACCGCTATGGTTTTCCATAGCGGTTTTACAATATGTAATATCCTTCTTAAAAAATACAAAAATAATATTATCTAAATTAACCCATTGTATATTTCGCTTTTTTTATACCCATATTGAGCTGATATTTTTTTTGCTGCCTCGGTGGGACGTTCTCCTTCTGCCACCAGTTGCTTTGCTTCCTCGATGGCATCCTCCAGGGAAATTTGCGGTTCTGTTTCGGGAATCGCCCCTTCCAAAACCAGTACAAACTCCCCTTTAGGTGTTTTTTCCTCGTAAAAAGCGATTGCCTCCCGAAGGGTGGTGCGGATGACTTCCTCGTGGATTTTGGTGAGCTCCCGGCCGATGGAAATTCGTCGGTCGCCTAGCACCCGTTCCATATCCCTGAGGGTAGTCAGCAGCTTGTGAGGCGCCTCGTAAAAAATCAGCGTGTGAGTATCGTATTTAAGGCTTTCCAGATGGAGCTGCCGATTTCGTTTGTTGGTGGACAAAAAGCCCTCAAATGAAAAACGGGAAGTAGTAAGGCCGCTGATACATAAAGCGGAGACAGCGGCACTGGGGCCTGGAATGACCACCGTTTTAACACCTTTTTCCGCCGCCAGCCGGACCAAATCCTCACCGGGATCCGACACGCAGGGCATCCCCGCATCAGAGACGACCGCGCAGTTTTCCCCTAAAAGAATTCGCTCAATGATGATTTCTCCCCGTTCTCGCAGGTTGTGCTCATGGTAGCTGACCATGGGCTTTTTGATGTCGAAGTGGTTTAAAAGTTTGAGAGTAACCCGGGTGTCCTCGGCAGCGATAAAATCCACAGATTTCAGCGTTTCCACTGCCCGAGGGGAAAAGTCAGACAGGTTTCCGATGGGAGTTCCAGTCACATATAAAGTGCCACTCATAACAAATACCATGCCCTTGTCGTACAAAGGCTGCCTTTCTTCGGGAATATTGCTACACTTTCGCAGCAAACGTTCAAAATGGGCATTACATTCACAAAAGTCCTTTATTCTGTTGTCGGTATATTTCCGTAAATCTTAAGCATCTCTTGGGTAAACCCTTCCCCTTCCATGACCGTTAGAGTGGGTTCAACGTCCATATAGGGCGCGCTGCCCTTTTTTCCTTCCATAAGGAACAGCCAAGGCGCGGTTTTTTCGTTTTTGGCTACCATCCGCAGTCGCTTGGGCTCGATATTATTTTCCCGCATGGCGGTGATAACGTCGGCCAGCCGTTCCGGACGCTGGCAGAGGCAGAGCTTGCCGCCGGTTTTTAAAAGCTTTGAAGCCGTCCGGCAAACGTCGAAAATGGTGCATAGAATTTCGTGCCGGGCGATCTGGTGGGAATTTCGTTCACTCAAAATGCCGGTATCCGCGATTTTATAGGGCGGGTTGCAGGTCACGATGTCAAATGTATCAAAAGGAAGCAGTCCTTTTACTTCCTTTAAATCCCCTTCCAGCGGTATGACTTTTCCTTCCAAATGGCAAAAGGAAACGGTGTGCTGAAACTGGCGGATGGCTTTGGGCTGTATATCCAATCCGTATATAATATTTGGAGAAAACTTTTTGTATAGTACGAGTGGAATAATACCACAGCCTGTCCCCAAATCCACAATTTTATCCCGGCACCGGGCGCGGGCAAAATCCGCCAGTAAAAAGGCATCGGTTCCGAATTTATGATCCGGTGTCACACAGATAGACAGGGTATCGCTCAGTTTTTCCATGGTATAGAAAAAATCCATAGCTGCTCCTTTAATACTAGGATTGACAGCCTTTATTTTAACATAAAGTTGGCCTTCTTTCAATAACTCTTCCTGTACATCTCTAAAAATTAAAAAAAGGGGTTGATTTTTTCTGCAGGATGCGGTATAATATCAAAGTCTCCATGAGACCACTTACTTGCCGGTGTGTTGGAACTGGCAGACGAGACGGACTCAAAATCCGTTGCTAGCAATGGCGTGTGGGTTCAAGTCCCACCACCGGCACCATTTGTAAAAAGAAGTCGATTGCTTTATAACAATCGACTTCTTTTTTATACGTATGCCTCAATTTGATGTGATACGGAAAATAACAGGAGACAAACTATTTGAATTTGGGCTCCTACTTCAGAATTCATGTGCTGAAAACTAGCTTTTTATTCAACTTAAATGAGAAAACCATCGATAAACAGTCAATGGTTTTTGTTTATCAATCTGATTAGTGTTATTATACGAAAGATATGGTAGATTTTTGTGTAACAAACTATTTTTGCAAAATGTTTAAATAAGCTGTTGTCAAAAGCGAAATTTTTGTATAAAATGAAAACAGATATATTAAATAAAGTGAGGGGGATCTCAAAAAATGTGGAATCGAAAAATAAAAATTTTGTCTGTAGCGACAGCAATGACCGTTTTATTTGCTACGAGCTCAAGTGCGCTGTCTGTGTCTGCTTTTGAAAACGGACAGTCGGTAGGCATCGGCACGGTGACAAGTTCTCAAAATGAGGCAATCGATGGTGAAGGTAGCGGCCTTGAGTATTCGACATCGGTTATTACCGGTACAGACGGCAATAACCACGGTGTGAAGACTATAACCTTCAATCCCACAACCAGCGATTATATGCCTATGGTGTATTCCCAGTACAGCGGTTACGGCAGCAGAACCATCCGAGCAGCTGAAAATGCTGAAAGCAAACACGGTTACGACGTCAAAGCAGGCGTAAACGCATCATTTTTCGTCCTGTCCGGCGGGGATATCAGCGGCAGCACCTACGGCGGCGTAAACATTTCGGATGGAAAAGTGTTCCAGGGCTGCAATAATTACGGTCCGACCTGGATGCTGACTTTCGACAGTGACGGCAAGAGTGATTTAGTATATTCCCGTGTGGCATATGAGCTGAAGCTCAACGGAGAAGTTAAACGCGACGCCTTGGAGAATATCAATATTAATCCCGTATCAGGTAAGACCACCACAGGAATCTACTATTGGGATACCAGCTGCGGCACCGCTACCGACACCAAGGATGCCGGTGTGGAGATCGTATTCAATAAAGTGGATGACACCGAGCTTGTGGTGGGCGGCACCCTTGTGGGAGAGGTGTGCGAGATACGACCCAACGTATCTTCCGGAAACGACGTTGGATACGACCAGTTTGGGCTTTACGCATCAGACAAGAGTCAATGGGCTTCCGAACTCCGCGCGCTCAAGATCGGTGACAAAGCGCATATTACTTGCACGGAAACCATAGCCGCGGCTAAAGAAGCTATGGAAAACTGCAACGGTGCTCTCGTTACCTATGGCTACCACCTAGTCGAGAATGGCAGGAATGTGACTGCTTCCTTCCCTCTGGGCGATTCTTTCAGCAAAGCGCGGGCACAGAGAACAGTTATAGGCGTTAAGGAAGACGGTACGCTTCTTATCCTCGTATCTGACGGCCGTACCTCCACTTACCCCGGCATGACCCTTTATGAGCTTGCCGATCTGCTCGTTTCCCAGGGTTGTGTCACTGGAATTAATCTTGACGGCGGCGGCTCCACCCAGATGACTATTGAAAATACTTCCGGTACGCTGGAAGAAGTCCTTTCCAGCGCTAGGAGCGTGGCCAACAGTTTGCTGGTGGTGAAGCGTCCCGAGACTTCTCACAATCTCGTGGCTGAAAAGCGTGAAAAGCTTCAATCACTGATTTCTATGGCGGAATCCTCCGGCCTTTCGTCTTTAGCTGCTTACGGAAAAAGCATTTATAATTCTGCCACTTCTATGCCTGGTGACTATACCAAAGCGATTATGGCCCTACAGGAGGAGATTGGCAAAATTATCATCACTGATCTGCCCTCTACCGCCCTTGGCATCATCGGAGCCTCTCTCACCCTTTCTATTGAGGCAGAACCCATCGGCGGCGGAACCCTCAGCTACCAGTGGTACAAGGATAATGAGGCTATCGAGGGCGCTACTGAATCTTCCTACACCGTTGATTCCATTGCAGAATCCGATGCGGGAAACTACAAGGTCATTGTTACCAACACAGTGGGCGATACGTCTACTACTGCGTTCAGCACGGTTTGTACAGTGGAAGTAAGCGATGGCAATAATATCATAAAAGGTTTAAAATATACTACCTCTCTGAGAGACGGCGGCGCAAATGCCGGTCTTGGCGATTTTAACGACGACCATCCCGACGTGGAGAGAACCAAATTGACCGATGGCCTTTATGCCGACAGTTGGAGTGATGCCAACAGCGTAGGTTATAATAAACGCAATCCCATTCAACCCGTAGACATTACCTTCCAGCTGGGCGATGTACCCAAAACATTCCGCCAGATCAATATTGGGGCATTGTCTCCCAATGCCAATGGTATTTTGTTACCGTCCAATATCAAAATTGAAATCAAAAACAGCGCTGAAGATGATTGGCATGTAATCTGCGACTCCCCCACTGCCGGTTCCCTCGGCGTAAACAAACGATTTATTTTTACCACGGAGCAGGGAAAGAGCATTTCGGCAACCGACATCCGCTTCACCCTCGTACTGGGATCTGCATGGCTGTTCCTGGACGAAATTGAAGTTTTTCGGGACGGTGATGGCTCGACTCCCGACGGCACCTTGACTATACCAATTTATGCTGTCCAGACCCCTGCCTTCACTACCAATCTGGAAACCGCACAGTCGGTAAAAGATGGCGAATCCCTCAGCCTGTCGGTTGCTGCGACAGTTACCGACAGCGGAACCCTCAGCTACCAATGGTACAAGGACGATCAGGAGATTTCCGGTGCCACAAAGGCTTCCTATACCATCG
>ERZ827469.2432-NODE-2432-length-14030-cov-3.883292_pt1 | contig 14030 bp, 10 predicted proteins | sample MGYA00519917_ERZ827469 | MGnify/ENA primary metagenome ERZ827469 (study PRJEB31778, sample SAMEA3449314) | human gut metagenome | biome: human gut; feature: human-associated habitat; material: faeces | place: United Kingdom | collected 2010/2012 ... | reverse complement strand
TACAGTGACTTGTCGCCAGTTTCCTAACTTGACATTCGCTCCACGGAAAACCTGCAATGCTCTGCAGCAACCTCACGCTTCAACGCTATCAATGTCACAGCAATGCATAGTATACACGATGAAACCGCGAATTGCAAGGATTTTTTTCAGTTTTTTGCATTTTCGCGCCGCCCCATCCACTTGTCGACCAGATTGTATACAAGACTGATACCAAAGCAAAGGATGCCTCCGACAAAAAATCCCGCCGCCCGGAGCAGCACATTGTCGTAGCGGATGTCCACGAGCACCAGTTTTACAACGCACAGCAGCACCAGAACCAGTCCGCAGACCCGCAGCGCCTTATATTTTCTCTTCATCCGCATTTCCGCCAGAAATCCCGCCACGATACAGCAGAACGCAATCACAATGCCCGTCACATCGTTCACGAACACGGGCACCCCATAGGAGTGCAGTGCGACCGATGCAAACAGCAGCAGCTTTAACGCCACGTAAATTCCCCACCAGTCTCCGTCCTTTCTTATCAGCAGGCTGTAGGTATTGGTGCACACGAGCACCAGTCCCAAAAGCACATAGATAAGGTGAAGCACCGGCGCGTCCGGTTTTCCCATCAGAACCAGAACCGCTGCAATAAGGAGCGCCTGCACGGCCATCGTTACCGCCGCGAATGCTTTTTCTTCCTCTCCCGTCTTTGGATTTCTGCGAAACAGCGGAACTTTCGCCGCCAGAATATTGCAGAGCACAATCGGCATAAAACAGATCAGATCGCTCAGGTAAACATCTGCGACCGTTGCCAGATCCGTTCCCCACACCGCCGTTTCTGACAGGAATGCCAAAAACATCAGATAGCCACAGATCTTCATCCAGGTTTCATACTGTTCCCTGCAGAACCGGATCAGCAGCACCGCGCTGCAGAAAAATACCAGTCCCCAGACCGTTCTCATGCCCCCGTTCATCGGGATCAGCAACAGCAGGATGCCATAGCCGAGTGCCGCCGCCCGGTATGCTTTTCTTTTGCGCAGGAAACCGTACAGAAGGCACGCCTCCGCCAGAAGTCCCGTCGATATATACTCCCCGAAATACGGCGCGGCAGCTCCCGCAAAGAACATCTGCGCAAAAACAGCCACCTCCAGCAGAACCGTACCCGCGGACAGATCCCCGGGCCGCCGGAATTCCAGCAGCGCCAGAACAGCAATGCCAAATACCAGTAAGAGCAGCGCCGCTCCGGTAAACCGGTTCAAAAACAGTCCGCTGAAAATGATGATACACAGTGCCCCCACGATACCGCCAAGCAGTTTTCCATTCTCATCCATTTCTGCCAAGATGCAGCCAAGCAGTACCGGAACCGCCGCAAGCACAAGAAGCAATACCACTGATGCCGTACCCGCTGCGGAGCCTTCTGTATAGGAAGCAGCTGCTCCAAACACCAGAATGAGCAGCCCGATGCTCCACGACACAAGATTTACCGCATTGCGGTAATATTCCCTCCGCAGGTGGGACACGAAAAATACAGTCTGCGTTACCGCATAATATATGGAAAGAATCAGAAACCGCTCTGCATCCTCCGTCCAGTTACACATGAGCACGCCGAGAATCAATGAGATGCCCACACCAATCTGCCCTATGATAAGGAAGAGATTCGACCGCAGACGTGACAGCACACACAGAACCACCGCCCACACCAGCAGTCCCAGATAAAGTATGCCGTCGTTTATTGCATGGAAATAAAAATCACTTAAAAACAGCGAGAGATACCACGCTCCCATGCCGCAGCCCAGCAGCCCAAGAAATGCTTTATTCCTGCGGTCATGTGCCACAAGAATTCCTCCTGCCAGCGTGATCGCGGCACTGACGGTATACATCAGAACCATCTTTACTCCCTGGCTAAGATACGGCAGCACCAGCATCGCAAAAAACACCAGACTCAGGAAGATCAGTCCTGCAGCGCAGACCGGCAGAATCGCCCTGCCGATCGTTTTTTCCAGATCCTGCTTCCCGGATGCCTGCTGGTATCCCGCCTGTGCTGCCACCGGCCGCGGCGGTGTCTGCTGATACGCCTGTTGCGGATTTCCCGGCTCCGCTGTCTGCGCTGCCGGCCGCGGCATTGTCTGATCCCACGGCTGTGCCGCTGCCCCCGGCTGTCCATACGCCGGCCATCCATACGCCGCCTTCGGCATCGCCCCCTGACGGTATCCCGCCCGTTCACGGTCTGCCTGTGCCGCGATCACTGTGCGCAGCGCCGTCAGCTGTCGTCCCAGCGCATCCACTTCCCTCTGCATCTGATCAATCTTCATCCGTGTAAGATCGTCCCCCAGATCCCCGGACCGCCAGGCAAGCAGTAACTCATTGAACCGTCTCTGTTCCTCTAAAAGCCGGTTCTCACACTCCACTAATTGTTCCAGCATAAACTCCTCTTTCCTCTCCTGTCATTTAGTTCTCTGTCACTCATTGTAACGTACCCTCATTTAAAACACAAGAACTGTCCGCGCGGGCGTTTCCTTGAAAAAATTGTTTTTATCATTAAGATTTTGCCAATTTCTACGCTTTTTTTCCCAAAAACAATTTGTATATGCTATAATGTCTTTGATTATTCTTTAAGGAGATTTCTATGGACATTATTATCGTAGGCTGTGGAAAAGTTGGTTTTACGCTTGTCGAACAGCTCAGCAACGAAGATCACAATATTGTTGTCATTGATGAAAAGCCGGAAAAGGTTCAATATATTACCGACCGTCTGGATGTGATGGGCATCGTGGGGAACGGCATCAACCATAAGACACTGCTGGAGGCAGGCATCGCCACTGCCGATCTTTTAATCGCAGTTACCGGAGATGATGAGAAAAACCTTCTGTGCTGCGTGATTGCCAAGAAGACCGGCCACTGCCAGACCATCGCGCGCGTGCGCAATCCGATCTACAACGGCGAGATCGCCTTCCTGAAAAAGGAATTCGGGCTCGCCATGATTATCAATCCTGAGTTGACGGCAGCCAACGAGATTTCAAGAGTATTTCAGTTTCCTTCCGCCATCCGTGTGGATTCTTTTGCAAAGGGGCATGTAGAGCTGCTTCACTTTAAAGTCAGCGAGAATTCCCCGCTGATTCATTTAAAGCTGTTCAATCTGCACCAGACCCTGCACAGCAACGTGCTGGTGTGTACCGTCATCCGCGGCAGCGAGGTCATCATCCCGAACGGTGATTTTGAATTCCGCGCCGGAGATACCGTCGCAATCGCTTCCGAGCGCCGCAACGCCATTGACTTTTTCCGTAAGATCGGCATCGTCAAGAACCGCGTCGGCAATGCCATTCTCGCTGGCGGCGGTAAGGTTTCCTTTTACCTCGCAAAGATTCTCATCCAGTCGGGCATCCGTGTGACGATCATCGAGATCAATCCGTCCCGCTGCGACGTTTTAAGCGAGCTGCTTCCGGAGGCGACAATCATCTGCGGTGATGCCACCGATCAGGATCTGCTGTCCGAGGAGGGCTTAGAGCAGGCGCAGGGTTTTGCAGCTCTCACTGGTCTTGACGAGGAAAACATCCTGCTGTCGCTGTACGCCAACGATGTCTCCAATGCAAAAACGGTGACCAAGATCAACCGGAGCAGCTTTAACTCCGTCATCAACGAGATGAATCTGGGAAGTATTATTTATCCGCGTGTCATTACCGCTGATTACATTTTAAAATATGTGCGCTCCACAGTGAATTCCATCAACAGCAACGTGGAGACGCTTTACAAGCTTGCCGGCGGAAAAGCCGAGGCTCTGGAATTCATCATCAAGGAGAATTCTGCCGTCGCAGGCATTCCGCTGCAGGATCTGAATTTCCGGAAGAACACCTTAATCTGCTGCATCTACCGCAACGGCAAGGTCATTCTGCCGGGTGGACAGGATATGATGCTCGCCGGAGACTCCGTTCTGGTCGTCATTTCCGGATACCGCATCTCCGACATCAAAGAGATTCTGGAGGATTAACCTGCAATGAATTATTCCATGGTTTTATATATTCTGGGCTATATTTTACAATTTGAGAGCGCGTTTCTGATGCTCCCGGCGCTGGTCTCGCTGATCTATCAGGAGGAGGCCGGCATTCCATTTGTCATTACCGCTGCAATCTGTCTGGTTTTAGGGATTGTTTTCACACATAAAAAACCGTCTTCCTCGACCGTGTATACAAGGGAGGGGTTTGTTACTGTCGCCTTGAGCTGGATCGTTATGAGTATTTTCGGCGCTATCCCCTTCGTGTGGAACGGCGACATTCCATATTATGTAGACGCCCTGTTTGAAACGGTCTCCGGTTTTACCACGACCGGTTCAAGTATTCTCTCCGATGTCGAGTCCCTGTCGCATGCCAGCCTTTTCTGGCGCAGTTTCAGCCACTGGATCGGCGGCATGGGTGTGTTCGTCTTTATTATGTCGATCCTGCCTCTGATGGGCGGCTCTACGATCAACCTCATGAAGGCGGAGAGCCCGGGACCTTCCGTCAGCCGTCTGGTTCCGCACATCAAGGATACCGCGAAAATATTATACGGCATTTACCTTGCCATCACGCTCCTTGAGATTGTCATTCTGTGTGCGCTCGGCATGCCGCTGTTTGAGTCTCTTCTGACGAGTTTCGGCACGACCGGCACCGGTGGTTTCGGTTTCCGTAACGACAGCTTTGCAAGCTTTTCGCCTGCTATCCAGAACACGGTCACAACTTTTATGATCTTAAGCGGTATCAATTACACATTTTATTTTTGTATTTTATCGCGCAGAATCAAGGATGCATTCCGCATCGAGGAAGTGCGCTGGTATCTCTTTTTGATCTTTGCTTCTGTCGGAATGATTACCTATAATATACGCCCGCTTTACGCAAATACCAGGGACGCGCTGCGGAATGCCTTTTTCCAGGTCGGTGCGATCATCACCACCACCGGATATTCCACTGCCGACTTCGACATGTGGCCTGCACTCTCCCAGACGATTCTTGTGACGCTGATGTTCGTCGGCGCATGTGCGGGAAGCACAGGCGGCGGTATGAAAGTATCCCGGCTGGTGATTTTATTCAAAACCATCCGCAAAGAGCTTTCCCTGATTATCCACCCCCGCGAGATCCGCAAGATCCGCATGGACGGACATGTCGTAGAACACAGCACCTTGCGCTCTACCAATGTTTTTCTGGTCATTTACTTTATTTTGCTCATGCTGTCAACGCTTATCATCAGCCTGGACGAGTTCGATTTTACCACGAACTTTACAGCAGTCGTCTCGTGTCTGAACAACATCGGTCCTGGCTTAAACCGTGTCGGACCGGCGCAGAATTTTTCGATCTTCTCGCCGCTCTCCAAGGTTGTGCTGATTTTTGACATGCTCGCCGGCAGACTGGAGCTTTTCCCGCTCATGATTCTGTTCATGCCGTCCACCTGGCGTAAAAAATAACGTGCAGCCGGCAATTTGGGCTGCGCAGCTTTGAACCGGTAGATATTTTTCTACCGGTTTTTTATTGGCTTTTTATGGGCTTTTTCTCTGCCCGCAGGCAGACGTTTTTACTTTTTCCTTGCCCTCTGCTGGCTTGTGGTATATATTTGTTATAGTTTTAAATTAGAAGTACACAGGAATGGAGATTGCTATGTGGATTGCAGATAACTGGAAAGATTACGAAGTCATTGACTGCTCAAAAGGAGAAAAGCTCGAGCGTTGGGGAGATTATCTTCTCGTCCGTCCCGACCCGCAGGTCATCTGGGACACGCCGAAGACCGAGCGCGGCTGGCGCAAAATGAACGGCCATTACCACCGCAGCGCCAAGGGCGGCGGGGAGTGGGAATTTTTTGATCTTCCCCAGCAGTGGACCATCCATTACGGCAAGCTGACTTTCAACTTAAAGCCGTTCAGTTTTAAGCACACCGGACTGTTTCCGGAGCAGGCTGCCAACTGGGACTGGTTTTCCGAAAAGATCCGCAGCGCCGGACGTCCGATCAAGGTGTTAAATCTGTTCGCCTACACTGGCGGTGCCACGATTGCCGCCGCTGCTGCCGGTGCCAGCGTCACGCATGTGGATGCCTCCAAGGGAATGGTGACCTGGGCGAAGGAAAACGCCGTCTCTTCCGGTCTTGGTGATGCCCCGATCCGCTGGATTGTGGACGACTGCGTAAAGTTTGTTGAGCGCGAGATCCGCCGCGGCAACCACTATGATGCGATCATTATGGATCCGCCTTCCTACGGAAGAGGACCCAAGGGTGAGATCTGGAAAATCGAGGACGCCATCTATCCGCTGGTGCAGCTCTGTGAGCAGTTGCTGTCGGACGATCCTCTGTTTTTCCTGATCAACTCCTACACCACTGGTCTTCAGCCGGCAGTGCTCAGCTATATGATGAATACCGTCTTAAAAAAACACGGTGGTCATATCGCCGCAGATGAAATCGGTCTGCCGGTTTCCAGCAACGGTCTGGTGCTTCCGTGCGGGGCAAGCGGCAGATTTGAGCGCTAAGGGCGGGAACGATTTTGTCCTGTTTTTGCACAATTTTTGCAAATAGTTGTTTTCCTGCATACACAATACAATTTTTGTGGTACGCTGTTTTTATGCAAAGGTGATACGGGGATCCGGATCACCGGCAAATAAAAACGAACAGGAGAATGATTTCTATGGCACAGTTTGTAAAATTAGTTCCCGAGAATTTAAAGGCGCTGCGCGAAGTAAATCCGCGCCTGATGTCTTATAATGTAGAATTCGCCGAGGTAACCGGCGGCACCTTCTGGAAAGCGTACACACCGGAGCAGGTTGCAGGAACCGAGGAATTCCATGTCGCTCCGAGCGCAGACGGCATTGCTGCAATGTACAAGGATCTGATGCAGGTATACGCACCGATCGATCTGTACAACGAGAAGCTCCGCTCCCTCGCAAAGGAGCTCGGAACCGCATGGGTGCGTGTGTCCGGCACCTGGGCAACCAAGACTTACTATGATTTTGACAATGCAACAGGCGGTATTGCTCCGGAGGGCTACTTAAATGTCCTGACAAAGGAGCAGTGGATTGGTGTGCTCGACTTCGTAAAAGCGATCGATGCGAAACTGATGATTTCCGTTGCGAACTGCCCGGGTCTGCATTCCGCAGAGGAACCGTGGAATCCGAGTGAGGCGGAGAAGATTTTTCGTCTGAGCAAAGAACACGGCGTACCGATCGACGGCGCCGAGTTCGCAAACGAACCGAACATGATGGAGGATACCGGCTTCCCGGCTGGTTATACACCGGCTGATTACCACCGCGATCAGGATCTGTTTTTCGCGTGGGTACGCGCCAACTATCCGGAATGTATCTGTATCGGACCGAGCAGTGTTGGCGAGGGTCTTACCATCAATGGCGGTGATGACAACAGCAAGAGTGGTGGTATCGAGCAGCTTGTAAGAGAGAACTGCTCCACAACCGACCTGTTAGAGGACACCAAAGAGCCGTTGGACGTATTCAGCTACCATTATTACAACGGTGTATCCGAGCGTCTTGCTTCCGTGATGCCAAGCGGACACTGGCTGGCAGATACCGCCCATACCGAGGCGTATCTGGACGTTGCATTAAACTGTGCGCGCACCTATGCTCCACTCCGCGACAAATACTGCCCGGGCGGCGAGATGTGGGTAACGGAGTCCGGCGACGCAGGCGGTGGCGGTGATACATGGGCTTCCACGTATCTGGATGTTTTCCGTACCTTAAACGAGCTCGCTGGATTCGCAGCGATCACAGACGGCGTTATTTTCCACAATACACTGGCTTCTTCCGACTACGGCTTCCTGGCCCGCGAAGTATTTGATCCGCGCCCGAACTATTTTGCCGTATTGTTGTGGAACCGCCTGATGGGTACGACCGTTTACGATACCGCAGAGCCAATCCGCGAGGGCGCACATGTCTTCGCACATTCCCGCAAAGATGGAAAAGAGGGCGTTGTATATCTTGTGATCAACAACTCGCTGACAGAGGCAACCACCGTAGAGCTTCCGAAGAGCGCAGAGCGCTACACACTCGCCGGCGAGGGCGGCAACGTGCGTGCCGCTGTCATGACTTTAAATGGCAAGCCACTTGTTCTGGGTGCCGGCAATTCGCTTCCGGAACTCACTCCGGCAGCACAGGAAGCCGGAACAGTGACTCTTGCACCGGCAACCTGTACATTCTTCGTACTGTAAGCAGCGCGGGGAAGCAATCTGCACCGATGAGTAAGCCGTATAAGCTGGCTAGTAAGTTGCATTACTGGCTACAGTGGGGCTTAAGTAAGTTGCAACGGCATGTGCGTTAATACTTGTATCGGCTGGCTGGCAATATACCGGTATGTAATCTGTAATGACTGGCTGCATGGATAGGTACGTTGCATACACTGGCTGGGCTGCAACGTTGTGTGACCTGCAACGACTGGGTAAATTTGTAAGTTACATCGACTGGCAAGCTGCAGGGCTGAGTCTCACATGCACCCACAGGAGCTTTCTTGGTCAATCATTGTTTGCTGATGTTGTGCATAAGATCAAAACGGGTCTACAGAGGACTTTTTCTCTCTGTAGACCCGTTTTTGCGTACAATCTTCTATTTTTTTGACTTACATGGCTGCATTTTGGCTTCCGCCGGGTCTGGCAACACCTTTTTTCTCTCCCAGACCCGAAACTAATCTCTTTTCGGGTCTCACGCGCTGGTTTTCCCTTCCCAGACCCACGAATCGCACTTTTTTCTTCCCACGCGCATAATAACAAGGTCCCGGCGGGTCTGGAGAGACGTTTTTTCTCTCTCAGACCCGCCGGGACCTTGCACAAGACCATTTTTCTTCTTAATATCCGGTCGGGCGGTCTTTTTTTCCGACCTTGAGGCGCGACATCGCGCGCGCCAGCGATGCTTTGGAGCGATAATACTCCTGAATGCTCTGTTTCTGGCGGAGCTGCTCCTGTGCACGCTCTTTTGCCTCCTCGGCACGCCGCACATCGATCTCCTCCGGGGACTCACAGGTGTCAACAATCACCATTGCACGGTTATTGATGATCTGTGCAAATCCGGTGCCTGTCACACCCACGATCTCCTCGCCTGTTTCGTCCGTGATGCGGATCTCGCCGATCTCAACGGCAAACACCATATTTTCGTGATGCGCCTGGATTGCTTTCTCTCCGTCATGCAGCGGCAGAACGACCTGCTCACATCTTCCGTCAAAAAAGACACGGTCACAGGCAATCACTTTCAGACTAAATGTATTCATGCCCCCATCTCCTTCGCACGCTCGATCACATCATCGATCGTACCTACATTGAAGAACGCTGCTTCCGGATACTCATCCATCTCACCGTCAATAATTGCCTTGAATCCTCTTACCGTCTCCTTAAGCGGCACATACTTGCCCGGCACGCCGGTAAAGTTCTCTGCCACGTGGAACGGCTGGGATAAGAACTTCTGGATCTTTCTTGCACGGTATACCACGAGCTTATCCTCCTCGGACAGCTCCTCCATACCGAGAATTGCAATGATATCCTGCAGTTCTGTGTACTTCTGTAAAATCTCCTGTACTCTTCTGGCAGTCTCATAGTGCTCTTTTCCAACGACGTCCTCCTCGAGGATACGGGAGTTGGACTCAAGCGGATCTACCGCCGGGTAAATACCCTGCTCTACGATCTTTCTGGAAAGTACCGTGGTGGCATCCAGATGTGCAAATGTCGTCGCCGGAGCCGGGTCTGTCAGGTCATCTGCAGGCACGTAAACAGCCTGTACCGAAGTAACAGATCCGTTCTTCGTGGAGGCAATCCGCTCCTGCAGTTCGCCCATCTCCGTCGCCAGGGTCGGCTGATAACCTACTGCGGACGGCATACGTCCAAGCAGCGCGGATACCTCAGATCCTGCCTGTGTAAAACGGAAAATATTATCGATGAACAGAAGTACATTCTGATGCTCCTCATCGCGGAAATATTCTGCCATCGTAAGTCCCGTCTCAGCAACTCTCATACGTGCTCCCGGCGGCTCGTTCATCTGTCCGAACACTAACGCCGTCTTATCCAGTACGCCGGATTCCTTCATCTCAGACCACAGGTCATTTCCCTCTCTGGAACGCTCTCCGACGCCGGTAAAAATGGAATATCCGCCATGCTCTGTCGCAATGTTGCGGATCAGCTCCTGAATCAATACCGTCTTACCAACTCCGGCACCTCCGAAGAGACCGATCTTACCGCCCTTTGCATACGGTGCCAAAAGATCGATGACCTTAATACCGGTCTCAAGCACCTCAACGACCGGGCTCTGGTCTTCAAAAGATGGCGGATCTCTGTGAATCACCCAGTGTTCCTCACCGTCAAGGCTTTCGCCTCCGTCGAGTGTATCTCCGAGCACGTTAAACAGTCTGCCCAGGGTCTTATTTCCAACCGGAACCTTGATACCGCCGCCCTCGGCAATAACCTCCATATCCTTGCATAAGCCCTCGCTTGCCGCGAGCATGATGCAGCGGACGGTATTATTGCCGATGTGCTGTGCAACCTCCATCACGCAGCGCTTTCCGTTGTTGTCCACTTCAAGCGCATCTTTAATATATGGAAGGTCATTATCTTCAAATTCTACGTCAACGACAGGTCCCATGACCTGTACAATTTTCCCTTTCTTCATACAAGCTCCCTTCCGCTTTATTTCTTTTTCTTGTTCTTCTGCGCTTTCGCACCGCCGCTCACCTCTGTGATCTGCTGTGTGATCGCCGCCTGCCGTACCCGGTTGTACTCGATCGACAGTGTCTGTATCATGTCCTTTGCGCTGTCCGTTGCCGCCTGCATTGCCATCATTCTGGAATTATGCTCGCTGGCAAACGACTCTACCAGCGCACAGTAGATATATCCTGTGACATAGTTCGGTACTACATGCTCCAGAATCGCCTCCATGGATGACTCCACCCGGATCTCCTCCTGATAGATATCCGCCGGGGCAGGATGCAGGAAGTCTTCCTTTACAAGCGGAAGAAGTTTCATCTTCTCCGCATTCATAGAAAAAGAGTTTTCCATCTTTGTGTAGATGATATATACCTCATCAAGCTCATTTTCCGCGTACAGATCCATGACGTGATCCGCAATGACACGCGCGCGGTGAAGCGACGGGTTCTGCACGGTATACTTGAACTCCGCATCCACCGCGAGACCCTCTTTCGCAAAATACTGGCGTCCGAGCTCGCCGACGACAAACAGCTTATTGTTCTCGCCCTGCGTGAAAAGCTCATGCGCCATCTTGATGACGTTGTGGTTGTATGCTCCTGCCAGACCCTTATCCGCAGTGATCACGATATATCCACGCCGCTTTTCTTCCTCCGGGATCTCCTTCTTCTGGTCAAAATAGCGGTTCTGCACCTCCGGAATGTGGCGCAGGAATCTGGAAATGGAACCCTGAAGTGCATAGAAATAAGGTTCCGTCTGCTCAAGCTTCTGCTTGGCGCTGCGCAGTTTGGCAGAGGATATCATATACATGGCGCTTGTAATCTTCATGGTATCCCGGATACTTTTCATTCGCTTTTGAATTTCCTTGGTATTTGCCATGCTCTATCACCTGCTCTTATATTCTTTGACCGCCTCTACAATCTGCTCCGTAATCGCATCATCCAGCACTTTTTCCTCGTTGATCTTCGTCACAAGCTCCGCGTGCTGTACATGGATGTAATCTAACATACCCATCTGGAATTCTTTCGTCTTTGCCGTGTCTACGTCCAGCATCAGACGCTTGTTGGCAGCGACCAGCGTGATGACTTGATCCGCCAGGCTCATCGGATGGCAGAGCGGCTGCTTTAACAGCTCCATCAGGCATTTTCCGTGCTGTAACTGCTCTTTTGTCATGTCGTCCAGATCGGATGCAAACTGTGTGAACACTTCCATCTCACGGTACTGCGCCAGATCAATACGGATCGTACCGGACGCTTTCTTCATCGCCTTGGTCTGCGCCGCACCGCCGACACGGGATACGGAGAGACCGACGTTGACTGCCGGGCGCATACCGGAGAAGAACAGATCACTCTCCAAAAAGATCTGACCGTCTGTGATGGAGATCACGTTGGTCGGAATGTATGCGGATACATCGCCCGCCTGCGTCTCAATGATCGGCAGCGCCGTGATGGAACCTCCGCCCAGCTCATCGGAAAGCTTGCTGGAACGCTCCAGCAGTCTGGAATGCAGATAAAATACGTCTCCCGGATAAGCCTCACGTCCCGGAGAACGCTCCAGCAAAAGGGACAGTGCACGATATGCCACTGCATGCTTGGAGAGGTCATCATATACGATAAGGACATCCTTGCCCTGATGCATGAAATACTCTGCCATAGCGGTTCCCGCATACGGTGCAATGTACTGTAACGATGCCGACTCGCTGGCTGTCGATGATAAAATGATGGAGTAGTCCATCGCATCATTCTTCGTCAATGTATTCACGAGCTTTGCTACGGTCGACGCCTTCTGGCCGATCGCCACATAAATACAGATCACATCTTTTCCCTTCTGGTTTAAGATGGTATCTACTGCGATTGATGTCTTACCGGTCTGTCTGTCACCGATAATCAGCTCCCGCTGTCCACGTCCGATCGGGAACATGGCGTCAATCGCCAGAATACCGGTCTCGAGTGGCTGCTTGACTGACTGACGGTCAACAATGCCCGGCGCTTCCTGCTCGATCGGGCGGTAATCGTCCGCCGGAATCTCTCCCTTGCCGTCGATCGGCGCTCCCAGTGCATTTACAATTCTTCCAAGATAGGCATTTCCGACTGGAACACCCGCCTTCTTCTTCGTGCGTGTGACCTTTGTGCCCTCTTTGATGCCAGTGTCTTTTCCGAGAATGATACAGCCGATCTGATCGCGCTTGATATCCTGCACCATACCTCTGACGCCATTCTCGAAGATCACGATCTCACCATACATGGCATGCTCAATGCCATAGATGGTCGCAATTCCGTCTCCTACCCAGATGACAGAGCCGACTTCCTGCTCACCGGTCACCATATCATAATTTTCTATCTCTGTTTTCAGTATGGAGATAATCTCCTCTGAATTTATGGAACCCACGTCATCACCTCCATGTCAATTTTTGTTCTAAATTCTTGATCCGCCCCCGGACGCTGTAATCTTCCACCAGATCTCCCGTCTCCAGCACAAATCCGCCGATCAGTTCCGGCTGTGTGCAGATGGTAAGCTCCACCGTCTCTCTGTGGTGCTTTGCGGCGAGATATGCTTTGATCTGTGCAAGCTGCTCCTCATCCGGTGTACCCGCGCAGTACATAACGGTCTTTAAAATTCCATTTGCCTCATCGTAGCAGCGCGTATACGCTTTAAAGACATCCTCCATCTCCGATACGTTTCCGTGGTCGCACATTTCTTTTAAGAAATTCCAGACCTCTTTCGGAAACAGCTGCTCAATCAGCCTGTGTTTTTCCCTGCCGGATACCACCGGACAGTCCAGCACGCGCGGCAATTCGCCAGTCAGTGAGAAAATCCGCTTCATCTCTTCCACAGTCTCTTTCTCCACGCCCAGCTCAAAAAGAACCGTTCCGTAATTATTTGCTGTTTGTGTCATTTAAACCACCCGTTTTCGCCAAAAACTGTTCATACATAAGCTTGTTCTGCGCTGCCTGATCCGTGTCGCCCAATACCTTAGCGGTTGCCGCCATGGCAAGTCCCGCAATCTGCGACTGCAGCTCCTGCACGGTTTTCTCACGCTCAAGGTCAATCGACTTGTGTGCGTTGGCGATAATTTTCTGCGCCTCTGCATCCGCTGCATCCATACGGCTCTCATACTCCGCCTGTGCGCTCTTTCTCGCTTTTTCAACGATCTGCGCCGATTCCTCATGCGCCTGCTTTAAGGCGTCCTCATACTGCGCTTTCAGCTCGTTTGCCTGCTCATTTACATGGCGTGCGTCCGCCATCTGCCCTTCGATCAGCTGCTTGCGCTGATCCATCACTTTCGTGACCGGTCCGATCAAAAATTTGCGGAGCCCCAGATATAATACGATCAGATTGACGATGGTAAAGATGACATTCCAGTCGATTCTAAGTAACTGCATACTCTACCATAACCTTTCTTTAGCCTAAGAATAAG
>ERZ827469.2429-NODE-2429-length-14064-cov-2.837319_pt1 | contig 14064 bp, 14 predicted proteins | sample MGYA00519917_ERZ827469 | MGnify/ENA primary metagenome ERZ827469 (study PRJEB31778, sample SAMEA3449314) | human gut metagenome | biome: human gut; feature: human-associated habitat; material: faeces | place: United Kingdom | collected 2010/2012 ... | reverse complement strand
CATCAATCAGGTGCACCTTGTCTCCGGTGTAGCTTCCGGTCCTCTCTGTATCGACCACCGCATTGGCGCTGGTGTACTTCTTGTTGTACTCCTGGATGCTCCAATCCCCGCCGGCAGGGCCGACGCGGTCACACATGTAAATGTCCATCCCCTGCTCATAAGCATAAGGCATGGCACCGGAGTGATCGCCGTGGTTGTGGCCCAGCACGAAGACAAAGGGCTTGGTCGCCACTTCCTTCACCCGGTCGATCAGTGAGATATTTGTATTGGTAGGCATCAGGCCGTCATACAGAATGCCCATCTTGCTGCCCTCGATATAGTAGGCCGCTGCCTGGAAGTTGTCGAAGTAGCGGTAGACCGCGGGGAAGTTTTCCCCGGCGTCATGCAGCTTGTCAAAGGCAAAGTCGTGCCACGCGGGACGCTCGATCCGCCACATGAACTTGGTGACAGGGCTGTCCTCCATGCCGGGCTTGGTGGCATAGCACTCCACGTCCACGATAAGCCAAGTCGCGTCGTAAGGCAGGTCCTTGTTGTTGTTCAGGCCAAAGCAGGGGTCAGTGGAGTAGCCGGGGATATAGTCATACCAGTCGCTCCAGCCGGTGCCCACGTACACGCCCACGCCGCGGTCCTGGACAAACAGGCCGTTCAGCTCGGGGTGGGAGTACTTGTCCACCTTACAGCGCCAATGGACCACGGCATCCTGGGTGGAGGTGAACCACTCGGGACGGACACGGACGAACTTCCGGTTGCTCACCGGCATGGCCCACACGGGGCAGACCACGCGCCTGTCAATGGATTCGATGATGATGCGTGCCTCGGTGTCGGTGATGCCATCGGTGGGATTCAGGGTGGTGTTGCTGCGGCCCCGCATAAAGTTGCGGCCCACCAGGATATTCAGAGCGTCATAGCAGTTCTTGTCGATCTTGTTGGTGTCATCGAACTTGGAGATGTAATCGGCACTCAGCTTGGACATCTTGAAAGCGCTGACCAGGATCACAGCCGCGTCCTCCCGGGTCATCTCGGACATGGGATAGAAGCAGTCCTCGGGGGAGGTGGCGGTGAGCACGCCCATATCCAGGGCGGACTCGATGGCTTTCACATAGTCATTGTCGCCAGTGACATCATAGAAGTTGCGCACCCGCTCCGTGGTCATGACCTCGCCCTTGTCATTGATGTCCGTGCCGTCGTCCATCACGGCGTTGTAGTGGGGCCAGCCGAAATATTTGGCCAGGCGGATCATAAAGTCGCCCCGGGTCATGGGGTGATCCACCTCGATGGCGTGGGCTCCGGCGGTCTGGCCGGTGTGCAGGGTCACGGCATAGGTGGTGCTCCCCAATGTCCAGGAGATCTCCACATCGTAGCCGCCCACGCCGTCCCGCATGATGGTGGTTCCGTCCGGGTCCACAGAGACCAGGTGCTTATTGGTGGTGCGCCAGGTGCCCTCGCTCTGCACCTTGCCGTCCTTCACCGCCACCAGCTTGATGGGCTGGACAAACTCCAGAGTATAGGTCTTGCTCTTCATGTTCTCAGCCACGCCATCGATATAGATGCCGTCGCCCTGCTTGCCGACCTGCTGCTTGGTGGTGGTGTCCGCCGCGGAAGCCGCGGTGATGATCCCGCCGGGCAGAATGGTGGCGATCCCCAGGCCCGCAGCCCCGATGGCCAGACCCTTTACAAAGTCTCGGCGGGTAATGCCGCTGCTCTGCACGTTCTCCTTTTTACCACTCACTTTGTATTCCTCCTCATTTCTCAATTTGCAATATCACTCCGGGCGGGGCGCGTCCCCTCAATGCTTCACGCTCTGTCTCCGCCGTCCCGGTGGTTGCACACGCTCAATCTAGATCTTCCTCCTGCTCTGCCAGCTTGCGGCGGAACAGGATCTTGCACAGGATGATGCTGGCGTAGAACAGAATCATCAGCGGGATGGCCACCAGGACCTGGGATGTCACGTCAGGCGGCGTGATGACGGCGGCCACGATCAGGATGATCAGCACTACATATTTAAAGTTCTTCTGCAGCGTCTTGGGCTTGACCAGCCCCACGCCGGTGAGGGCCACCAGCACAATGGGGGTCTCGAAGATCACGCCGAAGATCAGCATGGTGGAAATGACATAGCTGACATACTCCTGCACTGACACCATGGCAGTCACAGTCCCGGAGGTATTCAGCCGTGCAAAAAAGCCCAGCAGGATGGGCAGCACGATGGTGAAGGCGAACAGGGCACCCAGGCAGAACAGCAGCAACCCCACCGTGATGATCAGGTTGAAGCCCATCTGTTCCGCCCGCTTCAGCCCCGGCTGGAGGAAGCGCCAGATGTGATAGATGATGACAGGGATGATGATCACCACGCCCCCCACCAGGGAGATCCGCACGTAGGTCATCATCAGCTCAGCCGGTGCAATGTACACAAAGGAGAAGTTCTCTCCCCGGGAGAGCAGCAGGTTGGTGAACCACTCCGCCTGGCTCAGGCAGAGTGCCACCCCCACCAGAAAGCAGACCGCGCAGATGGTCAGCCGGCGGCGCAGCTCATTCAGGTGGGCCAGCAGGGACATCCTGCCCCCCTGGGGCACGTCATCCTCCAGCTCGTCCGTCTCCTCTCCGTATTCCTCCCGTTCCTTCCGATCCGTTTCAGCGCCCGGACCGTCCTTCGCTCTGGTTTTCTTCTTGTCCTGCTCTAATGTGGCGCGGCTCATGGATGGGCTCAGGACTCTTTGCTGTCGTGCTTCTCTTCAGCCTTCTCCGCGGCGGCGCTGCTCCGCTTAAAGTTTCCAATGGTCTGCCCAATGGCCTTGCCCAGCTTCGGCAGCTTGGTGGGCCCGAAGATCAGCAGAGCCACCGCCAGGATCAGCAGTATCTCCACAGTACCAAATTTTCCAAACATTACAATCCGCTCTCCTTTATTCTTGACAATTTCTGCCGCCGGAACTGCTCAGCCCTCCTTGGCCTGCTCCGGCTGCTCCACTTCTTCGGCAGGCTCCGCCTGCTCTGCTTCTTCGGCGGGCTCCTCTACAGGCTCCGCCTCCTGCTCGTTCTCCGTCTGCTTCTGAGACTTCTCCTCCTGCTTCTTTCCGGACTTTTTCTCCTCTTCCTCTTCCTCCAGCAGTTCGTCCCAGTTGTTGCTGTCTGCATAGTGACGCAGCGTTCCCACCGCCTTGCCCGCCATCTTGCCCAGCGCGGGCAGCTTCGACGGGCCGAAGATGATCAGCGCCACCACGAGCACGACGATCAGCTCTCCTGTTCCGATATGCATCGTTCAACTTCCTCCCTTTCATCCCGCTCAGCCCATTGTCAGAGCGGCTGATGCGCTTTTAATGCCTAAACCGTCCGACATGGCCATTTTTGAGCTGTTTCACAAAAAACACCCTAGCCGGACAGCGCTCCCTTTATGCATGAGATTCATTTTTGTGAAAGCCTGTCCCATGTGTTCTTGTCAGTTTCAGACAACTTCGTGTCCTCTGAGGCTCTATTTTATCATTCATTCTGCCTGAAGTTAAATCTATTTTTTGCATCTACCCGTTTTACAATTTCATAATATCTAATTTATTCATTATTTATGTTTATTTTTTCATTGTTTTAAAAGGATTTCTGGTAGAGTCATCCAATTTTTCGTTAACAATTTTGTAACAAATATCCGAATCGCTTTTCACTTTCCGCTGGATTAAAAAATATTTTCTCTCCCCCCTCCACCTGTGCCAGCCTTCTGATGGATCTCCCCTCTTTACTCAGCACAAAATTGGCAGTCCTGTACAAAATTCAATTTCAAAATTTGTACATTATAGTCATGCCTATATGACATTCTCCTGTGTCCCTTCATTGTCTGAATCTGAATCAAAACGCCGTGTTCCTCTATTCCGTTCCTTGCCGTTCCGCTCGCTCTCTCTGTGCGGGCATGGGCTGCTGAGCCGATAATATTCTTTAACGCAGATTTCACACTTCAGCTGTTTTGGACTTAACGCAGAGCCGCTAGAATAGCCTTGACCCAGCGGTCACAAACTGTCCAAGAGAAATTGGGAGGAACAAACAAACATGAAAAAAATCGCAACCGCACTTCTGTCCTGTGCCCTGGCCGCCGCCACGCTGGCCGGCTGCGCCGCCAACGCCGCCCAGGTCCCGCAGGAGTCTCAGGAACCGCATACCGCCGCTCTGACTGCCACTGCGGCCGCGTCCGTCAAGTCCCCTAAATACGTCTTCCTGTTCATCGGGGACGGCATGAGCTACCCCCAGATCCAGTCCACCTCCGACTACCTGGGTGCCCTGAAGGATGCTGACTACTGGCAGGCCCAGCCCAGTCTGGATGACAACCAGGGCGCCATCCTCGACGGCCCCGAGTACCTCAACTTTATGAACTTTGAGGCTGCCGGCTCCGCCGTCACCTATGACTCCAACTCCTTCGCCCCCGACTCCGCCTCCACCGCCACCTCCCTGTCCATGGACAACAAGATCCCGGTGCTGCTCTTCGCTCTGAAGGACCCTCAGAACATCATCCGGGCGGTCATGGGAGAGAAGATCGGAACCATTGTAAAAGGCTGAACCAAGGCGCCAGCTGACAACAGAAAGGAAGATTCGACGATGAGCCCTGAGACAAAAGTTTACGATGCCAAGATGCAGAAGACCATCGAAGTGGTCAAGGCCAACTTCGCCTCTGTCCGTGCCGGACGGGCCAATGCCGGCGTGCTGGACCGTATTTTCGTGGAGTACTACGGCACGCCCACCCCGCTCAACCAGGTGGCGGCCATCTCCTCCCCCGACCCCCGCACCCTGATGATCCAGCCCTGGGACGCTTCGAGCCTTAAGGCAATCGAGAAGGCGATCCTCGCCACCGACATCGGCATCACCCCCAACAATGACGGCAAGGTGATTCGCCTCAATTTTCCCCCTTTGACCGAGGAACGACGTAAAGACCTGGCGAAGGAAATCCACAAATACGGTGAAGAGGGCAAAGTTGCTGTCCGCAGTGTGCGCCGGGACGCCATCGAAAAGATCAAGGCCAAGCTCAAAGCTAAGGAAATCACTGAGGATGACGTAAAAGACGGCGAAAAAGACGTCCAGAAATACACCGACAAATACTGCGACGAGATCGACAAGATGATCGCCGCCAAAGAAAAAGAAATCATGGAGATCTAACGGATGATCGATCAGAACACACTTCCCCAGCACATCGGCGTCATCATGGACGGCAACGGGCGGTGGGCCAAAAAGCGGGGTCTTCCTCGCAAGTTCGGGCACCGCACCGGGGCCAACACCTTTCGCTCCATTGCACGGTACGCCAACCAGATCGGATTAAAGTACATGACCATGTACGTTTTTTCCACCGAAAACTGGGTGCGGCCCCAGGATGAAATCGACGGCATCATCAAGATTCTTCGCAATTATCTGGACGAGATGGACGATTACATTGAAGAAAACATCCGGGTTCGCTTTTTAGGCGACCTCAGCGTCTTCGACGAGGACATCCAGCAAAAGATGAAGCGGGCGGTGGACACCAGCGCTTCGAGCACTGGGCTCACCCTCAATCTCGCCATCAACTACGGCGGCCGGGCGGAAATTACCATGGCGGCCAAAAAGCTTGCCAAAATGGCGGCGGCTGGGGAGATAAACCCCGACGACATCGACGAAAAGATGGTGGAGAAAAACCTCTACACTGGCGACGACCCGCCGGTGGATCTCATCATCCGGCCCAGCGGGGAGTATCGGCTCTCCAACTTCCTCATTTGGCAGTCGGCCTACGCCGAGTACGTTTTCATGGACAATATTTTGTGGCCCGACTTCAAGCCTGCTGACCTGGACGCGGCCCTACAAGAATACAGCAGAAGGAACCGGCGGTTCGGCGGCGTATGACCGCTTCCCGCCAAAAGGGAAAATCAATGAAACAGCGTATCATTTCCGCCGTTGTGGCGCTGGCGCTATTGGCAGTGGCACTATTTTGCTACAATACCATTATCTTTAACTTTTTTATCGCCCTCATCGGCGCCATTGCGGTTTATGAGCTTTTGCACTCGACGAAATATGTGAAAAACCCGGTGATTTTGTGGGTTTCCTGCCTCTATGCTTTGGTGGTTCCGTTTTTCGAGACGCTGGATGTGAAAAACATCCACGTTTACGTGACAGTGGGGTATTTCGCCATCCTGTTCACCATTTTGCTCAAATGCCACGAAAAGGTGAAATTTGAGGAAATCGCCATTTCCTTTTTCATTTCCCTGGTGGTGCCGGTGGCTTTTTCGATGACGATTCTCATGCGGGATTATCACGAACACGGCATCTTCTACACCTTCTTGGTCTGCGCGGCAGCTTGGCTCACTGACAGCGCCGCCTATTTTGCCGGAAGGGCTTTCGGCAAACACAAAATGGCCCCCCTTATCAGCCCCCACAAAACGGTGGAGGGCGCTGTCGGCGGATTGCTTGTCACGACGATTTGCTATCCGCTGTTCTGCCTAGGGTATCAGGCGATTCTCGCCAACATGGGAGTGGAGATTCACTTCAACTGGCTCATAGTGATGGTATTGGGGCTTCTCTGTTCCGCGGCGGGCATGGCAGGGGATTTGCTGGCGTCTGTCATCAAGCGGCAGACCGGCATCAAGGATTACGGCAATATCATGCCGGGTCACGGCGGGGTGATGGACCGGTTCGACAGCTTTTTGCTGGTGGCGCCCACCTTTTACCTGCTGATCCAGGTGATTCCGGTGATTTCCTACGTCTGATTTTGGAGGAATGGACTGTTGAAACGATTATCCATCCTGGGCTCCACCGGCTCTATCGGCACCCAGGCTTTAGAAGTCTGTGAGGCCCACGGATTTCCCGTCAAAGGGCTTGCGGCCTATGGCAACGAAACGCTTTTAGAGGAGCAGACGAGACGGTTTCGGCCCAACCTCGTCTGCATTTTCGATGAAGGCCGGTATCAAAGCTTTAAGACCCGGGTGGCCGATTTACCCGTCAGGGTGGTCACCGGTATCGAGGGGCTTTGTGAGGCGGCTTCCATGGAAGATGCGGACATGGTGTTAAACGCTGTCAGCGGTATGATCGGGTTGCGGCCCACCTTGGCTGCCATCGACGCCCACAAAGAACTGGCGCTGGCAAACAAAGAGACGCTGGTCACCGGCGGCGAGCTGGTCATGGGGCGGGCACAGGAACAAAATGTCCCGGTTCTGCCGGTAGACAGCGAACATTCGGCAATTTTTCAGTGCCTCAATGGATATCGGCACTGCAAGGTGAATAGAATACTACTAACCGCTTCCGGCGGCCCTTTTTTCGGGAAAACCAGAGCGGAATTACAACATGTGACAAAACAGGACGCTTTAAACCATCCCAACTGGAGCATGGGGGCCAAAATCACCATTGATTCGGCTACCATGATGAACAAGGGGCTGGAACTGATCGAAGCCTATTGGCTGTTCGACGTCCCTCCGGAACAGATCGAGGTGGTCATCCATCGGGAGAGCATCATCCACTCGGCAGTGGAGTTTGAGGACTGTGCAGTCATTGCCCAGCTTGGGGCACCGGACATGAAGCTCCCCATCCAGTACGCCATTACCTACCCGGAGCGGATGCCCTGCCCGACGAAAGCTTTAAACCTGTGGGAGGTGGGGAAGCTCACCTTCTATGAGCCCGACGAGGAAAATTTTTCCTGCCTGAAAACAGCGAAAAAGGCCATCCGGCGAGGAAAACTCTATCCCACTTTGATGAACTGCGCCAACGAACTGGCGGTACAGCTTTTCTTAGAAGGGAAGATTTCCTTCCTGCAAATCGCCGAGCTCAACGAACGGGTTCTGGAACTGGACGGCAGCGGCGAAGTCACGGTGGAGAATATCCTCAGTGCCGAGGCGGCAGCCCGGGAACTTGTCCTGTCTTCGATTTAAGCGGCAATCCGCTTTGGAGGTACCATGCAAACATTCGTCAACATCTTGCTTACACTTCTGATTTTTATTGTCATCATCCTGATACACGAATTCGGTCATTTTATCACCGCCAAACTCTGCGGCGTCAAGGTCAACGAGTTCGCCATCGGCATGGGGCCCACCCTTTTCCGCAAAAAAGGCAAGGAGACTACCTATTCGGTGCGGGCGTTTCCCATCGGCGGCTTCGTCAGCATGGAGGGGGAGGAAAGCCCTTCCGACGACGCAAGGGCTTTTAACAACCAAAACGTCTGGAAACGGATTCTCATCATCTGCGCCGGCGCCATTATGAACGTGGTGCTGGGGTATCTGGTGCTGGTGGGGATGACCTGCTCCCAGTCCTCTATCGTCACCAACACCTTAGCGGAGGTAAATCCCGACTCCCTTTTGGCTCAGAGCGGCCTCCAGGCGGGGGATACCATCTTAAAAGTCAACGGGCGGACTATGTTCGTCACCGGGGATATCAGCTACGAGCTCATGCGGGACCCGGATCAGAAGGTGTCCATGGTGGTGCGCAGAAACGGGGAGAAAATCACGCTGGACTCGGTGCGGTACAACACCAAAAACGAGGGCGGCTTGGGGATCAAGGTGCAGGCCGTCGAAAAGACCTTTTTGGGGGTTGTGACCTACTCGGCAAAATACACCGCCTGTATCGCCCGGCTTATTTGGGTTTCCCTTGTCGATTTGGTGACGGGGCAGGCTTCCTTTAATGATCTTTCGGGGCCGGTGGGCATGACCCAGGTGGTGGGCGAGGTGGCGAAGGTCGGCTGGCCGAACCTTGTTTTGCTGCTGGCGTTTATCACCATCAACGTGGGTATCTTCAACCTTTTGCCCATCCCGGCGCTGGACGGCGGACGGCTGTTGTTCCTGCTCATCGAGGCAATAAGAGGCAAGGCCATCAAGCCGGAGTATGAAGGGTACATCCACATGGCGGGATTTATTGCGGTGATTTTACTGATGATTGCCGTGACCTTTAACGATATATTGAAGCTGTTTAGAGGATGACGGAATGAGAGGAAAGCCTCCCGGCACAATTTTGTGCTGGGAGGCTTTCTCTGTTGAGGTTCTCTGGCAAGGAACTGTGGGGAAGAAGGAGAGGCTACTGGCCGCCCGCGGAACATGGAAGCGGTTGGGGAAGGCTACGGGCGCACAATGTGCGCCCCCTACGGATTCCTGGGAAGGTTTTGCGGAGGGTAGGGGCGGGGCGAGCGGCGAAGCGCGCAGCCCCGGATAGCGACGAAGCAAAAACCTATCCGTTTTACTACAAGCCCTAGAAAGGCACGAGGGGTGGCAGGGGAGGGCGACTCCTAGGGTTCGACCCCCGCAAATGGAGCCCTCCCCCCGCGGTAGGATTCTTAAGGGGCTGACAAGACAGCCCCTTAAGCCGCCTGCCGGGGCGGGTCCCGGCGACGTTACGAAAAGAAAATGGTATCGGTGAAGGAGCAGAAAATTTCAGTATTAGAAAAAATATTTTCATAACCTCTTGACTTTGCGGCGTCGGTAAGCCTATAATAATACCGACCCCAAAAAGTGAGGTGATGGTTGCATGGGCACCAAAAAGATGGGACGTCCCACTGACAATCCGAAGAATGTTTCCGTCAAGTTTAAGGCTGACGATGAAACTTTTGAAAAACTGAAAGAATGCAGTGAAGAAATGAAGGTTTCGAGAGCAGAAGTTATCCGACAGGGTATTCACAAGATGCATGACGATCTCAAAAAGTAGAAAAACCCCCGCTATGGCGGGGGTTTTTATATGTTATACTTATTTTTAAAAAGCTATTGACTTAATTGGGTCAGTAAGTTATAATGCTTAATGACCCAACTAAGTGAGGTGAAGAAATTGGGGAACAAAAAGATGCACGACGGCCTCAAAAAATAAGAGAAGTGGCGCAACCCTCGTAAAGTACGCACCACTTCTACACTCGCCAACAACTTCGAAAGGAAATTGCCGCACAAATATTATACCATGCGCTGCAAAACCTTTCAAGTGAGTTGGCAAAAAGAAAGGAATTTTGCCATGATTATACGCCAGTTAAAGCACCTGGAATACGAAAAATTCTGCCATGCCCTCAGCAAAAGAGCCTACGCCCAGCCCCTGGAAGCCTTCTACACCGTCACTATGCACGTCGACGATTGGGAGTACGCCGTCCGCCTCCAGCCGGAGCGCCACAACAAAATCGCCGCGCTACAGGCGCTCCAAATCGACCGACGAGACAATTCTCCCAACTTCGGCCTCATCACCGACGGCAAGCTCCTTTCCGCTTTCCTTGATCTCCTCCTCTGGCAGGGAATCCGCTGATGAAACAACCCGCCCCGCTTTAAAAGCGGGGCGGGTTTCGTCAAATCAGGAACTGGAAGGGCCGGGAAATGAGGGAAGCAAGCCACATAAGCGTTTTTTTCCACCAGGGGACGTCGATGGGCGTCACATCGGCGCTTTCCTCGTAGCCGTTATCGGAAGAAACCGTAAGCGACTGGTTCCCATAGCTGTCCAAGGCGGCCTTGAGCTGTTCGTAGAACTCGGGACTGTCGATGACGAGCATGGTCTCGGTATCGATGTACATGCTCCGGTCGTCTAAGTTAAACGACCCCACCGCCGACAGCCGCCCGTCCATCAAAAAGGATTTTCCGTGGATGGAATCCTTGCTTTGGAGTTCCCGGATGGTGATGCCGGTATTCAGAAACTTCTTCCGGTTTTCGATGTAATTGGAAAAGGCCGGGTAGTTGGGGGAAGAGGCGGTGGAGTTGGTTTGCAGTATCACCTCCGGCAGGGTGGCGGCCATGCTTTTCATCACCGAAAGCAGCCGCTTATTTGCAGTGCAGTAGGGGCTCTGCATCACGACCGACTCCTTGGCGGAAAGCCCCAGGTTTGCAAGCTGTACCCCCACCCAGGGTTCCTTGGGCCCAGCGTTTAACGGGTTGTGGATCAAAGTGAGCTGCTTTGCCGGGACGGTGGAGTTTGCGTAATCGTATGGTTCGTCGCTATAAAGTTCGGGGCGGTCCGTCATGAGGGCTGCGCGGACTTGCTGGAGGGCCGCAGATGTTTCCTCGGCCTTTTGCTGCTGGCTGCTTGAAAGGGTGGGGTAGGGTTCCTTGACGGCCTCGCAGCTCCAGATTTCGTTGAAATAGGCCTTGGCGTCACTGAGAACGCTGTCGCCGCTCTGTTCTCCTCCGAAGGCAGTGTTGTAAACCACCACGTCCCGGTCGTTGGGGAGTTTTCCGGTATAGCCCTCGGGAGCGAAATAGGCGTCGCCAATATTGCGGCCGCCCAAAATCATCACCTTATCGTCGCCGATGATGATTTTGTCGTGGAGCAGGGCGTTCCACTCCCAGGGCTTATAGAAGCAGAAGGGATTGTAGACCCGGTACTGGATGTTGGGGTGGGCGCTCAAAGCGTAGGCGATGCCTTTTCGCCCGCCGCTTAAGCCGCCAACTTTGCCGTCTAAGACTACCCGGACCTGAATGCCCCGATCGGCCGCGTTCAAAAGCTCGGCGAAAATCTGCTCCGACGTAATGCCATCCTTGACACAGTGGCAGACTAGATCGATGGAGGTTTGCGCCTCCCGGATGAGGCGGATCCGGCTGTCAAAGCCCGACTGAGGCGATTGTGCCAGGGTCAGACGGTCGACGCCCTGCTCGTCGCCGCCGTAGAAGCGATTGATGTCAAACTGGGGCATCATTTCCTCGGAGACCTCTTTGGGGATGGCGTAGGGGATAATACCAAAGCCCACCGCCAAGAGCAGATAAAGCCCAATTAGGATAAAAATGATGTTTTTGATTTTTCTCAGCACGTTTGTTCACTCCGTTCCTTTTTGAACACATCCATGATACCGCTTTTTGGGGTAACGGCTGACGGCTAAACTGTGAACATGGGATGAACGCCGCCGGATGCACTTATCTCATCATATGAAAAGAAACGGGAAACTAGTCCCATCTGCTTCAAAATTTAGACAAAAGGAAAACCGCAGGACTTTTGCCCTGCGGTTTTCAAGAAGAGAAATATGGATGATAGCATATCATCATTGTTACAGGAAATCTGTAACATATCTTATTATATTACGATGATTAAACATATTCAAGTTTTTTTGTCATATTTTGGCAAATTCGTTAATAACAAAATAATATTTCTGTCTGATTTGCTCTAATTTTTCCGCTTATAAAAGACAACCGCCCACCAAAGGCGGACGGCTATAGGATTTATTGCTGGGAATCGTCGTGGATGCGTACTCCGCTCCAGGGGAGCTGCGTAGTGGGTTTTACGCTGTCCAAGTTCGAAAGCACCCAGTCGTGCTCGCCGGTGGTGATGATAGAGCCGCAGAACTCGCACTCCCCGGCGCTGGTAACTTTGCAGGGGGCGCCGCAGTTGGGGCAGGACACGGTAGAGTGGTTGCTGGTGGCCGGATTTGTCAAAACGCCGGTCTTGCGGATGAAGGTCAAAAGGTAGTTCATAAAACAATCCCGGTTGGGGTCGCCCTTTAAGACTTTTTTCGTCTTTTCATCGATGATGTAGTCCACCATCCGGGTCTGCATGTAAACCGTCAGGGTTTCGTACTGGGAATCCCGCTCATAGTTTACCATCCATGCCTGATTGACGTTGATCCGCTCCATGACGTTGATGCGGCCCAGGTTGATATACTCCTGAAGCTGTATTTCATGCTGCCGGAACAGCTCTTCCTTCTCAAAAGGACGGATTTTTGACCAATCCCGGGCCGTCCAGGCCATCTGCATGGCGATAAAAACCTCTTTGGTCCAGGCGATGAATTTGTCTTTGCTGAAATTCTGGTCGTTTTTCTGGATAGCTGCGGTGATTTCACTATCGCAGTTGGGCGGTACGGGAGCCGCAGGCGTGGGAGAAGGACGATAGGGAGCCTGTGGAGTCGAATGAGAGGAAGACGCCCCCTTAGATATAGCAAAACAGATCAGAATAATTACCGCGAATACAATCAGATAGGCCAGAGTTTCAATCCCGGAATCTGAGCCTCCGCCGTAATCATCGCTGTCGAAGAAGATGAAGCCGCCTCCACCGCCGCCATAATCGTAGTTGCCGCCGCCACCGTAGTCGTATCCGCCTCCTCCGCCGTAATTTCCGCCGCCGTAATCGTTGTGGTTGCCCACATCTACGGGAAGGGCATTCAGCGCGGATACTGCAGGCGCCAGCCCTGCGGTAATCAGCAGCAGACAACAAGAAATCAGAACAAGAATTTTCTTTTTCATGACAAGCCTCCAAAAACGGTCAAAATACTGTCTTGGAAATACTAGATTAAACTTATTCATATTTTATCAAAAATAGTCGGAAAAGGCAAGCTTTCTACAAAAATTCCCCTGCCTTTTTTGAAAAAGCAGGGGATACAACAGTCCAGCGGGAAGGTTGTTAGGAAGTGATGGATTGGATGAGTGTGATAAATTCCCGCTGGGACAGGTTGCCGGAAATGATTTGATATCCTATGCCGCCGGAGACAAACTCAGCGGTATAGGTATCTTTTTGCCCTTCCACCGACTTGCAGCCGATTTGCATGGAAACGCCGTTTAAAACGCTGCCCTGCCGGTTTAGCATGGTGATGGAACGGTATTTTGGAATTCCCATTTTGCTCATGGTGATGGTCAGGGTACTGGAACCGTTTGTAAACTCAAATCCCACACTGTCATAATAAGGCGTACCTTCTTTGTCAAGCCAGACGCTGTAGGTGTCGGAGGAAGTGAGCTTCATCCCTTGAGGGAGGGAGAAGTTCTGGGGGTCCCGCCCGAAATAGGAGATGGCTTCCTCGGTAGTCCACTGCTTTTCTTCCACATTTTCCGGGTCGGTAATCGTCCAGCTGGAAACGGTCATGCTGGAAATGGGTTGGAAATACAGCGTGTTGTCGCCGACAGACACCACTGAGGCGGTCATATCGCCGGTCAGTTCATTGAGGGACGGTACGGACGGCTCGCCCGCATTGCCGGGTGTTCCGCTGGCGTCCGGTGTTTCGTGATTTGCCCCAAGAGCTCCGTTGGCGCCGGATGGAGGCTCACTGCTCGGATTTTGTATCGGGGCGTCTATGGGAGAACTGGGAACCGAGGGCTTATCATCGCTCGGAGCGCTGCTGGACGTGCTTCCGTCCTCGCTGGCGACGCCGATTTCACTGAGCGTGGGAAGCCGCTTGCTGTAAAAGAGGGAGGGGTACTGGAATTTGGAATCTAA
>ERZ827469.2425-NODE-2425-length-14114-cov-3.690732_pt1 | contig 14114 bp, 8 predicted proteins | sample MGYA00519917_ERZ827469 | MGnify/ENA primary metagenome ERZ827469 (study PRJEB31778, sample SAMEA3449314) | human gut metagenome | biome: human gut; feature: human-associated habitat; material: faeces | place: United Kingdom | collected 2010/2012 ... | reverse complement strand
AGCCGCTCATCCTCTATCGTCTCCTTATCGCACTCCTGTTCCATACCCATACCGCCACACGACGGACGTGCTACAAATATAATTATATCCGACGAACACCGAAAGCGGTCGTCGGACGACTGCCGCCCCGCGTCCGCAGATGCGGTTCGGTGGAGACAAATATACGGCTTTACGGCGAACACCGTATCGGCCCCCCGCCTGCGGCCGGGAAAGCCGCACCGAATCGGAGATACATAAATATTCACGAAACGCAAAATGCCGGCAGCCGCTTCCCCATACGGCAACAATCCGGGAAAATACCCTTAAACGCCCCTCTGGCCGCACATCCTTTTATTTTTTCATATATGTTTTTGCAAATAAAAAAATATAGTTATATTTGCTTATAACTATCTACCGTTTAAATAGCCGAAAACCGCTCAGGGCCCACTTACGGGGACATTTACGGCATAACACACATCCTGTCCGGAAACGGAAGATAGCACGACGGACTGCACGAACATACAGCAATCGCTTTTTACACTTAATAATTAACCGTAATATTAACCAACATGAAGAGAGAAAATCAGGAAGGGAAATTCCCTTACGTAAGCCCTTCGGTCGAGACTACCAGTTTCGCAGTCGAATCGGGCATCGCCGTGTCGTTCACGGGCGAACAGGACCAGACAGCCATAGACTTTACCGTAATCGGTTCCTGGGAAGCCGAATAAACCTCTAAAATTACTTAACTTATGAAAAAGATTATACTTTTCGCATCGCTGTGTGCGCTTGCACTGGCGGGCTGTACCAAAGAGGCTGTCGAAGACAAACAGGGCACCGAAGGCCAAGGCAAGTCCATCACCATTCTGGGTACCCTGGACGACAGCAACGCAACACGCGTCGAAATAGGTGACTATACCGCAGGCGACACGACCGTACCGCTTCTGTGGACATCGGATGACCAAATCGTCGTCGGCGCTTACGACAGCGAAGGAAATCTGTTACAAGGCGAAAAAGAGAATTCATGGGGAACAACGACATACGACTTGTTCGACTCATTCACCGCCACGACCGAAACGCCTTCGACGACCACCGACTTCCTGTACGCAGGCTATAACGGATTCCAGATTCCGGCCGACGTGACGGCCGACATCTACGCGCTGTCCCGGAACACGCCGCCGACAGCGATGAGTTTCGCAACCGACTTCAAGGCCATCGAAGACCCCGTAAAGCGCAACCAGTCATACAATATCCTTTACAACACGGCTGCGGACATCATGTTCCTGACCGCCCACGCTACGGCGACCAGCACCGACAATACCGTCGAGCTGCAGTTCTCGAACGCGTTTACCACCCTGATGCTGGGGCTCAAGGGCTCGGCCAAAATCGACTCCGTTGTCGTAAAGGCTGCCGGCCAGACGCTCTCCTATCCGGAAGGCGCCGTTACGGCCAACGTATTTGCACGTCCGGAACCCGGCACGAAAGGTTCGGCACTGCTGGCATCGCAGGGCGGCTCGTTCATCAACGACATGAAGGATGATGCGCTTGTCGCCGGTTCGGAAGATGTTCGTCTGACGCTCTCCAACACCCTCGCGCTGACGCCCACCACCCAGTGGATTCCCGTCATGGTGATGCCGTTCACGGGTGCCGGTACGGAGCTGACGATTACCGTTTACGGTAAGCCCGACGCTGCGACGACCGCAGACGACACCACCGAGGAACCGACCGCTCCGGCCGTCATGTCCGCAACGAGGACCCTGACGATACCTGCCGGTACCGCAGACTTCACTTCCAACTCCATCGCCTACATCAGCGTGAAGGACATCGAAGCCTCCGAGCTCGGTCAGACAGCACCCAAAACCGAATGGCAGGCAGGCGATATCATTCTTGAAGACGATTTCGCATGGATATCCGAATCCTGGAGCGACCAGTACGACAAATACGGATGGACCGACCCCTATACCAACCCGCTCTATTCGACGTACAACTACTACAACGCAGGTGAAACCCTCGCAAGCCGCGGATACCTTTACGACGGTTACAACCTGAATGCACTCAACAGTTACAACGGTATGCTGCAAATAGGTAGCCCCGACAACGGCAACAGCAACCTCATCATTCCGATGAGTCCGCTCTTTACCTATACGGGTGACGTCGTCGTGACTTTCCGCGCGGCTTCCTACTTCACCAAATACGGCACCGGAGCCGGCGAATACGAATCGTGGGACGGTCTGGTAGCATTCAAAGCGACCAAGAACGGCACGACACTCAAAGAGGTCGAACTGGGAGCCAATAATACCGACCCGTTCACCTGGTATGAATACACCCTCCTCATTGAGGACGTAGATGCCGACACGAAACTTGTCTTCGGCGGCGACGTAGCAAATTACGACGCTCCGCGGCACATCTTCTACATCGATAACCTGAAAGTGTCCATCGCCAACGGAGAAACCGAAAATACCGAAGGAACGAAAATTCCGGCCGAAACGCCCACCCTTCAGTTCTCCACGCCGGCACAGGTAGAAGGCAAGGCCACGATAGAAGTACCGGCCGTAAAGGAACTGGGCGATGCATACGGCAGTATCGAACAAGCCGACCTGCCCAAATTCAGCTTCGCAGTAAACGGGCCGTGGGAACTCGTCATTCCCGAAGGAAACGAATGGATTCAGGTAGCACCTCCGCAGTGGAGCGGCTGGGATGATGCAAGGCCCAACAAATACATCGACGAATACGGCAACGGTATGACCTCCATCTGCACGATACAGGTGATGGAAGACAACGATACCGGTACGGCTCGTACGGCTACCATCCAGCTCAAGAGCGGAGACAACGTACTGGCTACCTACGAAATTACCCAGCCCGCCGCAGACCCCAAAAAGGATATCTACAACATAGACTTCGGCACGCTCGAAAACGAAGCCACCCTCGCGGTCACCAATACGCTGACGGCAGAGCAGTGGGGTATAGGAACCTATGAACTCGGCTGGCTCACGCCTGCCTTCGACAACGAGGGCAACAATGCCGGCTTGCAGATTAGCGCATCGGGCAGAAGCAAGGATTACGAGACCGCCAGCGGCTCCGGCAACCTTTACTTCCTCGCATCGGTTCCCGCGGACGGTGTTATTCCCGCAGAAACCATCGACCCGTCCTTCGTAATAACCATTCCCGAAGCGACGGTATCCGGAGCAAGCTATCTTTATCTGAATTTCGGTTCATGGGCACGTGTCAACTACGGTAAAGGCTCGCTTGTAGCGGAGGTAATATTCAATTCGAATACATCGACTGTCATCGAACCGAGCTGGTCGACTGCCGGTTCATGGCAATATTTCGAGAACCGTATTACCATACCCGAAGGCACTACCTCCTGCGCCGTTAAATTCTATGCAAAGAACGGCAGCGACTGGAATGGCGAAACGGATGCATCCTCAAACTTCCGCATCGACGACGTGAACATCGCGATACGCGTTGCAGAATAATCCGTTCGCTCTATATTCGGGAAGCCGCCTTCAGGGGCGGCTTCCGTTTTTTATGTATGTCCGAGAAAGCATACCGGGTGTCCCGTATGAGAAGAAAACGAAAAACGACTCTTCCATCTCCTATTTCCCTCCCGGTTCGGCGCCCGTTACCGCAGACCGCACGCTCGCAACGCCCGCCTCATCTTCGCAGGAATACCCTCCTGGCGGTTTTCCTAATCACCGCACCGACACTGCACTGCCTTCCATCCGCCCGGCAACGCCCCTGCCGGCAACATCCGATACACCGCCTTCCGTCCCCATACATACCCGCTTCGCGCCCCGTCTCCCGGTATACGTACCTAACGAACTCCGTTCCTCCGCATGTTCCTGCCAGACTCCGGCTTCACCCATACAGTACAGCTGCGCATGGTAAAACGCCTCCTTTTATTTGCACGGCTTATTTGCACGGCGGCCTGTCCCCGTTTCCTGAAAAAGTAGTAACTTTGCCGACAATAAGGGACAACCATCCGGAACGCAACTAAGACTAAGGCAATATACTGACGTACAGTATAATTGCAAACACATGTCCGATACCTTCGGCATTGTCCTCCGGACAGACGCACGGGACGGCGGGCGGCAGCGACGCAGGTACGGAAGGTGGGCCGCAGGAACAGGCAAGGCATGTATCTTGCACGACCCGCCGCGGCAATACGAAAGCGACCGGGGCTCAGGTTGCGGCGTACACCGACACCGAGCCGGAGCGGAAGGACGCCTCTCCCGGCAACCGACGCAGGGCAAAAGGGACGACAGGTTCCGGAAAAGGAAAGGAAACGAAATGCACGAATACCACATACCGGTGCTCGCACAGGAAAGTACGGAGCTGCTCGCCATCCGTCTGGACGGCACGTATGCCGACCTTACGTTCGGGGGCGGCGGCCACTCGTCGCTCATCCTGTCGCAGCTCGGCGAGCGGGGCCGGCTCTACTCGTTCGACCAGGATGCCGATGCGAAAGCCAATGCCGCACGTATCGAAGACAGTCGCTTCACCTTCATCGAAAGCAACTTCCGCTTCCTGCGGGGGCAGCTGCGTCTGCGCGGCGTCGCGGCCCTCGACGGCGTGTTCGCCGACCTCGGCGTATCGTCCCATCATTTCGACACGCCCGAACGCGGTTTCTCGTTCCGTTACGACACGCCGCTGGACATGCGCATGAACCGCCGTGCTGGAGTCACCGCCGCCGACATCCTCAATACCTACGACACCGAAAGGCTCGCGACCCTCCTCGGACGCTGGGGCGAACTCCAGACGCCGTACAAGATAGCGAACTGCATCGAACGGGCACGCAACGTGCGGCCGATTGCCACCGTGAGCGACCTGACCGCCGCCGTAGCACCCTGCACGCCGAAAAAGGACGAGACCAAATTCCTGTCGAAACTCTTCCAGGCGCTGCGCATCGAGGTGAACGGAGAGATGCGGGCGCTCGAAATGGCGCTCGAACAGAGCCTGAAGATGCTGCGCCCCGGCGGAAGGCTCGTAATCATATCGTACCACTCGCTGGAGGACCGGCTCGTGAAAAACTTCATGCGCAGCGGAACTTTCTCCGGAGAAGCGGAGAAGGATTTCTTCGGCAATACGGCTTCGCCCTTCCGGCCGGTAACCCGCAAGGCGGTGGTTCCGACGGAACAAGAGATAAAGGAGAATCCGCGGTCCCGCAGTGCGAGGCTGCGTGCCGCGGAGAAAAAAGAATAAACCCGCACGGTAACATGGAGAGGAACGACCGCCATACGGAATACAATCCGGAGCAGGAGATGACCCGTACCGGAGACGAGAAGCCCATCGGCGCAGTGGGACAGCGGGAGCGCAGACCCAAAAGCCGGGCCGCCCGCGCCGCACAGGACGTCATCACGGGCGACTTCATGGGCGACAGCCGCCTGAGGCGTTGGTACCCGCTCGCGCTCTACTGCATCCTGCTCGTATTCCTCTACATCGGCCACGTATTCAATTTCCAGCGGCTTCAGCGCCTCGAGATACAGCAACGCATGGAGCTCAACAACGAACGCTCGCGGTCGATGGTCTTCTCCTCCATGCGGATGAACGCCTCCCGTCACAGCCGTATCGTGGAGGAGATAGAACGGCGCGGTCTGAAACTCGAAGAGTCCACGGTACCGCCCAAAACAGTCCGGTAAGCACCGGAAAGAAAACAGGCATCGCAGCCGGCACACAGGCAACACACAGCACCAGACCAAAGAGGCAAAGGAGGAGAGCAAGGCAATGTCACGGACAAACAAGGGAAACAATCCGGCCAATCCGCACCAACAGAATATCAAGAGAAGCATCATGTCTCGCGTGAGGGTGCTTTACGCCGTCTTCGCCGTGATAGCCGTCGCCATCTTCGCCATGATACTCGTCACGCAGTACGGCCCCAACGGCACTCCCCTGCGCAACCGTTCCGACCTGAAGTGCTACAAGACCATCGAAGTACCCGCCTCGCGCGGCAACATCTACTCGCACGACGGCCGCATCCTCGCCACCGACTCCCCCTCCTACAACCTGTCGCTGGACTTCACCGTACTCGACATGTCCGACGAGGAGTTCGGCCGCCTCAGCGCCGCACTGGCCGACAGCCTCAGCCGGACCATTCCCGGCTATTCGAAAGACTATTTCCTGCGGCGGCTGCGCGAAATCCGTGCGAAAGCCCTGCGCGGCGGCCCTGGCAGCCAAAACCAGCGTCTGGTACGCGACAAGGTAAACCAGATACAGCTCGACCGGATAAAGACCTTCCCCATCTTCGACAAGGGACGGCTCGGCGGCGGACTCATCTATACGCAGGATGCGGAACGCTACAAACCCTACGGGACCCTCGCGGCCCGCACGCTCGGCAAGCCGGGCGAATTCGGACTGGAAGCTTCGTTCGACGACGCGCTTTCGGGCAGCAACGGACGGAACCTCTGCGTCCGCCTCGTACGCGACATCTGGGTGCCGGTCGTCTCGAAAGAGAACATCGAGGCGAAAAACGGACGCGACCTGCTGACGACCATCGACGTGGACATGCAGGACATCGTGGAGAGCGAACTGCGCAAACAGATTCTCGACAAGAACGCCACCTGCGGAACGGCCGTCATCATGGAGGTGAAGACGGGCGAAATCCGGGCTATCTCCAACCTGACGCGCTACGGCAGCACCGTACGCGACGACGAAAACCACGCCGTCACGATGCGCTGCGAACCGGGTTCCACCTTCAAGCTGGTTTCGCTCATGGCACTCATCGACGAGGCGGGCTATGGGCTCGACTACCCGGTGGACTGTACCGAGAACGGCCGCTACTACTATCAGGTGGGCAGACGCAAATACCTTGTCCAGGACTCCCACGCCGTCGGCCAGACCGACCTGCTGGGCGTCATGGAACACTCCTCGAACATCGGTTTCGTCAAAGTCATCGACGAGGAGTACCACGACTCCCCGGAACGGTTCGTCGACTTCATCCATTCGCTGGGTATCGACCGGCAGGTGAACATGCAGCTCAACGGCGGACTCAAACCCATCATCAAAGACCCGCGCCGCAAAAAGGAGACCGCATGGGATGCCCTGTCGCTCATGAAGATGTCTTACGGTTATGCCGTGGAGGTCACACCGATACACACGCTGATGCTCTACAATGCAGTGGCCAACGACGGCCACATGGTCGCCCCACGCCTGGTCACCGCAGTCATGGAAAACGGCCATGCGGTGGAACGCTTCGGAACGGAAACGGTAAACCGGAAAATATGCAGCGACAAGACGCTGCGGCTCGTGCGCCAGGCTCTCGAAGGCGTCGTGGAGGAGGGAACGGGCTCCATGATGAAAAACCCGAACTTCAAGATAGCGGGCAAGACGGGTACGGCACAGATAGCCATGAAAAACAGGGGATACGCCGACGAACGCGGCGGCCGCGACTACCTCGCCACTTTCGTGGGGTATTTCCCCGCCGACAACCCGCGTTACAGCTGCATCGTCGCCATCAAGACCTACCACGGCCCAGGCGCCCGCAACTCCTACTACGGCGCATCGCTCGCCGCACCGGCATTCAAAGCCATTGTCGAACGGGTATATGCCCTGGATGCCGAGTGGCATGCACCCCTGACCGAAAGCGACGTCCCCTCCGTGGCACCGGTCAAGGGAGGCGATGTACAGGAGATGAGGACGGCGGCCGGCCGCCTTTCGATAACGACCGACATCGCCCGCCGCGGGCAGGGATGGGCCACAGCGACGCAGGATTCCGCACGCGTGGAGGTGACGCCCGTACAATGCGAGGAGGGCGTCATGCCCGCCGTACAGGGAATGGCTCTGAAGGATGCACTCTATCTGCTGGAGAGCCGGGGACTGCGCGTGCGTGTCAGCGGCAAGGGAAAGGTGGTCGCGCAATCCATACGCGCAGGCACGCAGATAAGGGAAGGCGATGCGGTCACCATCACGCTGAAGCCAGCAGGCAACTAACCGGCCCCGCAGACAGCGGCACACAGCCGGCACATATACGAACAACGGACAACAGACGATAAAAACAGATACAGGCATGAAATTGACCGAACTCCTATCGGGCATCGAAACGCTGCAACGGGCAGGCGCTCCGGAAACCGACATCACCTCGCTCGGATTCGACTCGCGCCATGCGACGGCGGGCCAGCTCTTCTTCGCCGTCAAGGGCAGTGCAAGCGACGGGCACGACTACATGGCACAGGCGACGGCCAACGGCGCCGCTGCAGTGGTATGCGAACGGCTGCCGGAAGAGCCCTTTCCCGGAGTGGCATACATCGTCGTGGCGGACAGCTCCGCCGCGCTCGGTACCATCGCCTCCCGATTCTACGGCGAACCGAGCCACAAACTGAAACTCGTGGGCGTGACGGGCACCAACGGCAAGACCACGACCGCCACCCTGCTCTACGACCTGTTCCGCAGGCTCGGTTACAAGGCGGGACTCATCTCCACGGTCGTCTACCGAATCGACAACGAGACGCTTCCCTCCACGCACACCACGCCGGACGCCATCCGCCTCAATGCCATGCTGGCAGAGATGGCGGAACGCGGATGCGACTACTGCTTCATGGAGGTCAGTTCCCATAGCATCGTTCAGGAACGCATCGCCGGGCTGACGTTCGCCGGGGGTATCTTCACGAACATCACGCACGAACACCTCGATTACCACGGCACCTTCGCCGAATACATACGCGCCAAGAAACGCTTTTTCGACCGGCTGCTGAAAGGGGCATTCGCACTCGTGAACGCCGACGACCGCAACGGAGCAGTGATGGTGCAGAATAGCGCCGCGACAACATACACCTATGCGCTGCGCAGCTTCTCGGACTTCCGGTGCCGCATACTGGAGAACACGCCCGAAGGGATGCTGCTCGAATTGGACGGACAGCAGGTATGGACGCGCTTCCTCGGACGGTTCAACGCCTACAACCTCGCGGCGGTTTACGGTGCGGCAAGGCTCCTCGGCGCGGACTGCGACGAAACGCTGCAGGCACTCAGCACGCTCACACCGGTGAACGGACGCTTCGATACGCTGCACTCTCCGGACGGAATAACGGCCATCGTGGATTACGCCCATACACCGGACGCACTGCGCAACGTGATGGATACGGTGAACGAACTCCGCAGCGGTGCGGGCCGGCTCATCGTGGTCGTCGGCTGCGGCGGCGACCGCGACCGCACCAAACGGCCCGTCATGGCACAAATAGCCGCCGAAGGAGCCGACCTGGCGCTCTTCACCTCCGACAATCCGCGCCATGAAGACCCGGACGCCATCCTCTCCGAAATGACCGCCACACTGCCCGACACGGGACGGTGGCTGACCATTACGGACCGCAGGCAGGCTATCCGGGCCGCCGCAGCCATGGCACGCAAGGGCGACTACATCCTGATAGCAGGCAAGGGACACGAAACCTACCAGATAACCGGCGACACGCGCACCCACTTCGACGACAAGGAGGAGGCAAGAAAGGCGCTCGGCATGGCTCTTCCCGGAGAGGACGGAAAGCCGTCCCGACAATAATTCCGGCTGCAGGACATCAACCGAATCATTTATAGCGTATTTTTACGGCCCGAACGACAACCCGAAAAACAGTTTACGTAAATGCTTTATTCTCTGCTCGAATACCTCGGAACCCATTTCGACCTGCCGGGAGCGGGCCTGTTCCGCTACCTTTCGTTCCGCTCGGTATGTGCAATCGTCTTTGCGCTGCTCATCGGCGCCATCTTCGGCAAAAAGATAATCGAAAGGCTCCGGCGGCACCAGATAGGCGAAGAGATTCGCAACCTCGGTCTGGAAGGACAGATGGAGAAACGCGGAACCCCCACGATGGGAGGACTGATAATCCTCGGAGCCATGCTCATCCCGGTAATACTCTTCTGCGACCTGGGCAACGTCTATATCCAGCTCATGATAGTGTCGTCCGTATGGCTTGGCCTGCTCGGTTTCGCCGACGACTACATCAAGGTATTCCGCAAACACAAGGAGGGGCTCAAGGGCAGATTCAAGATAATCGGCCAAGTGGGACTCGGCATCATCGTCGGCACGGTCATGTGCTTCAGCCGCGACATCGTCATCATCGAGAAGTCGCAGCCCAAAGCGACCGTGGTGAACGTCCGGGCAGACAATACGGACACGGCGACAGAGGAGGGCTACACGGTGACCGCATACCCCGGCAACGAACCGCAGAAAACGACCAAGACCACCATCCCCTTCGTGAAGAACAACGAGTTCGATTACCACTGGCTCGTTCCGACCGACAAGCCGTGGGGCGACGTACTGACATGGCTCATCTACATTCTGATAGCCATCTTCATCATCACGGCGGTCTCCAACGGCGCCAATCTGACCGACGGGCTCGACGGGCTCGCAACGGGGGTATCGGCCGTCATCATCGTCATCATGGGTGCCTTCGCCTACCTCTCGGGCAATATCATCTACTCCGACTACTTGAACATCATGTACATACCCGGAGCGGGCGAACTGACGGTCTTCGCCGCCGCACTCGTGGGAGCACTCATCGGATTCCTGTGGTACAACTGCTATCCGGCACAGGTGTTCATGGGCGATACAGGCAGCCTGGCACTCGGCGGCATCATCGCCGTCTTCGCGCTGCTCGTCCGCAAGGAACTCCTGCTGCCGCTGCTGTGCGGCATCTTCCTCGTGGAGGCGGTCTCGACCATGGTGCAGGTCTCCTACTTCCGGTATACCAAACACCGCTACGGCGAAGGCAGGCGCTACTTCCTGATGGCGCCGCTGCACCACCACTACCAGAAAAAAGGGATTCCCGAAAACAAAATCGTCGTGCGTTTCTGGATAGTCCAGATACTGCTCGCAGCCATGACGCTGGTAACCCTTAAAATACGTTAAGCACCATGAAAGTAGTTGTATTGGGCGGAGGAGAGAGCGGATACGGCTCGGCCGTACTGGCTCAAGTCAAAGGGCTGGAGGTCTTTCTCTCCGACAAAGGCACGATAGCGCCCAAATACGCCGAAATACTCGACCGTTACGGCATCGCCTACGAGGAAGGCACGCACACCGAAGCCCGGATACTCGACGCCGACCTGGCTATCAAAAGTCCCGGCATTCCGGAAACGGCCCCCATTGTGGTGAAGCTGCGCGAACGGGACATACCGGTCATCTCCGAAATCGAGTTCGCCGGACGCTATACGAAAGGAAAGACCATCTGCATCACCGGTTCCAACGGCAAGACCACCACGACCACCATGACGGGCGAAATCCTCCGTGCGGCAGGATACGACGTAGCCGTCGGAGGCAACATCGGAGAGAGTTTCGCCTATACGGTCGCCACCGCAGACCGGGAGTGGTACGTACTGGAGCTGAGCAGCTTCCAACTCGACGGTATCGTCGATTTTCGGCCCGACATAGCCGTTATCACGAACATCACCCCCGACCACCTGGACCGTTACGGCAACAAGTTCCAGAATTACATCGACAGCAAGTTCCGCATCATCCGCAATCAACGGCCCGAAGACTACTTCATCTACGGTATCGACAACATGGTGATATGCCGCGAAATCGCGCTCCGGACGCCCTCCATGCGTATGCTGCCCTTTACGGCCAAGACTGCACCCGGCTGTACGGATACGCACATACCGGCCGAAGGGAGGGGGTACGAACGCCGGACAGACAACGCGTACCGTACCGAAGAGCAGGCTGCCGGAGAGGCCGGACAGTTGGTAGATGACGTGACCGTACACGACTATCCGGGAGCATTCTACATCCCTGCGGGCGTCTTCCGGGTATCGGCTGACGGACGGACTGCCATGATAGACCCCTCGCGAATGAAAATCAAGGGGATACACAACATTTACAATGCCGAGGCAGCGGCACTCGCAGCACTTGCGGCAGGCGTGTCGCCCTCCGTCGTGGAAGATACCCTGTATGCCTTCACCGGAGTGGAACACCGGATGGAACCGGCCGGGACCGTCGGCGGCGTGGAATACATCAACGATTCGAAAGCCACCAACGTCGATTCGGCATGGTATGCCCTCGACAGCATGACACGTCCCACGGTATGGATAGCCGGAGGCACCGACAAAGGAAACGATTACGATGTCCTGAAACCGCTGGCCGAACGGCACGTCAAGGCGCTCGTCTGCATGGGGGTGGACAACGCCAAGCTGATACGCGACTTTACGGGCATTGTCCCGGTCATTTACGACACCCACTCCCTCGACGAAGCGATGCGCGTATGCACCGAGGCAGCCGAACCGGGCGATACCGTCCTGCTTTCGCCCGCGTGCGCCAGTTTCGACCTCTTCCGGAACTACGAGGAGCGGGGCCGGCTCTTCAAGGCCGCCGTTGAAAGACTAAAGGAGAACGCCGGGTGATGGAGGATGAAAAAAGACGCACGGAGGGCGGTACACCGGAGGGGCGTACCGGGAGGGGCTCCGCGGAGGGACGCTTCGCCGCATGGTCGGAAAAGGGAACGGAAGCCGCACGCATGGTGGGCGCAGAGGCCAAACGCCTCTCCGAAACCGGCATGGAGATAGGAAAGAAGGTCGGAAAGAGAAGCCGCCGATGGATAGACGCCATCTTCGGGGGCGATAAGGTGTTGTGGACAGTCATCATCGTCCTGCTCATCTTCTCCATGCTGCTGACCTTCTCCGCCACGGTTTACAAGCCAGGAGGAACACCGACGGCCAAACTCATCAACCAACTCGTATTCATCGGGGCCGGCATCGCGGCGCTGCTGGTGGTACACGTCATCAAGTATCAGTTCTACGGACGCATCGCCAACGCCGTCTTCATCTTCGGGCTCATTCTGACTGTCCTGGCCATGGTCATCGGCCCCGAGGAGGCAGGAGCGCGGCGTGACCTGGATATCCCGCTCATCCACATCCGGTTCCAGCCCTTCGAGATACTGAAGATAGGCGTTATCATGGTACTCGCCAAGCAGTTGGCCCGCCGCCAAAAGAACATTGAACACACTCCTATCCTGCCGAGTTTCAATCCGAAATCATGGGTCGATGACGCCCAACGCAACGTGGATATCATCCGCAACGAGACCATTCCGGTACTCGGCCCGATAGTCATCACCTGCATCTTCACCTTTCTCTCGGTGGGCAACTCCACCACGCTCATCATCGCCGCGACCTGTCTGGTCATGCTCTTCATCGGCCGGGTACGTATGGCCGACCTGGGCAAGATGGTCGGTGCAGTGGCACTGCTCGGCATCGTACTCTTCGCCGCCGGGCTGGGCCGAAGCGACACGGGACGGAGCCGTATGGCGAGTTTCAAACCCGACATGCTGACCAAACACGCCCGCATGACCTCCGACAGCATCGAAATATACGACTACCCGGCGCGCACGCTGCCCGACGGCAAGGTCAGCCCCGCCGAACCGAGCCAGTCCGTCAATGCCAAGATGTCGATTGCGTCGGGCGGCTTCTTCGGAAAGGGCCCGGGAATGAGCACCCACCGCTCCAACCTCGAAGAGGCCGAACGGGACTTCGCCTACGCTTTCATCATCGAGGAGTACGGCGCCGTGGGCGGACTCGTCGTCCTGCTGCTCTACCTGTGGCTCTTTTTCCGGACGATACAGATATTCAAGAAGTGCGGAACGGCCTTCCCCAGCCTGCTGGTGCTGGGGCTCGGCCTGATGATAGTGCTTCAGGCGATGATACACATGCTCGTCTCGGTATCGCTCTTTCCCGTCACGGGCCAGCAGCTGCCTCTGATAAGCAAGGGCGGCTCGTCGCTCGTCTTCACCCTCACGGCATTGGGGATGATACTCGGCGTCAGCCGACAGACTTCGGAAAAGACGCTCGACAACCCGAAAGGAGAGTCGCTGTTCGAGAAAGAGACGGCCGGAAAGCAACCGGCAGGCACTCCCCGCAACCGATAGCGATACACAGCCGCCCGGCCCGCAAAGGTACGGAGCGGACGAAACAAGATAAACGACACAGGCAATGGAGAACGGCAAATTGAAAATCATCCTCAGCGGCGGCGGTACGGGCGGCCATATCTACCCCTCCGTCGCGGTGGCCGAGGCCCTGCGCAGGGAACTGGGCGACGGTGTGGAACTCCTCTTCGTGGGCGCCGAAGGGAAAATGGAGATGGAGAAACTGCCCGCCCTCGGCTACCGGGTAGTGGGCCTGCCGGTGGCCGGATTACAGCGCAAACTCGACCTCCGGAACTTCGCCCTGCCCTT
>ERZ827469.2421-NODE-2421-length-14138-cov-2.854008_pt1 | contig 14138 bp, 12 predicted proteins | sample MGYA00519917_ERZ827469 | MGnify/ENA primary metagenome ERZ827469 (study PRJEB31778, sample SAMEA3449314) | human gut metagenome | biome: human gut; feature: human-associated habitat; material: faeces | place: United Kingdom | collected 2010/2012 ... | reverse complement strand
CGGTCATGGCCACCGTACACGCTACCGCAACGATTAAAACTGCCCTTTTGATTCCTCTCGTAACCAACTCTCTCCTCCTTTTCGAATGATGCTCAGAATTAAGCACGGTTCGTTCATTTTGAATTGTAAGAGGGGGGTTTCCTCAGTTGCCAACTGAATTGGGCCATGATCGCTTCAGGAGCCGACACCAACGTTGGCAGCCCGAACGCATTCGATAGCGAAATCACCGTTCCGCGCTCCCGCTCCAAGACGCTCTTGCGACAATTCGACGATGCGTCCGTAGGAAAGCCGCAGTCGATGTAATCTGTCGCTTCCCTAACGAAAAGAAACGAGCCCCGCACGGAAATCATCTAGGTAAAGTAGAGAGGTACACAAGAAGAAGCAAAAAACACGCGAACAGGAACACGAGCACGAAGACGAGTCCGAGAACACGCGCAAGGGTTCTCTTCCACGTCCAGGATTCAGCGCTGCTCTTCTTCGACGATCGTTTCAATCCCGAAGTCGCAGACGAACCCGTCGTCCCGCGACCCCCTCCGAAGACATCGCCGCGATTCTTCCCAGAAGAAGCATGCGCAGCGAGAAACCGGCCCGTACGAGGAGCATCAAACCCGCCTTCACGTGTATTTCGAGGGAGGGAGGTAAACAGATCTCTCCGTGTTGAAGAATATTCCGCGTCGTGACGACCTGAGACCTCGAACACAGCGCGCATCGGCTCGCCGATAACGGACGACAACTCCCCCGCCATCTGACTTACCGATTGATAACGAGCGCTCGGTTCGAAGGAGCACGCGCGGCTCACAATGGAAGCGATGACATCCGGAACCCTGCGCCTATCAGCCATAGCCTCAGCCGCCCCGGGTTCTCCAGGAGGCAAACCGGTAATCGCATACCCGAGAAGACAACCCAGGGAGTAAACGTCCGACCGAACGTCGGTGTCGGCAAAACCGTATTGCTCGGGAGCTGCGAATCCATGCGTCCCAAGCGCGGCGGTAGCACAAGAGGGCGGATCGATACAACAGCGCGCAATACCCAGGTCGATCACATGAACGCCGTCAGCAGCTATGAGGATGTTCTTCGGAGCAAGATCGCGGTGAATGACCCCTTTGGCATGCAAAGCGAGCACCGCCTCGCAAACGTCGAGGATCATACGCACGGCACCAAGCGAATCAAAACCACCGCCGCGCTCCACCAGCTCCTTCAAAGTAGAACCGGGTACGTATTCGTAGACAACGGCGTACCAATCGGGCGTCTCGTATGTCGCAAGAAGCCGCGGGAGGCGGAAGCAAGCACACTCGGGCAGAATCGACCAGACTTCCCTACGCGCGGTCTTCGCGGGAATCTTCTTTCGAACAAACGGACCCGCACCGTCCAAAGAGACAAGCTCCGTGACGCCGCCCTGTCCTCGAGCCAACAGCTTCTCCACGCGGTAAGCATCGTCGATGTTCATGGAGTGCGCGACGAAATCATCGTCGAAATCGCACGGGGAACTCATATGACGCACCTCCCGCCTAGCCTATCGTTACGCATCATCACGCACCGGGAAAAGAGTCTTCTCGTCGAGACGCCATAACTCATCATCGCATTCCTCGCGAGACAACCCCTCCTTAATGCTCCAAATAACAATGGCATCGCGGCGAACTTTCGACCAAAGCTCGGACACACCGGCGAGTCGCAGAAGCCGCTGCGTTTCAACGAGGTCGCAACCCAAGCCAAACGCCAGCATGATCGCATTATCGCGACCTGGGTAAGACTTGCCCGAGAAAATATCGTACACAACCGTCTGATGCAAACCCGACGCACGAACGACATCGGCGCGCTTGATGCCGCGTTCGCGAAGTAAATCGAACAGGTAATCGGATAGGCTCCGATCCATCGTCTCGCCCTCTGCCAAATACTCATCAGGACTCGACGCCGCAATAATATGCCGCAGCAAATCCTCTGTCAGACGCTCGACCGGCATTAACCCCCCCCCAATCTGAACGCACGGAATGCTTTAACCCGCTAGATCGCAGCACGACCGTTCGCGGGAGTCACCGTAACCAAAACCAACATGACCATCATAAGCGCGAAACCAGCCCAATCGGCACCGGAAAACGACGTGCCGAGCCAAACGGCGGACACGATCATGGCGCCGAGCGGCTCGAACGCGCCGAGCAGGCCGCCGGTTACCGGCCCCACCATCGACACGCCACGCAGGTACATGCCGAACGCGACGAACGTCCCGATGCAGCCCACGCCTGCAAGCAAGGCGACCCAGCCCGCCGCGTCAAGCGCGGGAAATGCAAGCTCGAGCGCATCGAGGGGAACCTGACCGAACACGACGCCGCCCGCCTGCGGCGCGATCCAAGCGACGGCGCCGATTGCCGCGCAGACGAACATCGCCAGACCCGTCGACGCGAAGCTACCCCACATCGAGAAGAGCCGCTTCGGAAACATCACGTAGAGCGCGACGGCCAACCCGTTCACCATGCCCCACGCCAAACCCATCGCAGGCAGCGTCAAAACCGACGGGTCCCCCTGAGTTGCTATGAGCCACGTCGCCGCCACGGCGGCGATAAGACCCGCAACCTCACGCAGCTGCGGGAGCTTGCGGGCGATGAGGCAGGTGAACACCATGATGAACACCGAGCCCGACATCTGCAGCACCGTCGCCGTCCCCGCGTTGGTGCAGCTCACGGACATGACGAACGCGAACTGGCTGCCGAAAAGACCGACGCCGAACACGAGAAGCCGCAGCATCGTGCGACGGTCGCGGAGCATCGAGAGAAGCGTCTTCCGCCGACGCGCGAACAGCACTGCGAGAAACATCAGGCCGGCGGCGAGGGAACGAACCATCGTCACGAACGATGCTTCGATCTCGTAGTTCGCGAACAGAAACTGAGCACATGCGCCCGAGAACCCCCATAGAAGCGCGCCGACGGTCGCGAACACCACGCCTCGGGCAAACGTCTTGCTATCTGCCACGCGCCCCTCCGCCCCGCTCGCGCTCGGCACGCTCGGCGCGACGGGCGGCAAGACGCTCCTTGGCGGCAAGCCCGCGGTCAACCGCCGCGGCCTTTCGAGCCGTCCTGGCAGAGGTCGTGCGCGGTCCCGCCGTAGATCCCGCACGCGACCGCTCGGGCGACCTGGACGAGGCGGGCGCCATCCTCCCCGATCGCGACGCGGCACGTCCGGCAGCGCCGGCGGAAGCGGATCCCGTCCCCCGAGATCCGCCGCGCCCGTCGGAAGAGGCTGCGGTCTTCACGCCAGATGAGGTTTTCCCCTCGCCGGACGATACGCCCGTCTCACCTGCGGACGGTCCTCGATCGTTCTCGGGCGCGCCAACCAGCTCATCGAGCAAACGCGCGATCGGGCCGAGCAAGTTATCAGACTCTTCGAGATTAAAGTAACGAACGGGAAGGGTGAGCCTCCCCTTGTCCGCGAGGAAGCGCCCGCCGGCACGCCGGAGCGTCGTCATCTTCGATGAGGGGACCTCGATCGGCTCGACCACGAGCTTTCCGCCCGTCACCGAAACCGACTTAATGCGATGCTCGTTCGCGAACGCCTTGATGCGAGCACGCTCGAACAGGTTGACAGCTGCAGCGGGCATATCGGGCCGTTTCGATTCCATGTCGGCTCGCAGCGCATCGACAGCCTCGATCGTCGATGCGCTCGCTATCTTTCGGTACCACAGCACGCGCTCGTCAGCATCGGGAACGTACTCTTCGGGAAGGTACGTGTGCCCGGGAACGTTTACGGTGATGTCCGAAAGCGCGGGCGGCAGCGAGTCCATAGAACCGAGATCGCCTTCACGTGTGGCGTTCACGGCCTGGTTGAGCATCTGGGCGAACAGGTCGAAGCCGACCGCGCTCATGTTGCCGGACTGCTCCGCGCCGAGAATGCTTCCCGCTCCGCGAATCTCAAGATCGCGCATGGCAATGCGCATGCCGCTCCCGAGGTCCTGATGCTCGTCGATGGCCGTCAGACGCGCAGCGGCCTCTTCGGTGAGAGACACCTTCTCAGGAAACATGAAGTACGCGTAGGCCTGTCGCGAGGAACGCCCGACCCGGCCTTTGAGTTGGTACATCTGAGCTAACCCGAGCCGCTGGGAGTCCTCGATGATGAGCGTGTTGGTATGCGGGTTGTCGATGCCGCTCTCGATGATGGTCGTCGCAACCAGCACATCGAGCTGCCCTGCGGCGAAGTCCTCCATGACCCGCTCAAGCTGCTCGCGGGTCATCTGCCCGTGGGCGACGCCGACTCGCGCCTCGCCCGCAGCCGCCTCGACGCGTCGCACTGCGTCCTCGATAGAGCGCACCCGGTTGCTCACGTAGTAAACCTGTCCGCCGCGTCCGATCTCAAGACGGATCGCCGCCGAAACCACATCGGGATCCCATTCGCCGACATGAACCTCAACGGGACGGCGGCTATCGGGCGGGGTCATGATAAGACTCATGTCGCGCACGCCCGAAAGGGACATCTGCATGGTGCGCGGTATGGGCGTCGCGGAGAGCGTGAGCACGTCGATGGATTCGCGCAGGTTCTTCATCTGCTCCTTGTGCCCTACGCCGAAACGCTGCTCCTCGTCGATGATGACAAGACCGAGATCGCGCGGGTTCACATCGCGCGACAGCAAGCGATGCGTGCCGACCAAAACCGAGACCGCCCCCTCGGCAAACCCCTTGAGGGCATCCGCCTGTTGCGCGGGCGTGCGAAAGCGCGAGAGCACTTCAACGCTCACCCCGAAGGGTTCGAAGCGCTCCTTGAAGTTGACGTAGTGCTGCTGGGCCAAAATAGTCGTCGGACAAAGCACCATGACCTGCTTGCCGTCCTGCGTGGCCTTGAACGCGGCGCGCAAGGCCACCTCGGTTTTGCCGAAGCCCACGTCGCCGCAGATGAGCCTGTCCATCGGGCGGGCGCTTTGCATGTCCGCCTTCACGTCGGCGATGGCAGCGAGCTGGTCGGGCGTTTCCTGATACGGGAACGCTCCCTCCATCTCACGTTGCCAGGGCGTATCCGGCGAGAAACGAAAACCCTGCGTGGCTGCACGACGCGCGTACACGTCCACCAAATCGAACGCGAGCTTTTTCGTCGCCTTGCGGGCTTTCGACAGCGCACGCGACCAATCGCTCGTATTAAGCCTGGTCAAACGCGGGCTCGCACCCTCAGGACCCACGTAGCGCGTCACGCGGTCCAACTGCTCGACGGGAACGAACAGCTTGTCGCCCTCGGCGTACTCGAGCAGCAGATAATCGCGTGCGGTGCCATCGATCTCGCGTCGCACGAGCTCTTTGAAAAAAGCGACGCCATGGGCCGCATGCACGACGTAATCACCCGGCTTGTAGGGAAACGTCACCTCGGTGATATCGACCACACGACGAGATCGAGCGGCGGCTTGCGTCCCCTGCGTGTCGGATATCGAGACAAGCGCGAGCTTCGCCTTGGGGATGATCATGCCCAGGGGAACCGCCGCGTCGACGATGTTGACGCACGAACGCCGCAGCCTGCGCTTCTCCGCCCCCTTGTTCACAGGGCGACCCGACTCATCGCCGACAAACTCGGGCGCATCGCGAACTTCCCCATCGGATGCCCCCGTCAACTCGAGACGCTCCTGAATGGGCAGGCCATGGTCGACCATGGCGAGCTTCATGTCCTCGCGCGCACGATAGTTCGGCGCGCTGAAGACGCACGTGTATCCGCCGTCGAGCAGGTTGCGAAGTTTTCCGAACAGCTTGTCGGGCGCTCCCGCCACATCGACGCGCTTGACGGGAAGCTCCTCGTCGACGACCGTGCCCACGCGCATGATAGACACGTAGGTCGCCCGCTGACGACCACCGAAATCGAGCTCCGCGGGCTCCGCGAACAACCCCTTAGTTGAAAAGCCCGTTCCCTTGGCGCGCCCCTGAACCTCCTCAAGATAGTGCGCAGCGTCATCGACGAGAGAACGCGGCTCCACGAGAACCGACAGCACCCCGTCGCCGGCGTAATCGCCGAGCGTGACCGTCCGATCATACAGATAAGGAAGCAAAACGTCCGACCCGTCGAAACGCAGGCCTCCGTCGAGTTTTTCGAGGATGTCGCGCAAGGCAGGGTTTGTCTGCGCCTGTCGCTCAATCGCCTTGCGCGCACGCGCAAGCGCTATTCGGGTGCAGGAGAACTCGGCGACGGGATACACTTCGACCGATTTCAGCGTCGCGACCGTCTGACCCGTCGAAGGCACGATGCGTCGGATCTCATCGACCTCATCCCCGAAAAAATCGATGCGGACGGGATAAACAAGATTGCCGGGGTACACGTCGATGACGCCGCCATGGACTGCGAACGTCCCCGGGCCGTCAAGTTCGCCGGTGTTGGCGTACCCGCGCTCTTCCAGCGCCCGCGCAAGATCCCCGAACTCCTCGACGCCGGGCATCACGCCATCGGCGAGATCGTCCCCTTCGTGAAACGACAACGGAGCTTGAGCGTTCGCCTCGGCAGGCGGCAAAAGACGGACAAGGGATCGCGCAGAAGCGACCACGACGACGCTTCTCCCGCTCGCAAGCGAATGCGCGGCCTCCATGCGCTGGGCGACCACGCGCGCATCGGGATGCTTGGGCGCAAACGGTTGATCACGACGCTCGGGAAAACGCAGCACGCGATCCTCCCCGACGAAGGCAGCGACGTTTCGCGCGAAAGCAACCGCCGCTTCCTCCCCCGCCACCACCACAAGCGTCGGTTGAGGCTCGTGCGCGAAACGGACAGCCGTCATGAAGGGTCGCGCGGACGAGGCAACTGCCAACGCCGCGTCCTCGCCACGATCCAGCTTGCCCCAAAATGCATCGAGGCATCCCGATTTTTCAATTTGAAACGCTAGCGAATCAACGAGCATTCGACGCGCTCCCCTCCTTGAGAAACCAAAAACGCAAGCATGCGAGAAGCTCCTCGCACGGAACGAGGGTCCCTCTTTGCACAGCACGAAAAGCCGCGTGAGAACGCGGCTTAATCTCGCCATTCTACCTTAAGGAAGCTCAAAGCGGACAGGACAGGTGTCGAATCGCGGGAAACACTCGGTTTGCAGAAGCTCAGAAGCGCGTGAAGTCCCTTGGAGACTGCGCGCTGCCGCGACGATAGGCCAAGACCCGCGCTAGAATTGAAATCGACAAGCGAAGCACCGTAGCAGTTTCCGCCAACGGAGGGGAGAGATATGCCGAGGGAAAACTTAACGACCAAGCGACAACGCGCTCAGGATATCGAGAGAATCATGTTCGAGCATTACGGCGAAGGAGCTTGCTCGCTCGACTACACGACGCCTTTCACCCTGGTCGTCGCCGTCGTTCTCTCCGCCCAATGCACCGACGCGGCGGTCAACAAGGTAACCCCCGCCCTTTTCGAGAAATTCGGAACACCTGAGTCAATGGCGTCGGCCGGCCCCGCCGAGATCGAGGAGATCATCCACTCGCTCGGATTCTTCCGCTCCAAGGCGAAAAACCTCGTGGCGCTCGCCCAAACGCTCCTTGCCGATTTCGGAGGCATCGTCCCCGATGATGTCGACGAACTTCAAAAACTACCCGGCGTCGGACGCAAGACGGCAAACGTGGTCATGTGCGAGGCGTTCAAGAATCCCCAGGGCATCGCCGTGGACACCCACGTCTTTCGCATCGCCCATCGACTCGGCTTCGTGACGCGCAACGACGACACACCTGCGAAAACCGAGGCGAAACTGCTGAAGATCTACCCTCAGAGCGACTGGCTCTACATCAACCACCAATGGGTGCATTTCGGACGAGAGTTCTGCCGCGCGCGGAACCCGCTGTGCGCCGAGTGCCCCGTGAACAGCCTCTGCCCCTCGTTCGGGAAAGCATGATGACACTGCCCGGCAAAATCGAACCCCCGGCGCGCGGCGCCTCGGCTCCCCGACACCGGCCAAGACCTCTTCCGCGTCAACAACACGAGCCAGGTCGGCTACGCCTCCCGTAAAAGAACGGAGTCGCAGCCTAGGCACCGGCGCGCTTCGTCAACGTGAAGCCGCGACGGCTCAACTCGGCCACCACCGTCTCGACGAGCAGAGGAAGCGCCGCGTGAACTTTCGGCGTAAGACCCACCACGTACTCATCGGGCATCATGTTCTCGATCTGCATGCCGAGGCAAAATCCCTCGGCGGTGTATCCGAGAAGGCTCGCCGCATCGAACAGGTCGACGAGCTTCAAATCATGAAGCGATTGCATGGCGCCGGCATGACGCGCCATGGCATCCGGGGGGAAACGATAAACCGTCCCAGGTTCGTCGCCTGTACCGTCAACGGCATCCACCGTCAAAACCACATCGAACTCGTCGACGTAATTCAGCATGTCCATCGACATGCACCCCACGTCGAAAAAGCGCACGTTTGCGGGAATATCGTAATCGCGCAAGACGGCGTCGTAGACCGCAGGACCCACGCCCTCGTCGAGCATGAGCCGGTTTCCCTGCGAGTCGTCAACCGCGCCCCCCACATCGGACGCCGCTACACGCGCACCGAGTTCACCTGAAGCAACGAGGTCGTCAATCGCCTTCCGCTTAGAGTCGACGACACCGCCGTACATACGGGCATCCGCTTCAGCAGCGCTCGAACAACGCATATCGCTCTCTCGTTCGATCACGAGGCATCACGCGCCGATCGTCGGACGAATCGCAAGGTTGTAGTACGTCGCCAAAGCGATCATCACAGCACCCGCGATGGCGCAACCGACAGCCCAACGCTTCTGCCGCTTCAGGTACACCTCTCGACTAACGCCCATGCGCTCGGCACGATGCGCGGCAAGCGGCTGTCCGATGAGGGCGAACGCGATGGTTATGCCGACCAAGGTGACGAACACCACAACGGCGAGCGCAACCGACATGAGAGACGGTTCGGAGAAGGCCGCGTAAAACACGTTATCGGAAACAAGCCACATCGGGTAGAACACGATGGCAGCCCACATGCCATGCGCAGGACCCCATACCGGCGGCAAAAGAAACGCCGCGATGTTAAAGCGGGGCATGCCCGCGAGAAACTTCTCCTCTTGAGCGATCTGCTCATCAGTCAACGCCATAAAGCTCCTTGCGTAATCAGGGTTTTGCATATGCCCGTCCCTTCCGATGGGAAAGAACGGGCATATGCAAGTTCGGCGACCATGAAGGTCGCCGAACTCCATACGCTACTGGATCCTCAGATCTTAATGACCGAGACTATCCTCACCGACGATGTTGTGTTTGTCGGGATCGTACACCAAGCCGCCATGCTCCTTATGGATGAACATAAGAGCCGTGGGGGCAAAGCCCTCGACGTTGGCCAGATAGATGTGGATGAACATGAACACGATGAACACGTACATCATGAAGTAATGGATGATGCGCACCGACATGAGACCACCGACCAGCGTGGTGAAGCCCCAGCAGATGCCCCAATCCATGGTAGGAACCCACAGGCAAAGACCCGTGAAGAACATGAAGATGATCAGCAAGGGGATCAGCAGGTAGCTGATCTTCTGCGGAACACCGAGCTTTGCTCCAAGAGGATGATCCTTCTTGATGAACAGGTAGTACTTGATCCATTCGAGAGCCTGATGACGGTTGTCCTTCTGGGGCAGCCAGCTCTTGTAATCGAGATCCTGCTTGCGCGTGCCGCCGGTCGGCGAGGTCTTCACGAAGAAGGCCGCGATAACGCGGAACACGCAATTCAGGAAGATCACGAAACCGAAGAACACATGGACGCCGCGCGCGATGCCCATGAACATCGGCCAGAACGGGAAGTGAATGCAGAAGCCGGTGACGATCAGAAGGATCATCGCAATGAGGTTAATCCAGTGCGTCACCACGAAGATCATCGGATGAGCTTCGCGATAGTGTGCGAGATGCGCCATGCTACTTCACCCCCCACGGGCTCGTCACGGTCTCAAAGGACTTGCCGGTCGCAGGCTCGGTCACGTGAACGGCGCAAGCCGTGCAAGGATCGAAGCTGTGAACGGTGCGGAGCGCGTTGATGGGCATATCGATATCCTGAACAGGCACGCCGATCAGAGCCTCCTCGAGCGGTCCGTTGACGCCCTCGGCGTTCTTCGGCGCGAGGTTCCACGTGGACGGGATGATGATCTGGTAACCCTCGATCTTGCCGTTCTTGACGGTCTCGCTGTGATAGAGAGCGCCGCGCGGAGCCTCCCAGAAGCCGGTACCGGAACCGGTGATAGTCTTCGGCTCGCGGAAGTACTCGGAATCTCCGCTGGCGAGAGCCTCCATGAGCTCGACGGTCCAGTCCTTCATGAGCTGAGCCACGTAGAGCGTTTCGACCTGACGGATAGCCGTACGGCCAAGCGTGCTCTGGAACGCGGAGAGATCGCCCGCCTTCGCGCCGAGCGCCTCGGCGAGAGCGTCGACATGCTCCACGATGAACGGCACCTTGCGCTTGTAGGCGGCGAAAATACGAGCCATGGAACCCGCCTCCATGGGCTTGCCGTCGTATGCGGGGCACTTGACCCAGGTGTAGCGGTTGTCGACGTCGTAGGACGTGAACTCCGGCTCGGTGGTGAAGTACGGCGAGGTGTAGGTGCCGTCGCCCTTGTACCAGGAACGACCCATGTACTCGGTGATCTTGGACTCATCAACGTCGGACACGCCGAACTTCTCATCGAGGACGGCCATCGGCATGTAGCGGTTCTTCATCTGCTCGATGTAGTCGTCTCCGTACGGGAAGCCCTTGCCCTCGAAGACGCCCCAGGCGACGTAGCGACCGCAGCCCTTACCGAACTTGAAAGCGTCGGCATAGAAGGGCGCGATGGCAAGCGTGTCGGGGATCATCGTGGTGGAGACCCAATTGTAGATCTCGTCGGTGAGCGCCTTCAGATCGTCGAGCTTCTGCTCGGTGGGAACGAACGCGGTGCCGCCGGGAACGATGGTCATGACATGAGGCATCTTACCGCCGAGCAGAGCCGCGACCTCGGAAGCCTTGGCCTGCATCTTGAGCGCCTCGAGATAGTGCGCCGTGCAGATGAGGTCGAGCTCGGGCGGAAGCTTGTAGGCGGTGCCGTTGTCGCTGTTGAACCAGTTGCCGGAGAAGATGGAGAGCTGCCCGTTGGCGGCGAAAGCCGTGAGCTTCTCCTTCAAGGCGACGAAGTCGCTGTTCATCGACGTACCGGCAGCCTGCGCGAGATCGATCGCGTCAGCGGCGTTCGCGTCAAGCGCGTTGAGCGGGTTGACGTAGTCGAGCGCGGCAAGGTTGTAGAACCACAGGATGTTGCTGTGGAGGAACTGGGCGCCCTCGATCAGATTGCGGATAATACGCGCATTGTTGGAAATCGTGATGCCGTAGGCCTTCTCGCCTGCGATGGACGAAGCATGCGCGTGCGAAACCGGGCACACGCCGCAGATGCGCTGCACGATCTGAGCAGCGTCCTCGGGCGTGCGGTCCTGCACGACGAGCTCCATGCCGCGGAAGCAGCCGCCGGACACCCAGGCGTCGGCGACCACGCCGTTCTCGACCTCCATCTCGACGCGGAGATGGCCCTCGATACGGGTAATCGGGTCAATAACGGAACGTGTCATTCAGGCTCACCTCCTAGTTCTTCTTCTCGTCTTCATCAAGCGGACCGCCCTCAACCGGATCGGCGTACTCGCCGATGGCCTTCTCGGGATGAGCCTTGTCCCACTTGCGGATCTTCTCGAAGTCCGCCCCGCCGTCCATGCGGCCGGTCACCTTCATGCCGAAGCCGTGGACAACAAGCGCTGCGGCGACGAGGCCGGTAACCGCGAGAGCCACGGTGCCGGGCTGGAAGACCAGGCCGCCCACACGCAGATCGCGATGACGCTTGTAGAAGGGGGTGTTGACCTCGACCCAGTTCTGGCCGGGGTTGTTCGGGTTGGCTTCGCAGCAACCGATGCAGGGAGAGCCGGCCTGGACGCACCAGGAACGACGGTTGTTCCACATCGTCACGCCGCAATTCGACTTCGTCTGAGGACCGCGGCAACCCAGCGGGTAGAGGCAGTAGCCCTTCGCCTCCTCCTCGGAGCCGAACTGGTACACGAACTCGCCGTTCTCGAAATGACCGCGACGTTCGCAGTTGTCGTGGATGGTTTGATCGAAGATGCCGGCGGGCATGTTGAAGCCGTTGAGCTTGAGAAGACCGGGATCCTTCAGCAAGACGACGTCGACGAGCACGGACATGACCCACTCGGGGTTAACCGGGCAGCCGGGCACGTTGACCACGGTCGTGTCGATGCCGACCTCACGCAGGTACTGCTCGACGCCCATGGCGTTCGACGGATTCGGGTGAGCGGCGAGCCAACCACCGTTGACCGCGCACGAACCGATGGCGACAACCGCGTTCGCGTTACGGGCGGCGTCCTCAAGCGCAACGGTTCCAACCTCGCCGGCGACGCGCAGCGCATTGCCGTCCCAGCCCTTCTGAACCGCGCCTTCGTACACAAGAATGTAGTTGCCCGCTTCGATGGTCTGGTGCTTGGCCTCCTCCATCGAGTGACCTGCAGCCGCAGACAGGGTCTCCGAGTAGTTCAGAGAGATCATGTCGAGAACGACCGAAGCCACATCGGGGGTCTCAACCTGTGCGAAAGACTCCGTGCATCCCGTGCAGGAAGCACCCTCGATCCAGATAACCGGATAAAGATTGCCCTTCGTTGCTCCAATCACGGATTCCATAGCCTGCGCAACGCGCGGAGTAGCGAGTTGGGACAGACCGGCAGCTGCCGCCACGGCGCCGCAAAGCTTCATGAAGCTGCGACGAGATACACCGCGAGAAGACAAGATGCTGTCAAACTCCGAAATCGTAGCCTGGTTTTCCATGTGCACACCTCCTCTAGGTGTCCTCGTCCTATACGATGGAAGTCATTTTCCATAAGTTTGAAGACCTTGTGAACCGCAAATGGCAAAAAAGTTCCAATCGGCCGTCAGCGGACGCAAAATGTTACGTGACCTGGGCTTCGTAACATATCGACATGACCTACGCCGTCGCAAGGACCTCAAACGATTGCTTTTGCGCACGAAATCCGGAAACGCCGGCTTAAGACCTCGCGCGTGGAAGCGAAGACGTATTATACGATGCCGCGCCGAAAACGGAACGGGGTTTTTCAACCCTTTGCGCATCGTCAATCGCACGGAAGAGGACCTTAAGATGACCAACATTGAGAACACCATCGCGTTTCTCGGGCCGGTGGGAACCTACACCCACGAAGCAGCGCGCTCGTTCGCGGACAGACTCGGTCTCTGCGAGCCTGCCATGCTCGAATGCGCCTCCTTCGACGAGGTGTTCGACTGCGTCGACCGAGGGCGCGCAGCGTTCGGGGTCGTGGGCAAGGAGAACTCCCTCGAAGGATCCGTCACGGCGACCCTCGACAACTTCGCCTTCCGCAGCAGTGCGGTGATCCTCGCCGAGAAGGTGGTCGACATCCATCATTGCCTGGTCATCCATCCCGATGCGACCCTCGACGAGGTGACGCGCGTGGCGTCGCATCCCCAGGGGCTCGCGCAATGCAGACGCTTCCTGAACGAGCGCCTACCCGGCCGCTCCACCCTCACGGTATCCTCCACCGCCGAAAGCGCGCGTCTCGCCGCTCAAGACCGGACGACCGCGGGCATCGCCAACGCCTTCGCCGCCGAGCTGCACGGTGCGCGCGTCGCCGTCGGCGACATCGAGGACCACTTCGGAAACCAGACGTCGTTCGCCCTCATCGGTCGCCCGGGATCGGCTCCGCAGCTCTCGGGCGACCGTTGCAAAACCACGTTGGCGCTGTTCCTGCAGTCCGACAAGGCGGGCGCGCTCAACATGATCCTCTCCGAGTTCGCCTATGCGAACATCAATCTCACGATGATCCAGTCACGCCCTACCAAACAGCAACTCGGCGACTACATGTTCTTCGTCGAATTCGAAGGCTCGACGAACGATCTCGCCGTGCAAACCGCGCTCAACTGCCTGCGACTCAAGCTGCGTGAAGTGAAGGTGCTCGGCAGCTACCCGGTGGAGTAGCAAACTCGCGCCGACCCCTTCGTCGAAGCTATGCCGCATGGCCGGCAATCGGCCGGCGAGCATCGAGCTTGACCGGAAAATCGTTCCTTCGCCGTTCTTCGAACCGTCGAAACGCGAAGAGCGGCGAAGGTTAAAACGCGATAACGCCCAGGTGCTCGAGCAGAATCTTCAGTCCGATGAGCACGAGCA